>Ga0307379_10002463_pt1 | contig 27448 bp, 20 predicted proteins | sample UN2MG_FD_202237 | JGI IMG/M metagenome (GOLD analysis project Ga0307379, IMG submission 202237) | Soil microbial communities from Risofladan, Vaasa, Finland - UN-2 | ecosystem: Environmental > Terrestrial > Soil > Coastal area > Acid sulfate soil | place: Finland: Risofladan, Vaasa | collected...
CCAGACCAACCCCGCCGTCAGCGGCAATACAGTCGTCTGGGAAGACAGCCGTAATGGAAACTTACAGATATTCGCGATCGTCCTCGACGGCCCCGAAGTGGCACGATGCACATCAAAGCTAACCGGCGACGTGAACGGCGACTGCAAAGTTGACTTCGACGATCAAGCTATCATGGCCTCACAATGGCTCGAATGCAACCTCGAACCAAATGAAGCCTGCATGCCATATTAGAGACCCTGCAAAACTCCGGTCAACTGCGTTTGTCGTCAGGGTAATTATGAGATAATCACGCCTAAAAGCAGGGCACATCTTAACGGATTCAACGGGAAACGCTAAGTAAGCAGCGCAAACTAGAAAAATATGATTGTCCCTAGTTTTCTCGATAGTGAGTTAACTTATAACTTAAGGTCTGACCCCTTAGCGACCCCCAGAGCTTAGCGATAGCAAAGTTTGGCTATCGCTAAGCCTTAAAGAATTGTGAGGTGAAAACTATGAAGAAAACTGAGGATAAAAGAATCAGAACGATTGAGCAGCTTAAAGAAATTGCATCAAAAGGTATGGACTGCTGCATCAGGCTAAACGGCGGATTGAGAAGTTCAAAGCACATAAGGGGGGAGCATAGGGGTCAGACCTTAAGTTATAATATAACACTTGGCATCCTGTCTGATTTGTGGTACGGTTTGCCTCATGGCTCGTCCGTTAGTTGCCTATGCACTATGCCAGTATTCCGGCAGCACCCAACGCGAGGCGGCAGAGATCATGGGCGGTTGCAGTGGTGTGGACGTGTCTCTACAACTGAAAAAGCTGCATGAACAGGCAACAAAAGACAAAGACCTACAGAAAATTGTAGCGAAACTTGAGAAGAGATTGGATTCACTAGTGAGGTAACTTATAACTTAAGGTCTGACCCTTTAGCGACACTCTAGTTTTTCTATAGATAGGGATGGAAGAATATGAATCAATTCAGAATGAACGTTAATGGTCAAGACGTAGGAATGGTGTGGGGAGATCCCTGGTCTCCGGTGGTGTGGCAGCATAAGCACGGCCGCACGCAGGATAAGTGGGAAGTAGTTCTCAATGGGCAAGTCCTTCGTACCAGTGTGGAAGTCGGGAGCATTGAGAATACTGAGAAGTGCAGAAGTGATGATCGGTTTTACTGTCCAAGCTGCTTCCACATCTTGGAACTCCCTGAACCTGTCTGTGAGGAATGCGGAGAAAATACGGGGGGGCGTTGTAGTTCGACTGAAAGCTTGTGGAATCCACGCGATTATTGCAGGAAGTGCCGGCGAGAGGTCAGTGTTGTTTTTTATGTGCCGCATTGTCCAGAATGCGACTCACAGGGTTGCAGGATACCGTGTTTGTCTGCGGCCTGTGAATCTATTGTCGTCTACGCGCGCATGCACAAAGGGGGGGTGAGTCGATGTCTTAACAGACTTCGACAAGAACAAGCGATATCGCGCCTGACATCACTAAGCGTGTTACCCAAGAAGGTAGAGTTAGATTCCGGACAGTGCCCTCTAACGCGTATCGTTGTTCTTCCCCTTGAAGAGATGTCGAGCGTGCAATGTGCGCGCTTGTTCGCCTCCAGAATCCTTCAGCCACTCGACCACGAACCCGCCACCCTTTGCATCGCAACAATGACATCGTGGCAGACAGGCGGCAATTATCGGAAAGCGGCGATCAGACTGACGAGAGTTGCCGAGGACTGTTTTCAGACATATTTTTTGTGGGAGGGTTACGATGACCGGATTACTTGCTATGCTGGCTCTGATCAAGATGCATTAACAGCTGAAGGAATAGGGAGACTTTGGAACGAACTCGGCCCTTGAGGAAACACCGTACTTAATGCAGGTACTTAATGGGGTCAGCCCTTAGCGGGCTGTTGCCCAAATCTTACTTGCAAGACAGGTGTCACTTGGTAGAATATAGGTCATGAATCTACACGGAAAGGACTCCTGCTATGATGGGCAAGCAAACACCCCAAGAAGCAAAGCTATTCTATTACGATATCTCTCTGGAGCGGCGTATACCTCAAAACCATTTGCTTCGCAAGATCAAAGATATCCTTGATTTTGACTTCGTCTATCCACTCGTCAAGGATTGCTACGGAAAAAATGGAAATGTTTCTGTCCCACCTCCGGTCATCATGAAGATGATGCTGTTGCTATTCTTATATGATGTGCGTTCGGAACGCGATCTTATGGACACAATTCCGTTCCGTATGGATTGGTTGTGGTTTTTAGGGTACGACCTGGACGAGGAGATACCCAATCATAGGGGATATTGACTGGGGTCAGCCCTTAGAATAGTAATTTATTTTTTTACATTCTTTTCAAGTATCGTCTATAGTCTGCCATTATGGCCAGACCTTTAAGACTCGAATATGATGCCATATTTACTATACTAACGGGCTGGCCCTATTATAATTGCTATTATAATTCCTAGAAAATAGTAGGAGGCAATTCAAGCATGAATGACGAAAGCAGGCCTAATTATGACAATGGCAAGTGGGAAACGGTGCACGGATCAAAACCAAGGCTGCTCCGAATGAAGGTGCCTGACGGATGGCTGGTGACTGTAACAGGAGGTTTAAGCTATCCCGTCAGCTTCTACCCTGATCCAGAACACAAGTGGAATCCTCGCATCAAGGACTGATTCGTTGTCGGTGGCAATAAAAAAAGAGGAAATAAGGGGGGCAAGTATTAATTATTCCGGTTGTCCTGGTCTGTCTGCAGAAATCGTATATTTCCAGCAATCATGGGGTCAGGGTTTAATTCTTGCATTTTGTTAGGGAAAACGAGGGACAATCCGTGGTGGAGCAAGAAAAGAGGGGAGCATAAAGGTCAGACCTTAAGTTATAATATAACACTTGGCATCCAGTCTGATTTGTGGTACGGTTTGCCTCATGGCTCGTCCGTTAGTTGCCTATGCACTATGCCAGTATGCCGGCAGCACCCAACGCGAAGAGATCATGGGCGGTTGCAGTGGTGTGGCCGTGTCTCTACAACTGAAAAAGCTGCATAAACAGGGGAAAACTATGGACAGTCACCTATTGTTTTCTTGACACCACACTTTATTGGCCGTTGTCAATCCTGCCCTGAACATACTCAAGACAAGGATATTTGTTGTGAAATATTCTCATAACGGATGGAGCAAAGAATGGGGGCAGGCCGGTCACACTTAAATCCTATTTCCCTTTACCTGATTTTATATATGGTTTATGATATTTTTTATATGATTACAGATGGTACAGATAAACAAACATCTTCTCATGAGTCCAGTATTCTCATTGCGGACGACCAGCCTGACGTTTTGAAGGCCCTGCGTTTACTGCTCCGGCCGGAAGGTTTTCAGATTAAGACGGCCTCATCCGTCGCCGAAATCATCGATTCGGTCAAAGCCAATGATTTCGACGTTATTCTAATGGATATGAACTACGTGCGAGGCGAAACATCAGGCCGGCAGGGTCTTGACGTACTTTCAAGCATCCGGCAAATCGATGAAATGCTTCCGGTGGTCGTAATGACGGCCTGGAGCAGCGTGGAGCTGGCTGTCGAAGCCATGCGTCGAGGGGCCCGTGACTTCGTCCCCAAGCCCTGGAAGAACGAGCGATTACTAACCGTCCTGCGCACCCAGATAGAACTCGGCCGTGCCTTGCGCAAGGGCAAACAGCTCGAACAGGAAAACGTCTTACTCAAGGACCAGAGTTCTCAGTCACTGATCGCCGAATCACACGCGATGCAGCCCGTATTGGAGACGATTGCCCGCGTGGGTCCTTCCGACGCTAATGTGCTTATTACCGGTGAGAACGGCAGCGGCAAGGGTGTTGTCGCTTATGCCCTTCATGCGGCGTCGAGCCGAAAAGACGAGACGATGGTTACCGTTAACACCGCCAGTATCCCGGCGACCGTTTTCGAAAGCGAGTTGTTCGGACATGTAGCCGGCGCTTTTACAGACGCCAGAACAGACCGTCTGGGACGATTCAAACTGGCTGATGAAGGCACGTTGTTTCTGGATGAGATTGCGTCTATCCCGGCGAATCTGCAATCAAAACTTTTACGGGTTCTTGAGAGCGGCCAGTTCGAGCCTGTCGGTTCATCCAAAACCTGCCGTGTTAATGTTCGTGTCCTTTCCGCTACGAATGCAGACTTGCCGACCGAAGTTGCGACGGGCCATTTTCGTCAGGATTTGCTCTATCGCCTGAATACGGTTGAGATACATTTGCCGCCTTTGCGGGATCGCAAAGATGACATTCCGCTATTGGCCATGCACTTTTTAAGCAGATATGTTACGAAGTATCGCAAGTCCATCACAGGCTTTAGTCCCACCGTTATGGAGTTTTTGTGCGCTTATCCCTGGCCTGGAAATGTGCGTGAGCTCGATCACACGATCGAGCGGGCCGTCCTGATGGCACAAGGTGAATGCATACGCCCCGGCGAGCTTGGTTTGACCACAACGTCGGAGGATGAACCCCGGCTCGAAGATATCACCCTTGAAGAAATCGAGCGTTGGGTTATTCGCAAGGCCATGATCCGGTTTGATGGTGACATCAGCAAGGCCGCCGCGGCCCTCGGGCTCAGTCGCGGCGCGTTGTATCGACGCCTGGAGAAGTACCAGATCCAATAAGATGAGATTCGAACGTCAAATCCTGATTTGGTCGCTGGCGAGCGGACTTGCGGGGTCCCTGACATCGATGTTGTTTTTGTGGACCGGCAATTACTCAATCCAGACGCAAGTGCTGTTAACGGCCCTGATTCTTCTGCTATGGATCGGATTTGCCTTTGGTCTCAAGGCCCGGGTAGCTTATCCTCTGCGTACACTTTCGAACCTGTTGGAGGCGCTGCGGGAAGGCGACTATTCTGTTCGTGTTCGCGGCGGCCGCCGGGATGATTCGTTAGGCGAGCTGATTTTGCAGGTCAATGCACTGACTCGCTCCCTGCAGGAGCGGCGTTTCGGGGCCGTGGAGGTGACTGCACTGCTGCGTAAGACATTGGCGCAGATCGATGTGGCGATGTTCGGATTCGATCAGGAAGACCATCTCTGTCTGGTCAACGACAGCGGCCAGCAGATCCTGGGCAAGGACAATGAAGATATCCTGGGACATCATGCTAAAAGCCTGGGACTTGCAGACTGTCTGGAAGGAGCAACTCCCCGCACAGTAGATTTGGCCCTGCCGATAGGCGTGCGCCGCTGGGAACTCCGCCGGACAACCTATCGGGAAAAGGGCTTGTCCCATCAACTAATCTTTCTATCCGACCTGACACGCACACTTCACGAGGAAGAACGGCTCGCCTGGAAGCGGTTGATACAGATTATGAGTCATGAAATCAATAACTCATTAACACCTATCCAATCAGTCTCGCAAACCTTACAGACACGAATCAAACAGGACTCTCGGCCGGAACAATGGCAAGACGATGTACAAGAGGGTTTGGAAATTATTGCGGCACGGTCTGAAGAGCTGAGTAGGTTTATTGCCTCATATTCAAAACTGACACGTCTGCCTGATCCTGTGTTCGATAAAGTCAATGTGCCCGCATGGATTCAACAGGCAACCAGCCTGGAAACTCGCTTAAGAGTTACCGTCAATCCGGGACCCGATGCGACGATCGATGCAGACAGGGGCCAGTTAGACCAATTACTGATTAACCTTCTGACCAACGCGGCGGAAGCCTCTCTGGAAACCAGGCCGGATGGCAATGGTGAAGTTGAGGTGGGATGGCGAATCGAAGGCCCGCATTTACTTGTCTGGGTTGACGACGACGGACCCGGTTTGGAGGAAACTAGGGACGTTTTTGTGCCGTTCTTCACGACCAAGACGAAAGGGTCCGGCATCGGCCTGGCTCTGGGCCGTCAGATTGCCGAGGCTCACGAGGGCTATCTGACGCTCATCCAGCACCAGGACCGGCCCGGCTGCCGTGCGATGTTGAGACTGCCCATCGAGCACCGGCCGTATCATGTTCCCTGACGGAGTAAATTCCGAATACTCTGTCCGATATCGGGCGCGCTTTTTTCGAAATCGGACACACGATGCGATCCCAGTCGAACCCGGTACACTGAAAACATGCCATTGGGTGGTTTTAGAGCACTCCCGAGATGGAACCATCCTGGCACAGCACTTGCAAACAAGTTTGAGGGAACAAACTGTAAGACAAGGAGAGTTTTATGGGAACGCTATGGCAGGATATTCGATACGGCTTTAGAATGTTGAGGAAGTCCCCGGGGTTCACGGCGATTGCCCTGATCACGCTGGCCATCGGCATCGGAGCCAACACGATTATGTTCAGTGTGGTCAATACGCTGCTATTTCGACCGCTGCACGTCAAAGACCCCGACCGATTGGTGCGCTGCGCGATTGGTAGGTTCAGTCTCCTCCCCTATGCGGGCTATGTCGACCTGCGTGACAATAACCCAGTGTTCAGCGATCTCATTGCCAACAGTTACTACGGCGGAGTGCCCGATACCCTGGTAAGAGACGACAGCGTAATGCCTGTAGCGACGCTGTTCGTCTCGGCCAACTACTTCAGCGTCCTGGGGTGTGCACCCCTCCATGGGCGGACTTTCTTGCCTGAGGAGGAACTGGGCGGGGCCGAGCCGGTGGTGGTTCTGAGCTACCGAACCTGGCAGCGTCTGGGGGCTGAGCCCGAGATCGTGGGCCAATATGTGCGTATCAGTGGTGCACTCTGTAGAATCATTGGCGTGGCACCCAAGACATTCACAGGCGCAGCCGTCGTCGGCCCCGACGTCTGGTTGCCTCTGGGTACGGGCGGTCTTGTGTACAGATACTATCAAGAGAAGCCGGAGAAGCCGGATGAAAGCTGGTACTATCCGCCATCGGCCATTGTGGGGCGACTCAAACCTGGCGTGAGTCTATCGGAGGCCCAAGCACGGCTGCAATCTATGCTTCCACGCCTGAAGCAGATGTATCCCAGGTGGGGGAAAAGGTGGGAGAAACAGGGTGCCATGTTTCGCCTCCGCCCGTTGCCCAGACTCAACGCCGGTGGTAGCGACAATGACAGGCCCACATTGGGTCGTATCAGCCTGGCTTTGATGGGAGTCTCCGGGGTCGTCCTGCTCATTGCCTGCCTGAACCTGGCGAATATGATTGTCGTTCAAGGAGAGGGACGCCACCGAGAGATCGCCATCCGTGCGGCCATCGGGGGGGGGCGTCTGAGGATCATACGCCAGTTACTTATCGAATCGCTTCTCTTGGCCGTATTCGGAGGACTCCTGGCTGTGATCGTGACCCTCTGGGGCATCCGGGTTCTCAAGCTGTGGGCGGCGATGGGCCAGCTCCCCATGCAGTTGGGGGAAGCCATCGCCTCTGGAATCGCGCTGGACGTTCGCGTCCTGGCAGCTACTCTGAGTTTCTGCCTGATTGCCACGGTGCTCTTCGGCCTGAAACCGGCCCTGCGCCTATCAGGGCGAGATCTCTGTAGTGACCTGAAGGAATCCGGCCGAGGCGTATTTCAAGCTACGCGAAGAAGGCGATTTTTCCTACCACGCGGCCTGTCGGTGCCCTGTCAAATGGCCCTGTCTGTCGCGCTGGTCATGTGCGCGACACTATTGGCTCGAACCGCGCTGAGGGCCACCCGGACCGAACCTGGTTTTGGCCTGGACGGCAAGGTGGTCGTCAGCGTGAAGCCATACGCGGGAGGTTACGGCATTGCTCAAGCAAGGCAAGCCTGCGAGACGTTGGCCGAGCGTTTGAAGGAAAACCCCGAGATTCAGGCGGTGGGCCTGTCTCGTAAATCTCCTGTGGACCTGGGGTGGTGGCCCTGGGTTAGCGAGAGAGTCGTCGAGTACGCGCCGGGCCGCGCAGACGAAACGTCAGGCAGCCTATTGACGAAGGAACTTCACAAGTACGAGGTGAACGGCGATTATTTCGAGGCAATGGGAATTCGGCTCTTGCAAGGTCGGCCCTTTCGCCGTCTCGACAGTGCCCCCGATGCGGAGGAAGTCGTGATCATCGATGAGGTTCTGGCCCGCAGACTCCGGCCGGATGGCAGTGCCCTTGGCTGTCTCATCCAGTATGGCGATGACGGGTTAGGGTCGCCCCGCCGAGTAGTCGGAATCGTACCGAACCTACGGAGCGTTTGGGGCAATGGGGAAGTTCAACCCCACGTTTACGAGCCACTCAAGGCCCACCACGAGGCCGCATCCATCCATCTGCTCGCCAGAAGTACGGCACCGGGAGCCGAGGCCGCCCTCGTGCGAACTATCGGCGCACGGATTCGAAAGATCGATCCTCGTCTGCCGGTCGTCTCGGTAGCGTCTCTGGCGGACCGACACCGTAATCATCCCACCGTATTGTTCACGAGAGTCGTGGCCCGACTTGCAGTGATGTTCGGGGCCATGGCCCTGTTCCTGGCCGGTATGGGCCTTTATGCTGTCAAGAGTCATATGGTCGCCTCGCGAACCCCTGAGATTGGCATCCGCATGGCGTTGGGCGCTACTCAGCAGGACATTCTGACCCTGGTACTGCGTCAGGGCGCAACATCGACGTTCGTAGGGCTGCTGGTCGGCACGCTGCTGGCGTTCGTCATGACGCGGGTGATTCGCAGCGCGCTCAACGGCATCAGTACCATTGATCTTGTGAGCATCGTTGTCACCGTGGCTATGCTCACAGCTACTTCACTGCTGGCCAGTTACCTCCCGGCGCGGCGGGCGGTGCGGGTCGACCCGATGGAGGCGTTACGGTACGAATGAAAGAATGTAGTCGGTGGCCGGCAGGCAGTTGTCGGCAAAAGAAAACTTAACCTAATGAGAACCGAAAGCTGACTACCTAAAACTGACAGGATTTGGCATGGATATACCAAGAAAATTTTCAAAACGTAAACGAATAATACGCCGTGTTCTTTACGTCACTACAGGCCTGATACTTATCGCCTTGGTAAGTATGGGTATTTCCCGCCTGGAGCCGGCCGCACCATCAGTGGATCGACGAACACTCTGGATCGATACCGTCAAACGAGGCCCGATGTTACGCCAGGTTCGCGGTGTCGGTAATCTCGTTTCCGAGGATGTCCTGGTGGTCCCTGCGACGGTAAGCGGGCGTGTTACACAAATTCTCGTAGAACCTGGCACAGTCGTGGATGCCAACACCGTGATCCTTCAATTAAGTAATCCCGAATTGAAACTCGAGTGGCTCAATGCCCAGTCCGGACTGAATTCAGCTAAGGCACAACTGGATTCTCAAAAAACACTACTCCAGGACCAATTATTGGGCATGGAAGCTAATATGGCCCAGATGGAGGCCAACCTTAGAGAATCGAAACTCCAGGCGCAGGTGGATAAAAAACAATACGATGAAGACTTGATTTCCGAGCTTAGCTTTGAGCTTTCCCAGGCTCGCGTGGAGGAACAGGAAAAACTGCTTGAGATCAATAAGAGACGGTTGACCATGTTTAAAGATTCAACTTCCCCGGCCCAAATGGCTGAGTCTGAGGCGGCCGTAAATCAGGCGGAATCGCTGTTTAACCTGAGAAAAAGCCAAATTGAGTCATTATCCGTGCGTGCCGGTACGTCGGGAGTTTTAGCCTCTGTAAAGGAAAAAATTGAGTTAGGCCAGTCCGTCTCGGCTGGGACAATATTGGCCAGGATTACCAATCCCAAACGTCTTAAAGCCCAGTTAAAGGTCCCGGAAGTCCAGGCCCGCGATGTAATCAGAGGCTTATCTGCGGAGGTGGATACATACAACGGCACTATTTCCGGGACGGTATCACGTATTGATCCGACGGTAATGGAAGGCAACGTAACGGTGGATATTAAACTAAGCGGAGAACTGCCCGATGGCGCCAGGCCGGATTTATCTGTAGTTGGCACGATAGAAATTGAACGCCTGGACGACATAATATATGTAGGGCGTCCGGTTTTTGCCTCGAATCAGAGTACTGTGGAATTGTTCAAGCTTCTCGAAGACGGTAAATTTGCAATACGTACACGTGTACAGCTCGGACGCAGTTCGGTCAGTACGATAGAAGTCTTAGAAGGATTGGCGCCCGGCGACGAAATCATCCTCTCGGATATGTCGCAGTGGGATGAGCATGATAAGATTCGGTTAAAATAGAACTTTATGAGTGCAGAACAAAGAATATAGAACTGGAAATAAAAGTGACAACTTTTGATCAGGACAAGACAGAAATTATGATTAAACTCAACCATATTCAAAAACGTTACAACACCCGTGCAGGATTTGTCTATGTGCTGCAACAGATCAACCTTACCATCGAAGAAGGGGAGTTCGTCACCATCATGGGGCCGTCCGGTGCGGGCAAGACGACCTTGCTGAACATCATCGGCATGCTGGATGGCGAATGGGAGGGTGAATATTACCTGGCCGAGAATCCCGTGCACGAACTCAAGCCCAAGCAGCGTATGGCTCTGAACCGCCAGTACATCGGCTTTGTCTTTCAGAACTTCAATCTTCTGGATAGTCTCACTGTATACGAGAATCTGGAGACCCCGCTGTCCTATCGCAACGTCAAGGCCTCCGAGCGGGCCGCGATGGTCTGCGACACGCTGGACCGCTTCGGGATCGTGGGCAAGAAGGACCTGTTTCCGAGCCAACTCTCCGGCGGCCAGCAGCAGCTCGTCGGCGTGGCCCGGGCCATTATCGCCAATCCGAAGCTGCTCCTGGCCGACGAACCCACCGGCAACCTGCACTCCAGCCAGGGCAAGGACGTCATGGACCTGCTCAAGAAGCTCAATCGCGAAGGCACCACGATTATCCAGGTGACACACAATGAGGGCTATGCGGCCTACGGCAATCGCATTGTCAAACTCAAAGACGGCTGGCAAGACGGTGAGATCATCACCGAACAATCGGCCGGAGAAGGAGGATAGATCATGTCAGGTCTGTTATATGATATACGATACGGCTTTCGAATGCTGACGAAGAATCCCGGCTTCTCTGCTGTTGTGGTTCTCATCCTCGTCGTTGGCATCGGCGCTAATACCGTGTTCTTTAGCGTCATCAATGGCGTGTTGCTTCGACCACTGCCTTTCCGAGACTCGGACCGGATCGTCGTGATGTTGCAGCGCGATCCAGTCAAAAATGGGATCACGACCGTTTCGCCTGCGGCTTTCGTGCATTGGCGAGAACGCAACACGGTTTTCGAACGCGTCGCAACGGGAGAGCGTCACGGCTTCATGCTGACGGGCGCGGGCGAATCGGAGATCGTCCGGGGGGCCTGCGTGTCCTGTGGTTTCTTCGAGACTCTCGGCGTCGAGCCAGTATTGGGGCGACGCTTTCTGCCCGAAGAGGAAGAGCCCGGCAGCAATAACGTGATGATCCTGAGCCATGGATTATGGCAACGTCGCTTTGGCTGCGATCCGAACGTGATCGGGAAGACTCTGGGCATCAACGGAACGGAGCTTTCAGTCATCGGCGTACTACCTCGCGGGTTCACGTATCCGCTCATGAAAGGAGTCGATGTGTGGGCTCCCAAGGCCCTGACGGCCAGAGACAAGGGAAATTTCGGAGGTCACTGGCTGCAGGTGATCGCACACCTGAAGGACGGCGTGACCATCGAGCGGGCCAATGCGGCGATGGACGTGCTCGCCTCCCAGATTGTTCAGGAGTTCCCGGAAGGTAACGAGGGCCTGACTGCCGTGTATATACGTACTCTTCACAAATTCATCGTCTCCGGGGCGGATGATCTCCTGTTGACTTTGTTCGCGGCGGTTGGCTGCGTTCTTCTGATTGCCTGCGCGAACGTGGCGGGTCTGCTGCTGGCGCGATTGCCGGCAAGGCAGAGAGAACTGGCCGTGCGCATGGCCATCGGCGCCGGAGCCGGGCGCGTCGCTCGACAGCTCTTTACCGAGAGCGTCTTGCAGGCATTATTGGCAGGGGGCTTTGGTTTCCTCTTGTCAGTATGGGGTATTCGATTAGTTCGGGTCTGGATTCCCGCCGGCTTTCCCCTTGTTGAGAATGTGGTCATCGACGGTCGGATTCTCTTGTTCGTCGTCATGGTCTCGATCTTTGTCGGTATGCTTCTTGGATTGGCCCCAGTCCTACAGATTCGAGGTTGTTCGCTCACGGAATCCTTGAAGAGGGAGACGGCGAGGATAGCCGGAGGCACCCGTGCCCACTACTTGCGTTCGGGCCTGGTCGTGTTTGAAGTAGCCGTTGCCGTTGTCCTTCTAACGGGCGGCGGGCTTATGATCCGGTCTCTGGTGAATCGCATGACAATGGCGCCTGGATTCAAACCGGATCATCTGCTAACTATGGGTATTCATTTCCCACCCTATAATTATTCCAACCAGCAATCCTCCTCTTTCTTTCACCAGTTGCTCCAGCGGGTCGATGTCCTGCCTTCCGTCCGTTCTGCGGCCGGTGTCACATATCTACCCACCGAACCGGGAAGCCGGTGGAGCGCCGTCAGCGAAGAGGCGGCCGCACGAGGTGAAGAAGGTCCTCAGGCGGCATATCGGGCGGCCACGCCGGGCTACTTCCACACCGTAGGCATTCCTTTGCTGAGGGGCAGGGATTTCACCGAGCAGGATGTCCAGGGACAGCCTGACGTGGCAATCATCAACGAGCGACTAGCGCACTATTGTTGGCCTAAAATTGAAGAAGATCCTCTCGGCAAACGTTTCAAGCCCGGCGGGCTGAAGTCCGAACACCCGTGGCTCACCATTGTGGGAGTCGTCGCAAATACCAACGATCCCGCTGGCGATCCTCAAAGAGGCGTCTATGATCTCGAGATGTATCGCCCCTTGAGCCAGTATCCATCGGGCGGCATGTCGCTGGTGGTTCGCACCGACGACAAGCCGCTGGCGGTCGTCCGCGACATACGAAGTTATGTATCCGATCTGAATTCAGATATAGCGGTCTCTGAGATTGCCACCATGAAACAGATTCTGTCGGACAATCTATCTGGCTACCGGATCATAACCATACTGCCCGGCGCGTTCGCGGCCACGGCACTCTTCCTCGCTGCGGTAGGGCTCTATGGAACGATCAGCTATTCCATCAACCAACGCATACACGAGATTGGCATCCGGATGGCCCTGGGAGCCAGGATCGGCGATGTGCTGCGAATGGTAATGCGACAAGGGCTTAAGCTGGCATTGCTTGGCTTAGCCGCAGGTTTGATCATTGCTCGGATCATCGTTCGCGTAGTCGCAGGTTACCTGTACTTAGTGACTCCGAACGATCCCGCGACCTTCCTGGCTGTGGCGCTGCTCCTGATAGCCGTGGCCGCCGCGGCCTGTTACGTTCCCGCCCGGCGTGCGGCAAAGGTCGATCCGATGGTGGCGCTGAGATATGAATGATAAAAGCAGAAGACTGAATTAAAGCGGAGTTATGAAATGACGACAATCTGGCAAGACATGCGTTATGGGCTTCGTCAGTTGCGTAAGAGCCCCGGTTTCACTGCGGTTGCGGTGCTGTCACTGGCCCTGGGTATTGGGGTTAATACGGCGATCTTCAGTATTATCAACGGCATCCTGTACAAGTCTTTGCCCGTCCGCAATCCGCACGAGTTGCGTGTGATCAACTGGACATGTGAGATAATTCATAATCCGCATAAGATGCGCGAACTTGGAGCGGCATACTGGTTCACTAAGCCTGGTAAGCACACCAACGGATCCTTCCCGCATTTCGCATATCTGGATTTCACCAGGCAGACACAGGGTTTCTCCGATATTTTTGCCTTTTCCAACGGTGAGCATGGCGTGACGATCAATGCAGACGGTGTTCCGACTTCGGCCAAAGCGGGGATGGTGTCGGGTAACTTTTTCAATGGCTACGGTGCACCGGTCCTGATTGGCAGACCGATCGTACCTGAGGATGACCGCCCTGACGCTCCGCCGGTGGCCGTCCTTACCTATCCTCTTTGGCATCGCGTCTTTGGTCTCGATCCTCACGTCATTGGCCGGACTCTCATGGTAGGCAAAACAGGTTTCACTGTCATTGGCGTACTGCCTCGTCGTTATGTCGGTCCCATGGCCGGTGATACGCGAACCGATTTCTATGTACCCCTGACGGCTCAGCGACAACTTCTGCCCGATGAGAAGTGGTTGGAAATGGATAACGCATGGTGGATTCAAATGATGGGGCGGCTGGCTCCCGGGGCCGATGAGGCTCAGGTGCAGGCATCATTGGAGCCTCTGTTCAGTCATGTTGTTAATCGCTCTGGAGCGGAGATTGACCGGCCCGGGATCTTGTTGGAGAAAGGTCATCAAGGGGTGCTGAGTATCCATAGAATACCGGCTGAAGACTGCTGGTTCGTGCTGATCGTGGTGAGTCTGGTCCTGCTGATCGCCTGCATGAATCTGGCAGGCCTGCTTCTGGCTCGGGGGGCGGCCCGTCAACATGAGATGGCCGTGCGGGCGGCGATGGGCGCCGGGCGGTGGCGTCTCATACGTCAGTCACTCACGGAGTGCATGATCCTGTCACTGGGAGGGGTTTGTCTCGGATTGCTGTTCTCTGTATGGATAAGAGAGACAGTGAGCGGTTTTATCCTCGATCCGTCAAGCAATCAAAACTTCAACATACCGATTGATGCGAACCTCCTACAGATTAATGCGAACGTTTTGATGTTTGCATTAGCCGCTGGCGTGGTCACTACGTTATTGTCCGGTCTTTTTCCTGCATTGCGTGCCGGAAACACCGATCCATCTGCAGGGCTCAAAGAAAGCGGGAGCCGCGGCGCGCCCCGACTCCTGCTACCGAAGGTGCTGGTCAGTGCGCAGGTGGGTATGTCCGTCCTTTTCGTCGTGATCGGCGGGCTCCTGTGCCGGACCCTGATCAATCTCTATCGAATAGATCCGGGATTTGACACGGAGAATCTCTTGTTGGTTCCAATCGATCCCGGCAAGTCCCTGTCCCCCCCGCGAGATGAGCAACTCTTCTTTGATTCCGTGCGTCGGACGATTGCGGGAATCCCCGGCGTCCGGTCCGTCGCCCTCTCTAATACGACATTGACGGGTGGATACGGATGGGTCCCAAAAGTATCGATCCCAAGCCGTCCCGATGCAAGGCTGCGCGAGTCACTTGCACTGAGCGTGAGTGAGGGATACTTTGCGACCATGGGGATCAACCTGCTGAATGGGCGCGACTTTCGCGTAACGGATACAGAAGACTCCGAGCGTGTCGTCATCGTCAATGAGGAATTCGGACGTTTGTGTTTCCCGGATGAGAATCCCCTGGGCCAGTTCATTATGATTGATGGTGAACAACATAGAATCGTGGGTCTGTGCAGTGACCACAAATATTGCGGCTTGCGCCGAGGCATTTCACCGATTCTTTATAGACCTCATAGTCAATACGAGCTGTCCAGTATGATCTGCATGATACGCAGTGTGCTTCCACCTTTGTCCCTGGTGCCTGCCGTGCGCAAGGCCGTGGCCGATATCGACCGCTATCTGCCGCTGGAGGGGATAACGACGCAGAAACTCGCTATCAAGGAATCTCTTCGTCTGGAACGCCTCATGACATCGCTTTTTGGCAGTATTGCCGTCTTGGCCCTGGCGCTGTCCTGCATCGGCCTGTACGGGATCATGGCCTACAATGTCGCACGACGAACCAGTGAAATGGGCATTCGCAAGGCTTTGGGCGCACGTCCCTGGGACGTGGCCCGGCCGATCCTCCGAGAGGCCCTGACACTCACGGCCATAGGCGTAGCCATCGGCTTGCCTGTCGCACTGGCTCTGGTTCGTGTGATGCTAAGTGTCGTTTACGGTATCGAACCTCATGATCCTATCACGATGATCGGGACCGTCGTGATTATGGTCACGGTCGCGGCCCTGGCCGCCTGGATACCCGCCCGGCGCGCAGCCAAGGTCGATCCGATGGTGGCGTTAAGATACGAATAAGGAAGAGTATAAAATACAAAATTCAGTAGTCATAATAGATTTAACAAGTGGAATGACTTGTTTGGAACATTGTCGTGCCAAGCGATGTGGCAATCTTAGATAATCAGGAGTATTGATATGAGCAAATCAAACGAATTATTAATCCATGTAGAAGATCTTCAAAAGGTTTTTGTTACCGAGGAGGTGGAGACCCATGCCCTGTCCGGCGTCCATTTGAAGATCCGAAAGGGAGAATACATTGCAATCTCCGGTCCTTCGGGCTGCGGCAAATCCACTTTGCTGTCTATTCTGGGTCTGCTGGATTCACCCACAGACGGCAGCTATCGGCTCAACGACCGCCCCGTTGCCGATCTATCCGCATCACAAAGAGCGCGTATTCGTAACAGGGAGGTTGGCTTTATCTTTCAGAGCTTTAACCTCATCGGCGACCTGACGGTTTACGAGAATGTGGAATTGCCGTTGACGTATCAGAAGATGCCTAAAGCCAAACGCAGAGAACGAGTGCAGGCCGCTCTGGAAAAGGTCTCTATGGCACATCGCATGAAACACTACCCCAGCCAACTGTCCGGCGGACAACAACAACGTGTGGCTGTGGCGAGGGCCATTGTCACCGAGCCGTCCATACTCTTGGCCGATGAACCTACAGGTAACCTGGATTCGGCCAACGGCGATACGGTCATGGAAATGTTAGCCGAGCTGCATAAAGCCGGTTCGACAATCTGCATGGTCACCCACGATCCTCGCTACACTAAACATGCCCAGCGCACTATTCACCTGTTTGACGGACGAATCGTCGAAGATGAAATCGCTGAAGGAGTCATATGATGCCAACAGTCTTTCAGGATATTCGGTACGCCTTTCGTATGCTGCGAAAAAGCCCCGGCTTTACGGCGATTGCGGTCATCTCATTGGCGCTGGCCATCGGAGCCGGTACCGCTATTTTCTCGCTGGTCAATGCCATCCTGCTGCGGTCGCTACCCGTGCCCAATCCGCACGAGTTGCGCGTGCTTCAGTGGACCGGACTGGATCCCTTGGGCGGAAACTTCCACGGATATATGATGGAGACTGACGACCGGCGTACGAGGGCCGAATCCTTCACATATCCACTTTTCTGCAGTCTGCGGGCCGAATGCAGCAGCCTGGCGGACATCTTTGGATACTACCCTCTTTACAGCATTGCCGTACGGGCCCGACGCGAAGCGTTTGTCGCCAGAGGCACCATGGTGTCGGACAACTTCTTCTCGGCTTTGGGCGCTAAGCCTCTGCTGGGCCGTCTGCTTTCAAACCAAGATAGCGAAGCAGGTGCAGGGTCGGCTACGGTTATCCCCTATTCATGGTGGCAGCGGCATTTCGACAGTGATCCCGATGTGCTGGGTCAGTCCATCCTCTATAACGCACACGACTTCACCATTGTCGGGGTGCTGCCTAAAGACTTTCAGGGTGTGTCTCTGGCACGCGAGACTGTGTTCTACGTCCCCATGTCGGCCCAGCCGCAACTGGAACCGACCATACCCCTGTCGGCACGCGATACCTGGTGGGTGCAACTGATGGGGCGACTAAAACCGGAAACCGACGATGCGCAATTCCAAGCGGCTGTTGATGTCGCGTTCGCTCGCGAGGCCGGCTCGCTCATGAAAGAGCCGAAAGTCGTGGTGAAAGATGGACGCGGCGGTCCGGATTATGACCGCGATTACTATCGCAAACCGCTGCTGTTACTGCTTGGCATTGTTGGCGTCGTCTTGCTCGTGGCGTGCGCGAATCTGGCGGGTCTGTCGTTGGCACGCAGCGCAGCACGCCAGCGGGAATTCGCTGTGCGATCGGCTATCGGCGCCGGACGCTGGCGACTGATTCGCCAATCCCTCACAGAGAGCCTGTTGGTTGCGCTAATCGGGGGCGGACTGGGTATTCTCCTGGCGTTCTGGGGCAAGACTGCAATGGGGCAGCTTCTTGCCGGTTCGGCGCAATACGACACGTCACTCGACTTTACTGTGCTGAGCTTCGCGCTGGCCATGACGCTGGTCACTGCTTTTTTGTCCGGCCTGCTACCAGCTTTGAGGGTCTCGCGTGTGGATTCCTTCGCCGCATTAAAAGAACGCACCGCTCTGGGGTCACCCCGCCTGCGTTTGGGCAGACTTCTCGTGTCCGCCCAGATTGCCCTATCCATGCTGCTGCTGGCCGGGGCCGGTCTCTACGCACGCACGCTTATCAATCTCGTGAGTATTAATCCAGGCTTCGCCACAGAGAATCTCTTACTATTCCAGGTCAATGCTCGCAATGCGGATTACCAGGGTACACGAGCCATCACGCTCTACGACAACATCCAGCGCTCGCTATCAGCGATACCGGGGGTGCGTTCAGCAGCGGTGACTCAGTTCAAGCTACTGGCAGGCTCAATGTCGGGTGGCGACTTCAGCCTCCCAGGCCATTCCTTCGAAGGGCGGGTCGAACCACAAGCTCACAGTCTCATAGTCAGCGAAACCTTTTTTGCGACGATGGGCATCCCTTTGCAACGGGGACGCGAACTGCGCGTTGCCGACAGCCAGGAGGCAACCAAGGTCGTCGTGGTGAATGAGATGTTCGCGCACAAATATCTGCCCGGCGAAGATCCCGTTGGTCAGACGCTATGTACCCAAGAATGGAGAGGAGGAGGCGTGAACTGGCAAATCATCGGTGTCTGCGCCGATGTAAAATACGAGGACATCAAGGCCGAGGTGCCGCCCACCGTGTATTTTTCGTTCCGACAGGATGCACCCGCTGACACCTTTTTTGCCGTGCGTACCTCCCTGACGCCTTTGGCTGTGGTCGCGGCAGCCCGTAAGGCGGTGGCTGCGATCGATGCCGACATCCCCTTGTCGAATATCAGCACTCAGCAGCAAGTGCGCGACGAGAGTATCAGCCATGAACGCCTGTTTGCTATTCTCTGTGGTGCGCTAGCATTGCTGGCGATGCTGTTATCATGCATCGGCCTTTATGGATTGATAGCCTACAGCGTGGTACAGCGTACTAGCGAGATTGGTGTACGGATGGCGCTGGGTGCAACAGGCCGTCGCATTGCCGGTCCGATCCTCCGCGATGCGTTGATGCTGGCCGGGGTTGGTGTGGCAATCGGCATACCCGTGGCGCTGGCTCTCGGTCGAGTCATCAAGAGCCAGCTCTATGGCGTCACGCCATACGATCCTCTCACCCTCGTCGCCGGTGCTTTGACACTGGCCCTGGTTGCCGTTGGCGCTGCGTGGTGGCCCGCGCATCGGGCCGCCAAGATCGATCCGATGGAGGCATTGAGGTATGAGTGAGCTTATTATGAAAACATACAAAACAAAAAAACAGTTGTATGCCTGGTTGTCAGGATCGCGTTTGACAGGCCGAACGGCAATCTTAGTCTTCACTATACTATTGATTTGTGCCGGTTCGACAATCTGCACGGTTACCCACGATCCTCGCTACACCAAACATGCCCAGCGCACTATTCACCTGTTTGACGGACGAATCGTCGAAGATGAAATCGCGGAGGCTATCGCATAATGGGAACGATACTTCAAGATATCCGGTATGGCATCCGCATGCTTCGCAAGAAGCCCGGCTTTACGGCCATCGCCCTGATCACCCTGGCAATAGGCATCGGGGCCAATACGATGATGTTCAGCATCGCCGATTGGCTGCTGTTTCTTCAGCCCAGACATGTGAAGAACTACGAGCAGTTGGCGTACTGCGATGTCCGCCACGCGTATGTTCATTATCCAGCGTACGTCACCATCCGTGACAGCGTCTTGGCCTTCAGCGATGTCATGGCTCAGACTCGCGACGACATCCAAGGAGATGCCACTTTGGTTCGTGGGGATACGGCCTGGCACGTCACGGCAACGTACGTTTCGTCGAACTACTTCTCTTTTTTGGGAGTCGCGCCGGCCCTGGGGCGGGGCTTCCTGCCCGCCGAAGAACAGCAAGGCAGCGCTTCGGTCGTGGTGCTGAGCTATCCCCTCTGGCAGCGACTGGGTGGCAGTCCGAAGCTCGTCGGCGAGTTTCTGAACGTCAACAGCGCTGTTTGTCAGGTCATCGGTGTGGCCCCGCAGGGGTTCACCGGCACCTCGCTCCTGGGGCCCGACCTCTGGGTGCCGCTGGGGAGCTACGTAGCAGTGTCCAGTGGGATTCCGGGACAGACTCGGCCCGCCAACGCCGGGGCCGGTTGGGGCTATCCTTTCGGGCTTGGTACCATCGGACGACTCAAGCCGGGCGTGAGCATGTCGGTTGCTCAGACGCAGGTGCAGGCCTTGATCCCGCGCTTTCGAGAAGAGGATCCGGAAACCTGGAAGGCTATTGCTTCATTCTCTCTTCGCCCGCCGGACCGGCTCTATCTTGATTCTCCGCTCTCGCGTCTGCATTGGATCAAATACAGTCTGATCCTGGTCGCCGGGTCCGTGGTCACCCTGCTGATCGTCTGCTTGAACCTGGCGAGCATGCTGATCGTGCAGGGCGCCTCGCGCCACCGTGAGATCGCCATCCGATTGGCCGTCGGCGGAGGCCGCCTGCGGATCGTTCGGCAGTTGCTCGTCGAGTCTGCCCTGTTGGCGCTGCTGGGAGGAGTTCTCGGTGTTCTGCTGGCTGTCTGCGGGATGCGGATTCTCAATGTATGGTTCGCCGGCGCCGATTCGGTAGTGCAGAGAGCTATCCGAGTCGGCCTGGACATTCGCATTCTGATGGGCACACTGGGTTTCTGCCTGATCGCTACGTTGCTGTTCGGTCTACGACCTGCTCTGAGGCTGTCCCGGCGTGATCTTGCCGAGGAGATGAAGGGATCCGCCAGTCGTGTGCTGGGGTCCGTCCATCGCAAGCGAGGCGGTCTTTCGGTAGCGGGCCAGATCACGCTGGCCGTAGTCCTGGTCCTCGTCGCTGCCCTGCTGTTGCGCACTGCCCTGGAGACAGCGCGGCCGGACCCGCGGTTCCACCTGGAGGACACGCTGGTCGTTCGGATCGATCCGGAATCGGCCGGCTATGACAAGATCCGGAGCATGCAGGCATGCGAGACCCTGGCCGATCATCTGGCGTCCCTGCCGCCAGTCGAGGCGCTTGGGACAGCACCCAACCTATTCTACGGGGGTGGGCGGGACCGAACGATACGCGAATACCGGCCGGGGGCAGAAGAAGGTGAGTCCAGGGGGCCTCGCGCACGGTACGCCAACATGCTCGCCATCGGACGGGACTACTTGCCGGCGCTGGAGGCCCCGCTGTTGCAGGGGCGCCTCTTCGACCGGCGCGACAGTGTCCCCGACGCGGAGAAGGTCGCGATCATCAATGAAACCCTGGCGCACAGGCTTCGTCCCGACGGCAGTGCTCTCGGCTGTCTGGTCCAATGGGGCGTGGTTGAGTTTGGCTACTGGTGTCCCGATGTCTACCGGGTGGTCGGGGTCGTCACCGGCCTGCCGGGCATACAGGACCGGGAAGCGCGTCCCCAGATGTACGTACCCGCCGGACCGGATGACTTACCTTCTTACTTCTACCTGCACGTCAGGGATCGTGAAGCGGTCGAGACTCTACGGTCGCAGATGGTCAGGGAGATCCACCGAGTCGATCCGTATATCCCGGTTCTGTCGGTGACGACTCTGGCGGAGATACGCGATGACGATATTAGAATATGGGGCACGAGATTCCACGCTCGCCTGGCATTGACGGCCGGGGTGGTGGCTTTGTTTCTGGCGGCGCTGGGCATCTACGCCATCAAGGGCTATATGGTCACGTCGCGCACGTCGGAGATCGGCATCCGCATGGCCCTTGGGGCGACGCACGGAAGCATCATGGCCATGGTCCTGTGTGAGGGACTTCTGTCGACGATAGCGGGATTGATGGTCGGGTTAGGTCTGGGATTAGGTGTGGCCAAGGTGTCGGCCAGTATGCTCTACGGCATCAGCCCGGTCGATCCGGTCAGCATTGTTGTAACCGTGGCTATGCTCGGGGCCGCCTCGCTGCTGGCCAGCTATATCCCAGCCCGCCGGGCGGCGAAAATCGATCCGATGGAGGCCCTGCGCTACGAGTGAGACTCGTAGCGACTGATGATTGATGAATGATTATTGATGATTGAGAGGCAGATATGAGTACACTTTGGCAGGATGTTCGCTACGGATTTCGGATGCTGTGTAAGGCGCCGGGCTTTACGGCCATCGCCCTGATCACCCTGGCAATCGGAATCGGGGCGAATACGATTATGTTCAGCGTGGTCAATGTGTTGGTGCTTCGCCCGGTGCATGTGAAAGACCCGGATCAATTGGTGGGCTGCAAGGCTCGCAACGCCTACGGGAACTTCCCTTATTCCGCCTTCGTCGAGATGCGTGAGAACAATCCGGCGTTCAGTGACATGATGGCTTACGATTCGGGTTTCGAGTTTGTTACCCTGGTGCGGCGGGACGCTACCAGGCGCGCCTACGCGATGTACGTCTCCGCCAATTACTTCTCCTTCCTGGGCGTGGCGCCTGCTCGTGGGCGAACTTTTAGCCCCGAGGAGGAACAGTACGGTGCCGAGCCGGTCGTCGTCCTGAACCACTCCACCTGGAAGCGGCAAGGCGCCGATCCCAACGTTGTAGGCACACAGGTTGCCATTAACGGCACGCTCTTTAGAATCGTCGGAATCACGCCGGAGCGGTTCACAGGCACCACGGTCATCGGTCCCGATCTCTGGCTGCCCCTGGGCACCTATGGTCTCGTGGGGCATCTGGGCTGGGATAAGCCGGAGAGGATGTCGAGCGAAGTCTGGAACTATCCCGACATCATGCCGGTGGGACGACTCAAGCCAGGTCTGTCCATAGACACGGCGCAGGCACAGTTGCAATCTCTGGTCCCACGCCTGAAGGAGAACAATCCAAGGTGGTGGCCGAGAAGCGGCACGCTTGGCCTGAGCCGCCTGCCCAGGTTGAGCGCGGGCAGCGGCGATGACAGGACTTTCCTGTCCGGCGCCGGCCTGTTCCTGATGAGCGTATCGGCGGTCGTCCTGCTCGTCGCCTGCCTGAACCTGGCGAATATGGCCATCATTCAGGGGACCGCTCGGCAACGGGAGATAGCCATTCGAATGGCTATCGGCGGAGGTCGCTTGCGGATCATGCGGCAGTTGCTCGTCGAATCTCTTCTGTTGGCCATGCTCGGAGGAGCCATGGGGCTGGCTCTGGCCTTCTGGGGCACCAGGATTTTAAATGCATGGGTAGGAGCCCTGCAATTTCCCATAGCCTTGACAGACTCGGCGAGAATGGGTATCGACCTTCGTGTTCTGGCGGCCACGCTGGGCTTCTGCCTGATCGCTACCGTGCTGTCGGGTCTGCGGCCAGCCTTACGGCTTTCACGGCGAGAGGTTATCGCCGACTTAAAGCAGTCACGGGGCGAGGTGCTCCGGTCCACTGGGAGAGTACGCCGGCCGCGCAGCCTGTCCGTTGTCGTCCAGATTGCCCTGTCTGTCGTGCTTGTGATGGGCGCCGCGCTGTTCACCCGCAGCGCCTTGCGGACCGCCCCGGCCGATTCCGGTTTCAGCCTTGACGACAAGTTGCTTGTCGAGATCGATACGCTCTCGACAGGTTACGACCTCGTTCGCAGCCGGCAAGTCTATGAATCGCTGACTGACCGTTTGCGGTCTATGCCCGGGGTCCAGGCAGTTAGCTTGTCCGCCTCGTTTCCCCTGGCGGATGTAGGTTCCGGTGGTTCGGTCCGCGAGTACACGCCGGGAGCTGAAAAGGATCAACGGGATGAAGAAGAAGTGATGCGCGATCTGTTCGCAAATTCACCTACGGAGACGTCCACCGTGTACGCTGTGGGAGTGGACTACTTCGAGGCGATGGGAATGCCCCTCTTGCAGGGTCGGACCTTCCACCGTCTCGACAGTGTCCCCGACGCAGAGAAGGTGGTGATCATCGGTGAGACTCTGGCCCGCAAGCTTCGACCGGATGGAAACGCCCTCGGCTGTCTGGTTCAGTATGGCTGGCGACCGTCCTCGTCATCGCCAAGCCGGGTGGTCGGAATCGTACCAAGTCTGCGGATTGTCACGGACAACGATTTTAATCCAACCCAAATCTATGTGCCGATGGGACCTGACTGCCGGCCTGTCTTCATCCATCTGTGCATCGCGAGCAAAAATCACGCGACCGAGACCGCCCTCCTGCAACAGATTCCCACGGAGATTCGCAAGGTAGACCCGCATCTGCCGATCATATCGGTGATAACCATGGCGGCCTTTCACCGGAACAATCCTTTCGTGTGGCTTTGGGGATTCGGTGCACGGCTTGCTGTCCTCTTTGGAGCCATGGCCCTGTTCCTGGCGTCGCTGGGCATCTATGCGGTCAAGGGTTACATGGTGGCGTCACGAACGCCCGAGATCGGCATCCGCATGGCCCTGGGCGCGACGCACAAAGACATCATGGGCATGGTCTTTTGTGAAGGAACGGTGCTGACGCTCGCCGGACTCGTCGTCGGGCTGCTGCTGGGATTGGGCGCAGCGCGCCTGATCGCCAGCCTGCTCTACGGCGTGGGTCCGGTCGATCCGGTCAGCATCGCCGTAGCCGTAGTATTGCTCGGCGCTGCCTCGCTGTTGGCCGGCTACATCCCCGCCCGCCGGGCGGCAAAGATCGATCCGATGGATGCATTGAGGTATGAGTGAGTTTATTATGAAAACATACGAAATAAAAAAACAGTTGTATGCCCGGTTGTCAGGATCGCGTTTGACAGGCCGAACGGCAATCTTAGTCTTCACTATACTATTGATTGGTGCAGGTTGTGACACCTGGCGGCCTGAGGAATCTGTCTCAAATGAGCATCTGAAAACAGGACTTGATAAGATTGACACGGTCCGGCTTGCCGACCATTCGGTCTCACCACCGGTGACCATCGAGCAGGCCACCGAACAAATCGCTCAACAGGTCACGGAACCCAATGAGGCACGCAGGACGGTGACATTGTCCATTGAAAAGGTGCGTGCGGCCGCCCTGGCGAATAACCTGGACATGAAAGTCGAGCTTGTCAGTCCGTCAATCGCACAACGGATACTCGATGAAGAGCAGGCAAAGTTTGAATCCACAATCTTTGGTTCCACAAATTATCAGCGGTCCGAGGGATTGGGTACGGGTACGGTATCAAAGTCACAGACCGGCGAATTGGGAATTGAAAAGCCCTTACCAACCGGCGGAGAGATTCAAATAGGTTTACCATTTAGTGACGACTATTCCTCCGGGGGTCTTGCCGATGCGGCTGCCAGTGTTTCTTATATCCAGTCGTTATTGCGCGGGGCGGGTACACGTATCAATACACAGTCGATTCGCATCGCCCGTCATCAATGGAACATAACCAGCGCCAGGACGAAGCTGGTTGCCATTCACCTGCTGGCAAATGCCGACATTGCTTACTGGCGTTTGTATGCCGCTCATAAAGAGCTTGAAGTACGCCGGGAACAGTATAAGCTGGCTCAGGATCTACTCAGTCATGCAAGAAAGAAGGTCGCCGCGGGATCGTCACCAAAAATCGAAATTGTGCGAGCCGAAGCGGGCCTGGCCAGTCGCCTTGAGGCCGTCATTAACACCGAAACCGCGGTCCAAAGCCGGCAACGAGACATCCTGAGCATCATGAACCAGGAGGATACGCCGCTGGAGGCCGCCGTGGATATTGTGACAGAAACCGAACCGAATCCATTGGGTTTGGAACTGGATGATAATCAACTTGTCGAACAGGCCATGGCCAATCGAATGGAAATGATGGAATTAGAGCAGCTTTTGACCATCGACGAGCTCAATATCGAACTGGCTCGCAATGCACTTTTGCCGAACCTCACGTTAAGCTACACATATACGGCAAGAGCACAGGACGGCACCTTGCGTAGCACATTTGAGGACCTGCCGGGAAATTCATTCGACGGCCATTCGGTCGGAATTTCTGCCGCCATACCTTTTGGTAACCGCGCAGGCAAGGCACGTGTGCAGCGAGCAAGGCTCGAAAAAATACAGGATATGTCCGCACGTGACAGATACCGGCAGATTATCCGGCAGGATGTCTATGATGCGGTCAGTGATTTACGTAGAGACTGGCGCCGTATTCTCGCCGCTAAACAAAGTGCGACTGCCGCTTACAGGAACTACATGGTAGAGCAAACTCAGTTTCAACTTGGTATCCGAACAAGTACGGATGTTCTGTTCTCGGCCACCAATCTCGCGGAGGCACAATTAAGCATGATTCGTGCTTCTGCCGATTACGAAATTACTCAGATCAACCTGGCCCGCGCCACCGGCACTCTTTTAGGTCATGGACAGATCCTCATAGCCTCCGTAGATATCGATGCAAGAAATCCTTGAACCGGTTATTCACAACTGACATTCGACGAATTGCAATAATCGATAATCAATCCTCAACGGGTTGTAATTCTAACGGACTTCCCCCTGTTGATTTTTTCAAGTGCCGCAAACGCCGCGCCTTACTATTGATGCTAAATTAGCCAGCCTAATTGCCAGGAACAAGCGATGGGCTCAAGGCCAAAAGGCTTGATTAGGAGCCAAATCGACGAACTCACTTAGGGCCATACCGAATTATGGGCTTGACTCTGATGACTCTACGGTTTATGCTTCTCCACGTTATGAACTGATGGCGGGAAAATCGAATGTTTTTGAAAAGCAGGAGATACTATGAGTGATTTAGATGATGCGGTCGAAAAAATAATAATGCACAAAGCGGAGAAGATGAAAACAGGACTTAAGCCAGGCTCAAGATTTAACAAGCACATCAAAAAAGTTCTTAAGCAACCCAACTCCACTGCCTGCGAAGAACAAGTAGAAAATTTTGTCATAGGCGCTGTAGATGCGTTGATTTACGACGTCGGGCAAGCATTGGGTTTTACAAAACCGACGATTAAAGTGGCTGATTGGACATCGCATGAGAAACGCCAAGATATGCTTAAGAAGATATTTCCCAAACGTACAGGCAAAAAACTTACGTCGTAAAACATCGTAACAACGCCACAAATCGACAATCTCAGCCGAGGGCCATACCGAATTATGGCTGGGATTGGGGATTGCTTATTTGTGGCGAAGATATTTCCTTTGTAACACTTCGGATCTGTGGTACAATGCTAATGAAGTGAGCCTAAATTTGAAGGGATGAAAGATGGGGAAAAGCCGAGCAAAAAGTTCTGGCTTGTATTGGTCTGTTAGGGGAGCATAGGGGGAGCATAGGGGTCAGACCTTAAGTTATAATATAACACTTGGCATCCTGTCTGATTTGTGGTACGGTTTGCCTCATGGCTCGTCCGTTAGTTGCCTATGCACTATGCCGGTATGCCGGCAGCACCCAACGCGAGGCGGCAGAGATCATGGGCGGTTGCAGTGGTGTGGCCTATACCCAAATTACGGCTGATGATGAGAAGAAAGTCTGACCCTTCGGTCCAATTCACTGTTCCTGTAAGAAGAGTAAACTCTTTTATTCGACTTTTTCGAGAAATATATCGCCTGTTTTGACGTAGAAACGGCCAAAAGCAGTAAAAATAGAAAAATTACGTAGATGTTCTCTATGTTTGAAAGAGCATTTTTTGACATTTTTTACAATTTTCCTAACAGGTTATTTGGAGCCAGTCAGAGCAAGTACCCAGGAACCATGCTTGATCTGATTACGCGTGTGCAT
>Ga0307379_10002464_pt1 | contig 27434 bp, 23 predicted proteins | sample UN2MG_FD_202237 | JGI IMG/M metagenome (GOLD analysis project Ga0307379, IMG submission 202237) | Soil microbial communities from Risofladan, Vaasa, Finland - UN-2 | ecosystem: Environmental > Terrestrial > Soil > Coastal area > Acid sulfate soil | place: Finland: Risofladan, Vaasa | collected...
GAAGCAATACCAGTTATCTTGAGGACTCGGCTTGGGTGGGTGATAAAACACCTCTTACCCTATGCGAAGTCAGGATAAGCCCTAACCGAACAGTCAAGCCGAACATCGGCGGACTGGAGCTAGCGGAAGCCCTTAACAGGGTGTTACCCTTTACCGCTAAAGAGGATAATAGACCTGTCTTACAGTGTGTCCTCTTTAGAGCAAAAGAGGGTAAGCTCACAATGGTGAGTGCCGATGGCTTTAGACTGGCAATGGTAACGCTGGACTATGACGGTGAGGGTGAAGCCCTGATACTTCGTGATGACCTGCGGGGAATAGCCAACGCCTTGCGGAAAGCGTATCGGGTCAACCTGAGCTTTGAGGCAAGCGGGGAAAGCCTAGACGGAGTAAGCCTTGTCATTGATACCGAGATAACTCGGTATAAGTGGCGGGGTGCTGATGGTAGCTTCCCTGATTATGAGAAGCTCATACCTGCCGAGACGAATATAACCGCTCACCTTGATACTATAGAGGCGGGTAAGGCGATTGCCTCACTGAAAGTCCTAGCCGATAGCCAGTCCTACCCGATAGACCTATCCCTTAACGGCGGTATAGTGATGTCAAATCCTGATGATAAAGGGGAAGTTACTATGCCAGCCGATATTGAGGGTGGGGAAGTCAGGGTAAGAATTGACGGCTCATACCTTACCGAGGCTTTGAGAGCTTGTGGGGGTATGGTGGACTTCAAGGTTACCGATGGTAAGTCGCCAATCATCTTTGCCGTTGATGGTTATCAACTGGTGGTAATGCCGATGTTGACCGCCGATAGCCAGAAGCCAGAGGGGGAAACACAGACCGCCGAGGACACCGAAGCCGAGCAAGTCGAGAAAACCGAGGCGGTAGCCGAAGCGGAAGCAATCACCAAAGCCGAGAAGCCGAAGCGTAAACGAAGCAAGGCAAAAGAACCAGTAGCCGTAACCTGATAGTCTGAAATTGAACGCTTGAACACAGAAAACAGCCAACGCAGAGAAGCGGGGGATGACCCCGCTTTTTTGCTATTTTCAGGGGGTATTCCTGCCCCGATTGCGAGGGTGGGAATGCCCCTTTTTTGTGGCTGGAAAGGGCAGGGAGTGCCGAAGCCCGATGGCAGTGCGAGAGGCAGAATGGCAGGGACACTATCGGCGGTTGCGTACTTTAGTGGAAGTTCAATGGGACAGGTGCACAGTATGAATAACAATCAAAGAGAGTAGGTACTCTAAACAGTATCCTGAAAAACATCCGGAAAGGAGGTGAAACTATGCCCATAAAGTGGAGTGCTCTAAAGGTAAATGAGGCTATGGATATGGTGGAGGAGTTCGTCAATCAGGCTATCGAGCCACTAGAGCAGGCAAAGATTGTCGTTAATGAAGCCAGAAACATAGCCAGCTTACCTCAATACCTTGACCAGCGCCTTGTCCGTCTCATTATTGATGTTGAGCGGATAGACTACATCAAGTCATCAATTGAAGCTGTCCGTAGGGATTTACCTGACGAAGCGATAGAGTCGGAGAAGAAGTCAGCAAGCCATGGCCGGCAGCCGGCACTGGTAAGCTAACATCGTCAGTGTTTGCAGGGGTACGTATGCCCAAAATCAGAATAGAAAGGAGAATCTATGCCCAAAACAGCAGATACCATGATAAGTGACCTGGTTGGCACTATTACTGACCCGATTATTGTCTTTCCGGGTGGCTGGGGAGACACTTTGCCAGACTGGCTTAAGACAGCCATTACCTTGGAAAGGATGATGAGGGACATGAAAGCGCTGAAAGGTGAAGAGCCAACCGGTACTGATGCTGAAGCTTGTGCCTATCTCTATACTACTGGTCTCACCGCGCCAATGGATCATGACTGGAGCCAGATATACCTTTACGTAGCTACAATGACTTATCGGCATTGGAATAAGGGCGAAATGCCCGCTGATATTGCCGTAGACTCAATCAGTGACTACCAAATGGGGAAGCTAAATAGGCTTAAATCGTGGCTATATCACCAGAGGGCTAAAGCAAGACAAGAGAAGGGAAAAGCTGACAAGAGGCAAGAAAGAGAGGAAACCGAGGCGCAAAGAGAGGCTGAGCAGCCGGCACTGTTTGAGTTTTAGTGGTCAACTAAGTATAAGGGGGTCGAGAACTTCATCTCGACCCCCTTTTTACTGTGAATTCTTGACTTTAGTAGGTAAAATGTTCTAGCCTCAATACAAGTGAAAGGAGGTGATTGAATGCAAGCGTATTGTATGAAGTGTCGCGCTAAGAAGGAAATGAAGGATGCTAAGGCGATAACCATGAAGAATGGTAAGCCGGCAACTCAGGGCGTATGCCCTACGTGTGGCACCAAGATGTTCAGAATTGGCAAGAGCTAAGCCTGCTCTGACATAGCTATTAGAATTCGAAGGGGTTGGATTCTCCCGGTATCGGGACATCCAGCCCCTTTTTTATCCTCAATCACACATAATAAGCTTTTGTGATGCTACCTACCTAGGTCGTTTGAATCCCCTTTCGAGGATTAAGGATGTCCGGACACCCAAGACGGAAAAGAAACATTTCTCCAATGGTTTAAATTTCAATCCCCTTTCGAGGATTAAGGATGTCCGGACCTGACAATAGAAGACCATGAAGCAATGGGGAGTACGCGTTTCAATCCCCTTTCGAGGATTACCGTCTTTAGACCATATTAAGTTGTTAAGGTGCTACAGAGCCTACTCAGTATTTTGAGTTCTTACATTCTTAATGCTGCCACTTTTCGAAATAGATACAAGATTAAAGAAAGCTCTCTAATTCATTGAGTTTCAGTACAGGGTAATACGTTTCGTCTAATCTCTCCAAGTTGTAGACGGTAACTGGTACAAAGTTACCGAGAGCCATTCCAAGCCCGAATGCCATTGCCACAGGCATAGCTTGGAAAAGATGCAGCCTAGACACTTCCGCCTTGCTAAGAAGCTGATGAAAAGCCGAGTAGAGTTCTTGGACAACCTTAGTCCAATCGTTCTCCCTTAGATTACCACTGTAGGTATTTGATACCTCCACAATTTCCATCTGGAGTTTCTTTCGTTCTAAATATGCCCTAGTCTCACCTGCGGCAGAATGGGATGCCATGTCCAGCACAATAGCTATATCAGGGGTAATCTTGGGAGGATACGATACCTTAATATACTGGTATTCAGTCTCAATGACAATCTCTTTTATGCGGCGAATGTCTTGTCTGAGGTCGAGAACCGGCTCATATTGTTCATCTCGGAACTGATGGACAACCAGTCGGCGCTTAGCACCAAAAGCTGCACCAACTCCTAAAGCAAGAGAGGCGGGGCCGTCAATAAATATATGATAAATCTTTTCCCCTGGTACCGCATCTGAAAAGCGGCGAATGTTCTGTTCCGCATCTTCGATAAAGTCCTTCCACTGCCCAATATCTGGCGGGAGTCGTTTTCGTTCGTATGGCATCAGGTACTCAAAACGTACATTGAATGTACCTTCTATTTGATGGAAAGCTCGGAAGCCTGTCAATTGTGTAATGGATTCTTGAGCGGAAACAAGAGCGGCTTGAGTCTCTTCTCGCGGTTTCCCAACCACGAAAATAACAGGAAGGTGTTTTGTAGAGGTAAGTTGATTTGCCAGTCGATAGTGCTTGCGAACATACAGAACGATTCCAATCATAAAGAAAAGAGGAATAGCAATTCGACTCATAACCCAAAGCCACGATTCAGTACTTAATCCACCTAGTTCGGCTCCCAAGTTAATGCCCCACACAATGAAACCGATAATAAAAAAAACAAGGTCGCGGTCCTCTGACATTAGTTCCCAGAACATTCTTGCCTTACCCTTGTTGCTCATTTCGCGTCTCCTGCAGGAAGTTTCATAATTTGTTGCAACGTCTTTTTCAAGTATAGACCTGGTTAGTTACTGCATCAATCCCCTTGCGAGGATTAGGGGGTTCCGGACTTAGACTAAGGCTCTAGGAGGTAAGAGGTAATGGGAGGTTTCAATCCCCTTTCGAGGATTACCTCCTTTTTCACCATAGACCTCAACAACCTATTCAAGGATGCTGAATGGTTTCAATCCCCTTACGAGGATTACGTCCTTCCCGGACAGATGACCAAGCAGGAAGAGATAAGGGAAGGGATAGCGCCTCAATCCCCTTTCGAGGATTAACCCCTTTCTCTCCAAAACTTTGAGAACCTATGGCAGTTCAGCAAGGTTTACACGTTTTAATCCCCTTTCGAGGATTCATTCCTTTCTCATTATACAGGACTCAAAGACAAGAACGGCAAGGAAATTTAATTCCAATCCCCTCACGAGGATTATCTCCTTTCTCACCCACCGATTGGCAAGCCAAACTAAAAGAATGGGGAATGTTCCAATCCCCTTTCGAGGATTAGGCTCCTTTTGTATCGAATCCTTAGATGCTTGCTTTAAGTGACTTGTGCCAAAGTTCCAATCCCCTTGCGAGGATTTATTCCTTTCTCCCCCACCTGAATATAAGGAGGTATAGATGCTAAAAGAACAGTTCCAATCCCCTAACGAGGATTACCTCCTTTTTCACCAGCACACCAAGAAACAACTATTAGAGGGGTTAGAGTTCCAATCCCCTAACGAGGATTACCTCCTTCTTGACGATGCCACCGACCAAATCCTCAATCTCTTCAAAGAAGAGGTAGATAAGCTGACAGTGATGCTTCAATCCCCTTTCGAGGATTTATTCCTTTCTCACTTAAGTCAATGAAGTAGAGAGTGATATAGAATTATGGTTCCAATCCCCCTGCGAGGATTATCTCTATTCACTCAGTGAATGCTTGTATTCATTTGTTAAGGTACAATGCTCGGTTTAATCTTTTCGTCTGCCCCATGCCCATGGTTGTCTTGGCACCAGTACCACAGTAGAAGGCGAAGTCAGCCAGAGCATTGAGGGCAAGGGCTACCTCTTCAGGCGTGTTCTTATCCAGTTCATACCGGCACCTGCCGGTGAACCCCACCTCTTGGTATGAGCCAAAATTCAGAATTTGAGTCCCTAGTTTGTAGCGAGCTACCACTATCCTGTCAAACCACGAGGAAATAGAGTCATCGAGCTGTACTGTCGAGAATACCTGCCACCGATTAAGATAACTGCCAAAGACAAGCTCGGGCGCAGGGAACACCACATTGCGCTTGCCACCAGAGCGAAATGCGGTGGGTGATGAAAACTGTAGCTCAATCTGATGCCAGGTGGAGGCACCGTTTAGGATGCCCTCATAGCTCTGGAAGCCGGTGGATGGATCCTTCTTGGAGGCTGGGTTGACCTCCTCCACTTGGAACGAACCTGAACCAAGCTCAAGAGTGTTATCCCCCCACTTCATAGTACCGTCCAGAAAATGAGCAAATACGTCGCTTTTCATAAAGGTGAACCTTAAAGAGTATCTGGCTTCTGGGGTTATCCTTAGCCCTTCTCTAGCTCGCCCAAATCTCCCCTGAAGAGGAGAAACGGTGAAGGGCTTCGCTCCGTCTAGTCCATGCAGTTCTTCTGCCAGCGACTGGCTTGACATCCTCAGCACACTAAGAAAAAGACCGTAGGCCTGGTAGCCATGTGCCTGGGAGATTACTGCATCTTTGAGCGCCCGTAATTTCACCGAAACAGAATAGACTTCGGGAGCCATCACTCCATTGTCCGTCATTGCCTCTTTCCACCTTGAGTACTGTGTTCGATACCCTCACTCACAGGCTCGGTCAGCGGTAATTTCATTGGCACCGGCAGGGCAAAACCGTACTGCACCACCTTATCCGTGTGGATAGGGCTAAGACCTCTCACCAAGCGTCCGTAGTACTCCCTGCAGGGTGAGTCATAAAAGCAGGACCCTGCGCTGAACATTATCAGCGGCTTCTTGAAAGGGTCTCCTGCTGTGGCAAATTCCTCGCCCAGCTTTCCATATTTTACAAGGACCTCCCAATAGCCAGATGTGGGGTCTTGCGCCGCTGGCACAAAGTTCGATAGGCTAATAAACCCATTGGTATCGGCCGGGCTGGAGAACTCAGAAAAAGGCTCAAAATCAACCAGCCTAACCTGACCATAGCCCACCGATTTGCGCTTGCCGTATCCTGACTGCGCCAGGTACTGGAAAAGCTCCCGAGCCTTGTCCACGAACTCATTTACTACTTTAAGGTATATTGAAATCGATACCCACCGGTATTGCTCAAAGCTGAAGAGCTGGCCTGCACCTCCCGCACCTGTGGTGCTGGTCAGGCGGTTAATCTGGTTCTTGAGCGTCACCATTGTGGTTTCAACGTGCTCCTTGGGGCTGGGAAGGAATTGCTCTCCATTGATGGCCCTGGAAAATTCCTCTATTGTCAGGAGCTTGGTGCTCTTAGCAGCCTTTCTACCGCGGAACCCCTTGCGCCGTTCAGTCAGGCTCAGGTGCTTATCCGGCATGATGTCAGGAAAAATGGGCCGAGGCAACAGACCATCCGGGAATCCATTGGATACGAGGAGAGGTGGAACTCCCTGCTCGTAAGCGTCTATGAATTTGAGCAGAGCATCTTCGCCATCAGAGTATCGGAGCCCCCAGCATAGGTGGCCCCAGATAGTGTCTGCTTGCCATGCCGAAGCCATCCAAGATTCGGCTTTGAGCCTTGCTACATACCATTCCATAGGTCGCCTACCCTACAACGAGGTCCCTAATCTCTACCCAGCCGTATCCTCTTGTTCCCGAACCACCAAGGTAATCATTAACCAGTAGCTCCAGCGCCTCCCTGACATAGCTCACCATCTTGGCCTCATCGTCACTCTCAAAGACCCGCAAAGACAAGTTAAAATTAAATGATGTGCCCTTGGGAACTCGCTCCTGTGTACGTAATCCTCTCTCTCGGGCAATGCCAGTGCGCCGGTCAATTATATTTTCTGTCTTCACTTCGGCATACTGTAGCCCCTCTTCCCTGTTCAGCTTAGACAGCTCATCTAAAGATTGTTGTGTAAGCATCGCATCCCGTACGATGAGACGTGATGGCCCCAAGTCGTGTGCTGGCCTCATATGCGGCCCGAAAATAGTACACACCGGGCATGTATCGAGTGGTTGAGCACATCCACAGGGATTTCCTTGGTTCCCAACCTTGTCATACTTGTATTCAAGTATTGAGCGGAGCTTTCCTTTTAGTGAGGAACCAGGTATGTAGGGTAACCCGTCTACCGGGTCACGAATGATAGGGTTGTCCATTCCTCCTATTTCCAGTTCTTCCCTCGAACCACCAATCCGAAGCCCCGTTTTGCATACCAAGACGCCGGTTATTGGCACATACCTTTTTATTTTCAGTTGTACTGTCATCTACTCCCTCCTCTTGGAAGATTTTCATAGTATTTGACGTAAGCCACCACACTTTGAAAGTGGGTGAGAAATCCACGACTAAAGCTCTCTAGTGAATTAACAGCCAGGTCAACATTCCTGTCTATGAACACCTTAAAGATATCGGGAGCTGTTCTTCTCCCAACGCTTGCTGCCACAATAGGTTTGAGGTTAAGTATATCCTCCTTGAGTCTTTCGAAGGGCAAGGCTTGTTGCTCTATGGCTCTAGCCCGGTTGAAGAACCGGCGTAGTTGGGTCGACTTTAATCCTTCTCTGAGGAAGGTACGTGCCAACTGTTCAGGCCATTCTTGAATTACCTCTGGCAGCACATTGTCCTCTTTGTCAAAGTATCCTCTCTCCAGGTACCCGCGAGGAAGCAAAGGCTGCCTTTGCTCTTGCCCTGGTGGATAACGCCCTCTTGGCTGCCGATACTGCGTCATACGCTACCTCCTCTTTTGCTGTAGATAAGCAAACTGGCTATCAAGCCCAAGTTATCCAAAATGAGTTCATGTTCTTTATTACCAGGGCGTAGAGTTAGTATTTTCTCCGACCATTCATACAGTTCTGGCATCTTTCTCTGGTCCAGGTTTCTCGATATACTGTAGGCAAGCAAAGGGTGGTAACGAAGCCCCAGCGTATCTTTGTCCTCCTTGTACCGACGCCACATTGCAGAGAATCTAAGTAGGTTATACAGAAACGCTGAAGATGTCTGCCCTACATGGGGACGCAGGTGCTTCCACTCCGCCTTCACTTTTGTCCAATCCGCCCAAGTCAGAGTATTTCCCAGAACCGTGATGCGGTCACGACCCTCTTGTTTTGATAGTTCCAAGGCATCATCAGCGTTCTGAGCAGCGTTAGCAATAGGGAAATCGTGTCTGGTGATAGCTACCCCGGCGCTAATTGTTAGACTAGGATTACCCGTAAACTTGGTGAAGTCTGACTTGATGTTCTCTGCCATGTCCAGAATCTTATCCCATGGCCCAACCAAGAACAGGTCATCACCTCCAGAAAAGACAGTGTAAAAGTCAGTGCTTGCAGCCGTGAGGTGATCCACCCAACCTGAGAAGAAAAGATCTAATGTACGGCTGAGCGTAGAAACGCGCGATATGCTATCTATGGCATTAGTTTCACTCTTTAAACCGAAAACGAACGACTCTCCGAGTTGATCAACGTCAGCTTTGAGAAAGCCCAATAGCTTCTCTCCGCCTGATCGTTCGGCAATACACTCAAAAGTAGCGATGGGACTTTCTGCCTCTTTACATATTTCGCAATCGTCGGGCCGTGCTACGAATGTAGCTAAGTACTTTGACATAGCGGGATAACTTAATATGTCGGCCGAGTCGGGGGCATTAAGCTTCATGGCTAAATAGGGCTTGTTTTGCCCAAAGTTTGATGGCCAGGATTTGAATACGGACACAGAATGTCCTAGCACCGGAATCGTGCCTGCTTCAGAATCAAAAAAAGCAAGATACTTAGCATCAGGTAGGATGGAGCCGATGTCCCGGTCAAGACGGCAGTATGAGCACAATCCTTTCTCAACCCCAGGGAACTTTTTGCAGGAAATACAGGCAGCCTTACCTTTGTAAGACTGTTCTATCGTGAAGGAATTCTCAGCCCAACATCCTGAGATGCATAGGGCCTCTACAAATCTGTTTTGTTTCCGAGTATAGAGGGCACGGGTAACTTTCTCTATAACATTATTAAATCCGTCTTCTTGATTTTGCCCTGTGTCAAAACCCTCGTCACCAAATTCGACGTATGCTAGATTGAGTGCCAATTCTCCATTAAGCTTCTTAAGAAACCAAGTATCCACGCTACGCGCGGTCTCATTGAGGATCATCTTTACTTCAGGTAGGTTGGGCAACAACAGGTAGAAGCGACCACCAGAGTTCATAATTGTGTGTACTCCAATAGGCAGGCCAAGTCTGTTAAGGATTAAATGAGAAGCTATTTCGGCACACAGTTGTACGAAGAGCGAGCGCGATCGGAGTCGACGGGCAACTCCTCCGCCAGTACCTATAGTGGCTATGTCAAAGATATATTTTTGAATTCCCGAGAGATCTCCTACTACAAGGCAGAATCGGTTAATATCTGTTTGTCTAATCTCATGCTCATCGAAAGCATGCGTATTCGAGTGATAGAAGTACAAGCAGGAGGCTACTGTTGCTGCTGTCTTGAGATGGTCATAGAGGGATACGTCGGGAATAGACTCTTGAGTATTGCTCGGGATACACCAGGTGTATTTGTATAGCACGCTGAGCATATGGGAAATCAAGCAGTCAAAGTCAGTTGTGCCCACAGCGTCAATCTTTCCGTTCCGAAATAGTTGGTGGAAATCCTCCCTGAATTCCACGATGTGTTGATCCAATTCACCTTGTCCAAAAGCAGGGAATTCATCCGGAAAGATCACCTCGAGGGAAGGTGTTGGCTGTAGTGGTCTTGCATGATATCTAAGTCGTGGACTCTCCATGTCAATTCGATTCACTCGCTCTAGAATCGACGCTAATGGGGTTTCCAGGTAATCCTGCCACTGTTCAGAACCTACGCCTGGTTGTGAAGATGATAGCTTATCTGCAGTGCTCACCAATGTTGCCAGTGTCCGCACATGCCTATCTTTTATGTTTTGGACAAGGAATTCCGCGTCGAAGTGCTCTTTATCATTATGGTGCCGCTGCACAAGCTCTCGCAATAATGATGTATCGCTGACCGCTGCAAAAACTTCGGAAAATGCCTCAACAAATTCAGCAGAGAACCTTGGATGCTGTCCTTTATTTAAAGATAGGAAATGACCATGACCCAGAAGCTTGCCTACATCGTGGAGTAGGGCTGCTAACACAACCGTTTGGTATTCTTTAGCGTTTTGCTTCACTAGCCTTGCCTTTGCTAAGGATTTGCCTGGGAAGCATAATTCTACGTCAGATTGTAGCACCAAGGTATCTGGAATACAATGCTTCAGCACAATGTATGCTATTTACTCAGCAACAACTCATGCTACTGCCTTTAATGTAGTAAGTCATAGCTGAGGAAACAATTCGCTATCTTGTTACTTTGCGACTATTGTCGCCAATTATCGTCATTAAGACCCGGGTTCGTAGACTTACCATATTAATCACGTTGATGACTTTCTCAGTCTTGCCTGATATAATCAAGCAAAATGGATAATGTGCTCATTATAGCCAATATTGGTGTACTGGTGGCCACTCTGCTTCTTATCTACCTCGTGTTTAAACAGGTGAGGCATATCTATAGACCAATAATAACCACTAAGCTAATCTCCCGTGAGGCGAGTGTTGATGCAACGCCGTCCAGTATAGTCACTTTTTATTCTGAGATAACTATTTTATGCCTGTTATTAGCATCTCTTCATGTTGTACTTTTTCAGTATCGGTCCAGGTAGCACGGAGGGTATTCTGTCGTATATACTCCAGGAATTTTTCTTTTGTGAGCTCTATCAGATTGTATTCCCAGCTTACACGATATGTTGACGTTTCGTCAGGTCCCAGGTTCACTGGCATGATATCCGACTCTGCTTCATAGGTCTGTACTCCTTCGATGGTGATTTGCGTATCAACGAAAAGTCTCAGATCATTGGCCGTCTCCGTTCCCTCGTTGCTGACAGTAATCTCGTAGTCCATCAGTTGATGCTCAGGGTCACTGTCACCGCTGTCCACTTCCCGCATCTTGGCAATTAGGTGCACACCCTCGAATGGTTCTATCAATGGAGGTTCAATCTCTACAGGTTCGTTGAAATTGGAGAATCTGCAAGTGGTGATGGCACTGAAGTTTTCCACTTCCTCCGTATCTTCGTCTTCATCCCTGACTTCACCTACTTCCATATACGTTATGTATTGCCGCAGCAGGTAGTCATCCTTCCCTATCCAGAATTCTATGTCGTCTCGGATATATTCGATAGAATCATACATTTGTTTCTGCTGCTCATAATGAGGGTCAGATTGGTCTAGCGAGGCGAGTTGCTCTTCCTGCTGGCCTTTCAAGTTCATGCTCCCCGTGTAGTGAAAACAGTCTACTCCGTCAATCTTCTCATCTCTGAGTTCTTTGACTTCTACCAACTCACCGAACGATTGAAGCATACCAGTAGCGATGTTGCGGGCCGCAAACCTCTCATCCTCCCAATCGCGGGCGTGCCAATCATTGCTGTTAATCTCCCGTGTATATTGTACTGTCCCTATATTGATGGACTCTTCCGCGTTATTGTTTTCCGGGAGCTGCCGTGAAACTTGGCGCATGCGGTCCGGTGCAACGAACTCTATCCATATACTTGTCCCTTCGGCCTCTCCCTTTTCTATACGGTTGCTCTCCATCTCCATTCGGTATGTTTGTATCTCATCGGTAGCCTCGATGGCACTAGCGATAACCTCTTCAAAATTAGGATGGGCGTCCCCACAGCCGGAGAACAAAACCAACGGTAATATCAGCAATGCGATGACTAATACTGATATTAGTGCCCTTTTTATTTTGGGTACCCCTAAATATATTCTCTGTTTTATACAGTTACTAAGTATAACATATAAAAGCGTTTTTACAGGGAACCGAATTCACACTCAACAAAATGAGTTATTGTGCAAGCCAAAGCCGGCGAAGCAGATAAAGTGCCCCATCAGTGAGGATTGGATAAACATAGTCTGCACTTACGAGTATTCACCGTTGTAGACCAACGCCTGCTATCTCGCTGGTCGCTATTGGCCCATGATTCACCTTACCTAGACTTGGGTCGTCATCATAGTCGTGAATTTTTACCTGTATCTCTGCGGTATCAGTAGTTCCCCACCAATTATTCGCTGCCTCAATAGAACCCGTACCACCTTCCCCTTGACTAATGTTACTGTACCTATTTTCATAAACGTTGTTCTTGTTTACCTTTGGTAGACCGCCGCTGTAATGGTGGAACACAAAACCATTGTAGCAATCAGTTATAGTATTATTCTCTATGACTGGCGAAGAATCTCCCTCAACAACTATTCCTCCTGCGAGTTGAGAGAGCCGATTATGACTTATTGTAGGAGACGAACTCATTAGACCCAATCCGAGGACCTCTTCGTAGCGGTCACGAGGCGCCCTAGCCTTGTAGATGAAGCCCTGAAATGGCCCCCAATCACTGGGGGCACCGTTAGGAGCGCTAATAGAATTACCGCGGATTGTTCCTCCACTCCCGCTCCCTAGCCAAATACCTATGTCATTATCAATCAAAGTGTTGTTCTCAATCGTTGGGAATACCCCATCTTTGAAGCCAATGCCAATGCCGGCACGGCTATATTTGATGACGTTATTACTAATAACGGGAGTAGCTCCCTCCCCCCAGGCCTCGATCCCACCATGTCCGCAACTAGATATTTCATTATGAGTCACTGTAGGTGACCCTCTGGTCACTATGGCTACCCAGAAAATATTCCTAAAGGTAGTATGTGAGACCGTGACATCTCCATCTGCGATTATCCCGCCTCTACCATATTCAACAATGGAGTATTCAACAACGCTTCCAGACCGCAAGTAGATCTGCTCCCAATCGGCATAGTTTGGTTTCGAGCTGTCCGATGTGAATGTTATGGGATTTCCCAGCGTTCCTCGGGCTATTATCTTCCCACCCGGATGGACATCTATCGATATGTGAGATTGCGAGTAGTCTAGAGTCGAACTTGGGTCGAGTTTGCCCTCGTAGTATTCTATAACTTCTCCCCCTGTGTGCTGATCATCACTCCCAGCAGCAAAAAGGACTTTGGTTCCAGGCAGTATGGTCAGCGTTACTCCAGGGTCTATCACAATATCGCCGGTGATACGCACCGTACCAGACCAGGTCTCATCTTTCGTTATGTGCCCTGATATGGTTATCTTGTCAAGAGAAGCATCAGATTCCGTGGGCGTCAGAGCGGGTGAGGACTCAGACGTTGGTGCAGGCGGCGCTTGCGGTGTAGTACATGAGGAAACGAGGATAAGAACAATACCGATGGGAATAAACCAGTGGCGCTTCATTGTCTACCCCTTAGGTCATTTACTATAGTACCATTCTATCCATCGCAATCCGGGTTTGCAAGGTTTTAGCGGCAGTGCACAAAGGTCAGAAATGTGATGTGACCATCTATGCGTATAACTGCAATTATACGCATAAGTGAGAAAAGATGGGGGTAGCTCCCGAACTTCAAGGCAGCGTTATACTCTACGTCAGATTGTGTAATGGAGGAAAATGAAAGTCAAACTTGTCTAGCCTGCCATAGAGCTTGCATGTCTGTTGGTAGGAGCTACATGTAGTTAAAAGGCATAATTACCTTATATAATAATTAATAACTTCAAGGATGGATTAACAGTCTGCTTGACGCATCCATTTCAGCCGTAACTTAACCTTTTAATTCATAAATCATACGCTCTACTTGAATTGACACCCACGACTACGAGGGATAGAATTTAAATATGTGAGGTTTTTATCCATTACAAGGAGGATAGAGATGTTGGATATTTATCAAAAACTGACAAACATCATCCTAAAAAATGAGCGCGGTGTCCTGGTGACTGTAGTGGCCACCGGTGGTTCCGTGCCCCGGAAAGCCGGAGCCAAGATGTTAATAAAAGAGGATGGCAGCTTTATCGGTACAGTTGGTGGCGGTAGTGTGGAGCACGCAGTTAAAGAAAAAGCCATGGAAATTATCAAATCCGGTCAGCCCCAACTCCTGCATTTTGACCTCTCGGGCAAGGAAGAGAACGCCACCATGATTTGCGGTGGGCAGATGGATGTTTTCTTTGAGCCGATTGCCGCGCAGGAGACACTCTATCTTTTCGGAGCCGGACATATCGCCCAGAGTACGGCTACTATTGGGAAAATGATGGGTTTTCGCATCGTGGTGATAGATCCACGCCCAGAATACAATAACCCGGAGCTTTTACCCGACGGCGATGCATTTATTACAGACGACTTCAACCAAGCGTTTCAAAAACTTGATATTGAAGAAGCTGCTTATATTATCATTTACACCTATGCCCATACCATGGACGAAGAATGTCTGCACTTCGCCCTAGGCACCAGGGCTAAATATGTTGGTATGATTGGCAGTAAAAAGAAGGTTAAAGAAATAAAAGAACGCCTCTTGAAAAAAGGTATCACCCAGGAGCAACTGGACAGCGTGCACACTCCTATCGGTCTAGATATTAGTGCTGAGACCCCGGCTGAAATCGCGGTCAGTATTATGGCTGAGATAATTAAGGTTAAAAGAAGTCCTGTCCGGAAGGCGTCTTGACCTAGTGCGGGAAGAAGCGAGCTAGAGGAAACCTTGCCTCTATTAATATCTCCTGATAATTCATTGTTAAGGAACAATAACTAAAGGGTGTAACCAATTAAAATAAGGGGGCTAGAGATTTTTATCTAACCCCCTCTTCTTTGCAATGTTGGTTTCTGTTTAACCAGCCTCAAGCATTACCAATGCCGGAGAAACCAATCAAGCTTTATCCAGTCTTGTTAAGTCCTTCTAATCAGCGCGTGCTCGATCTCCTCATGCCACGGAGCCATTCGCAAGGCGCATGCCTTTATCAATCCGTAGCATCCAGTCAGCATGATATTACCGTGGGGAACAGCCCGATGCGACTGTAATGACGAACCACTCATTAAATCATGTCGAGGTCCAGTTATAGCGATAAACGGTTTTTGCTTGTCTCCATTGAAAACTAATGCCCCATGCCCACCGGCACTGTAGATTTCTTCATTAGTGAGCACCCCCTGGGCGAGCTTAATGATTAATGAGTCTATGATAGCAGCATTAACATGCCTAGTGTGGTGTTCAAATAGGCCTTCAATTAAGTCATCAAAAAGATGAAAGGCAATGGTATGACCATTGCCAATATTTACTATGAGAAGGTGATTATGCTGAGTAACCTCTTCGTCTTGCAGAGCACCCAAAATGGCTGCAACCCCAGTGTCGATAAGGAGTAAAGGAATATCAACCCCAACGCCCTTGACCACTGACTTCATACGAGTGAGGTAGTCAGGCACTTCTTCAGCGAGGTAGCAGAAAGCTAAAAGTCCCCTCTTTTTTGTTAATACTTTCCGCAAGTGGTCGAAGCGGAAGAGACGGTTAGATATGCCAGGAGCAAAACCATGATCAAGGACAGCGATAGACAGGGCATCAATACAGTCTTCAACACCGAAGGCATCAAGACATCGCCTGATTGCCCCCAGGTCAACATCCTTCAACTCGATAACCTCAAGATCAGTTATACGAGGCACTTCATCAGGAGCAAGAATAGTCACTCCCATACCTTTCACCACCTCTAAATCATCGTTGAAAGTGAGTGCTGCTTCCACTGTGGCATAAGCTGCCAGTCCTGCTGTGGTGTGTTGTGTGAGCGCCCATTTGCTCGGTCCTCCGCCCATAGTTACACCGCTCAGTAGAATAGGGTGATGGCGAGCGGTCGCTTGATATATTTTGTTGGCGACGATAGTAGTTGGCGAAGGCATAACCATCTGAACACAGTTCTCTAGCAATTTTGAGCTATCGAAAAGCAAAATATCCTGAGTGCCCATGCCTATATCTACCGCAAGAATACGCATATTCTACACCTTTAGCCAGTATACCTGAACAAAATAATAGCCTGCGTAAGTATAAAAGTACAACACTTTCTTGTAAATAGCAGGTAGGCTAACAGTATAAATATATTATATATAGATGCTTCTGCAGACTCAGGAGAGCCGGCAAGCTTGCAGGCTATAGCGCCTCAATCTTCTGGAATGTAGTTTTGCTTATCTTCTCCTCCTTCTTTCACCAGTATATAGCCTGGTACCACGTCGAACCAGACGGGAGCGTCACCAGACTATCAATGCTCACCAGCGACTATTTTATCTGGCTTCCTATTCTGGTTACGGCATTAATCATATCCATAGCCGCTAACATTATTATGATAATTTATGATAGGTACTGGTTTAGGGAGATTATTCAGAAATACCACCTCCCTCTCAATTGTAGTAATTACATTGTTCACGCCCAGGGATTTACGTTTCAATAGAGACTAGCTACAACCGTAAGTAGCGGTTGGTTGTAGTTTATTGTCCTGCCCCGTCTTACTAATTCCCTTGCTATAACTCTCACTACGTACGAATGGACTAGAACTAAAATCCTCCCTTTGGAGAATAGACTAGAGTTATAGCTAGTGATAGATTTACCATAGTGTTACTAGTTGGGGTTAGTGATGTTAAAATGTGTTGAATGTGGGTATGAAGGTAGCGAATTTAGTGCGGCCATTGATGGATTATCACAAGGGGCTTTTACTTATTTCGCCAAATGCCCCAGGTGTAATAGTCGTAAAGTAAAACACATTCAAGGATATTTTGAAAATGACCTGCGAATAAGCATAGTAGAACAACGAACAAGGACTAGCCCTTCTAAAGTCAATTAGTATCTACCTTGCTTAGAAGTGATATGCTTCTTAAAACAAGTCTAAGGGTAGAATGGGACTTGATAGGGAAAGACAGAGGTTTTGATCACGGTATCAAAATGGGGACCACCGTGGTCCCCATTATTCTTATCCCATATACTAAAATGAGGAGGTGTCATGATGAGAAAACGAATTCTCCTCCTGGTTGCAGGCATCTTGCTAATCGCAGGACTTCTTGCTGCTACTGCCTGCGGCACGGCGCAAACTCCCCAATATCCCTATTCTCCCGGCGGTATGATGGGACCGGGCAGCATGATGGGGCCAGGCGGCATGATGGGTCCCGGAACAATGGGGCCAGGTGGACAGTACCAGAGCGGTGGAGAGCGACTGACTATGGACCAAGCTCACGAGATTATAGAAGACTATCTCAACAAACGGGGCGACGCTGACCTGGAAGCTACGGAGATTATGGAGTTCGAGTATAACTTTTACGTCATCTTCACTGAGAAGTCCACCGGCATCCATGCCTTCGAAGCGCTGATAGATCCTTATACCGGTGACCTGTACGGTGAGCCGGGCCCAAATATGATGTGGAATACAAAATATGGCAATATGTCCGGTATGATGTGGGGGAATGCCCCCGCTTCAGGCGAGATGACGGTCAGCAAGGAACAGGCCCTCAAGAACGGCCAGGCCTTTATTGATGATTATCTGCCCGGAGCCAGGACGGAAGAGCCGGACAGATTTTACGGTTACTACACGCTCCACGTGGTGAAGGACGGAGCCATCTACGGTATGCTCAGCGTCAATGGCTACACGGGGCAGGTCTGGTATCACTCCTGGCACGGACGGTTTATCGGCATGGAGGAACTGGCTGAGCATTAATGCATGTAACACCAGATGTATAATTGTATTATCATGGAAAAGCATCATGGTTAAGGAAGTGAAGCGGAATAACCAGACTGTTTACGTATGTGAAGCCTGTGGCTTTGCTTATGAGGAGAAATATTGGGCTGAGAAATGCCAGGATTGGTGTGAGCAAAACCACAGTTGTAATCTGGAGATTACACAGCATGCTGTAGCCATGAAAACTGAAGATTGAATTACCGTGGGGTGAAGGGAGACTTACCATGAACGTAGCTGAAATAGTCGTAACGCTTGGTGGATTAGGGGTAATCGGCTTCCTCGCATGGTACTTCTTCGGCCCCAAACAGTCTCACGCCGCCCAGGTAAAAGGGAACGTGCAGGAGATTGTGGTTACCGTTAAGGGCGGCTACTCCCCGGATGTCATCCGTGTGAAAAAAGACATTCCCCTTCGCCTCATATTCGACCGGAAGGAAGCCGGCGATTGCAGTTCACGGGTAGTCTTTCCGGATTTTCAGGCCAGCAAGACGCTGGCGCCCTTTGCCAAAACCACTCTTGAGTTCACCCCGGACAAGGCCGGGCAGTTCGGTTTTGCCTGCGGCATGAATATGCTGCACGGCACCCTCATCGTTGAGGAAGGCGAGAAGGAGGGCGAGGCTGCCGGTACCCCTGAGGCAACCCACGCAGCCCCGGTACCGGAACATGTTCACGAGTACGAGCACGCCCAGGCCGTAGGGGTGGGGCCGACCCTGCCGGTGGCGGGAACATCCCAGGTAGAGTTCGCCCTTATCGGCGGTGGGGTTACCTGCCCGACCTGCTCCGTCAATATAGAGACGGCTCTGAGCAGCCTCCCCGGTATTGATGACATCAAGGTAAACTTCGGCGCCGAGCGCATCACCGCCCGCTATGACCCGGCGCAGATTACGCCGGAGAAGATGCAGGAGATTATTCAAAATACCGGGTACAAGGTGAGCGTGCGCAGCCATCCCGGCGCCCAGGAGACGGAAGACAAGGAAGCCGCCGAGCGGTCTGCGGAGCGCAAAGACCTCACCCGGCGCGTCATCATCGGAGCCATTCTCACCCTTCCAGTGATGTTTGCCGTGATGACGCACGAGTTCTTCGCCCCGGCTTGGCTGCCGGAGTTTCTGCTCAACCGTTGGTTGCAACTGGCGCTCATCACGCCGGTGATGTTCTATGCCGGCTGGCCGATACACCGCACCGGCTGGCTGACTTTACGTCACCGTACCGCCGATATGAACACACTCATCACTGTCGGCACTATCGCTGCCTTTGCTTATAGCCTGGTTGTTACTGTAGCTCCCGGTGTTCTGCCGGAAAACCTGCGCGCTGTCTACTACGAGGCGGTGGGTGTTATTATCACCCTCATCCTGCTGGGTCGTCTTCTTGAGGCAATTGCCAAGGGAGGCACTGGTGAAGCCATCCGCAAGCTCATCGGCCTCCAGGCGAAGACAGCGCGGGTGGTGCGTAATGGCGAAGAAGAGGATATCCCGATAGAGCAGGTTCAGATGGACGATATCGTGATAGTCCGCCCTGGCGAAAAAGTGCCGGTAGACGGTGAGATAATCGAGGGACGCTCTACGCTCGACGAGTCAATGGTGACCGGGGAGAGCCTGCCGGTGACCAAGGGGGAAGGTGGTACCGTTATCGGCGCCACCATCAACCAGACCGGTGCCTTCCGCTTTAAAGCCACCAAGGTGGGCAAGGATACCATGCTGGCCCAGATAATCCAGCTGGTGGAGCAGGCACAGGGCTCCAAGGCGCCCATCCAGCGCCTGGCCGACCTCATTGCCAGCCGTTTTGTGCCCATCGTCATTTTCATCGCTATCGGTACTTTCATCGTCTGGTTCAACTTCGGGCCGACACCGGCTCTCATTTTCGCCTTGGTCAATGCGGTGGCGGTGCTCATCATTGCCTGCCCCTGTGCCTTGGGGCTGGCCACGCCGCTCTCTATTATGGTAGGGACCGGCAAAGGCGCCCAGAACGGCATCCTCATCCGCTCCGCGGAGGCGCTGGAAACGGCACATAAGCTGAATACCTTGGTGCTGGATAAAACTGGCACGATAACAAAGGGGCAGCCGTCCCTTACAGACGTGGTCCCCGTTGATGGTAACGATGCCGACGAACTGCTGCGGCTAGTAGCCTCGGCGGAACGATCCTCGGAGCACCCGCTGGGGCAAGCTATCGTGCGGGGTGCTGAAGATAAGGGCATGAAGCTAACCGAACCCGGTGAATTTGAATCAGTCACAGGTAAGGGCATCAAGGTATCCGTCGACGGGAAGAAGCTGCTAGTAGGCAACCGACGGTTGCTGGATGATGCCGATATAAAAACTGTCAACCTGGAGAAAGAGGCGGAAAGACTTGCAATCGAGGGTAAAACATCCATGTTTATCGCTGTCGATGGCAAACCAGCGGGTGTGGTTGCCGTGGCGGATACGGTGAAAGAAGATTCTGCTGCCGCCATCGCCACACTGCGTAAACTTGGTATTGAGGTAGTTATGATTACCGGTGATAATCAACACACCGCCGAGGCTATTGCCAAACAGGTGGGTATTGAGCGAGTTTTGGCCGAGGTCCTGCCGCAGGACAAAGCGTTGGAAGTAAAGCGTCTACAGGGAGAGAATAAGATCGTGGGCATGGTTGGTGATGGTATTAACGATGCCCCGGCTCTTGCCCAGGCGGATATTGGCATTGCCATCGGCAGCGGCACCGACGTTGCTATTGAAGCCGCTGACATTACGCTCATCTCCGGTGAACTCAAAGGAGTGGTCACAGCTATCACTTTGAGTCGAGCCACAATGCGAAACATCCGGCAAAACCTTGTTGGTGCCTTTTTCTACAACACCCTTGGCATTCCAATAGCAGCAGGGGTGCTTTATCCACCTTTCGGCATACTCTTGAGTCCGATGATTGCTGCCGGGGCCATGGCGTTGAGCTCCCTCTCCGTCGTTAGCAACGCCAACCGACTGCGAGGCTATAAGCCTGCCAGTCTGGTAGACCCACAGACGGTACAACCGGTGAAACCAATAGTCGAAGTCAGTGAGACAAAAATACGAGAGGAGGTAGAAATGGCAATTGTCAAAGACCCGGTCTGCGGGATGGAAATCGATCCAAAAAGTGCAGCTAGTGAAGAGTATCGGGGAAAGACCTACTATTTCTGCTCAGATGCCTGTCATGATAAATTCAAAGCTGAGCCAGAGAAATACGCATCTTGATTTCCAGGGGCGGCTCAATCTTATTTAGCTTACCTCTTGGCAAAATATGCCACTAGCATGCCGAGGATTCTGTCGCCTAAGTGACCTTACTCTAACATTTGCGTATAAGTAGTGTTATACGTATAGAGCAGTTTAGGACAATTGTTACGTAGGATTATCCCACTGCATATTCTTGGGGATATCAGCTCGTTTAGACTAAAATATACCCTGCTGAAGAATACCTAGCTTTGAAAGTTGTGGTTTAGAACAAACATTTGGACTAATATATGGGCTTTAAACAAACACCACCAAAGCCCATTAATGTCCGATTTCTAGATGACTCGTGCTTTATATCGGCGAAGTATTGCCTTTATCTGAGCCGCTAATACTATACAACTAAAGGGTTCTGTTACGTAAAGATCAGCAATCGCGTCTGTCATCATCATTGACCATACGATATCACCGGAGTCTCCACCGGTCAGCACGAGAGGAATACGACAGTCTTTGTATATAAGGCAGCATATCTCCACATCATACGGATTAGCTAAGGATACTTCCATAACAACCAGATCAGGTTTATTGTCAGCTACTTTTACAAGAGCTTCAGTGCAATCAGATACAGCGGTTACCTCGAAATTAGCCTCTCTTAGAGCCGAGGTGAGTGTCCTTTTTAAAATAGACTCTCTCCCGACAATAAGAATATTATCCGGCATTTTCACCCCCTTCTGTTGGTTATCGTTATATGATCTAAGTCCCTCATCCACTCTCTTGATGCTATCTTCAGTTCTTCTATTCCTTGTCTATAACGTAGATAGGTTTCTACAATTGATTGCCCTGACGGATATGAAGTTATTGCAGCCAGCCTCCATATCTCTTCATCAGACATATGAATCAGACGGAACTTGGTTTCGGCACTTATTCGCCTAGCCAGATATACATTACCCTCTGCTTCTGCGATATTACCCCGTATAGCCTCCCGCAGATGATGCTTTGCATCCATAAGCGTTCTCCTCAAACAGTTAGAATACTGAAATGCATATACAATTTAATAAATATAGAATAATATAGATGTAAAAGTCAAGTATTACTTTGCTACTTGCTCAAGCGACAAAGTAGATGTTAACTTATCGTTAGAGGTAATCATGGAGCAATTGAGTTTAGGGCAGAGAATCAGAAAGAAAAGACAAGTCCTGAAGATTACCCAGCAGGATCTAGCTCAAGCTGTAGGAATGACACCGCAGCATATATCAGCTATTGAGCAGGACAAATGGTCGCCTTCCCTGGCTATACTTCCCAAACTAGCCGAAGCTCTGGGAGTAAGCACGGACTACTTGTTATCCGGCAAGGAAGGGATTATTACGGACGTTATACCAGCCATAAAGGCTGATAAGACACTACCACTCAAGGTAAAAAGGGCACTGATAGCTCTGGTTGAGGAACAACGCGCATCAGATATAAATAAAGAGAGGTGATTCTCCCTTTGGCTTGGCCTAAAAATATCTATACCTCCAAGACTAGAAAAATGGAGCCTTAGCCTCACGCACATAGTTCATGAAACATGTACCATTGGCCTACCAGCATTAATTAATGGGCTTATTGGTCAATTACAACAGACCATTTGTGGGAATCCATGGATCTCTGTTGACCAAGTACGACGGATTGACGGTGAAATTCCACGGTAATTCGTTGACCAGTTACAACGGCTCTACTGTTGAAATCCATAGATTAGCTACCACGAATCAACGATGGACTAGCTTCAACGGATCCACGACATATATTTCCCGAGGGCAGGATTGAATACATTATTGAACTGGGTGGTTGTGTTGTGGATGATTTTCGTGGATATCTAATTGCAGGATTCGTTGATAAAATTCTTTTCTATCAGTGGTTATGGCTGCCACCATAGAGCAAGGGGAGTACCCCCCTCTTACCTATCAACACATTTGAGTATGAGAATTTTCTAGTCACCGACAATAATTTTCAACTAAACTAATAAATAAGAGGTATTATCTGAAGTAAAGAAGAAGGCTGGATATCACAATAAATATCCAGCCTGAATTGAATACCCATTACGGTTATAACAATTTTAGCTCTTCCCAATTCTGAACATCTTAGTACCGCATGTAGGACATACGCCTTGAGTTGCCGGCCTTCCATTCTTCATAGTTATGCTTTTAGGATCTTTCATCTCCTTCTTTGCGCGACATCTTACACAGTAGGCTTGCATTTATCTTCCTCCTTTTATATTAAGATATGTTATGAACAATAGACTATTACTAAATTTGATGTCAACATCCTGATATGAATAATCCGCGTGTAACATTAATTATACGCAGACTTGATGAGGCATACTAGAACTTACTATGTGTTAATCTGAATATTTACGCTCACGTAATCATCCGTATGTCCTACAACTGACAGGACGTCGGGACAGTCATTTAGCTCGGGAGATAATACACTTCTGTAGTTCCGCCCCCAAGCCAAAGAGGACCGAAGAGGTTCTCCACGATGGCCTTAGCATTATCGAAAAGATCATCATAAGTCATAATCTTAGTCTTGGGACTTTCGTTCTCGACAGATATAAGCTTACGCCTATTTTTGTCACTAAGTGTATGTGACCTGCCAATGACTACTAATCCGCGGGGATTGGCCGAAATACCAGGTAAGTCAAGCTCTCTCTGTACAGTAGGAAGATTATCTTCGATGTAACGGCGCCAGTCTAATATTTGATTCCGAGCGTGGTTTAGTTGGGAACTCGTATCACCGCTTTTAATAAATAGTGGAAAGGTAGATGGTTCTAACTCAACTAGAACGTAATCGCCGTTAGCTTCTTGAAACACAAAATCGGTTATTTGACTACCAATTTGGAGTTTTGGTTTCATTTTTATATGAGCAGGGCAGAGCAATATTGGATTTTCTTTTAGGAAAGTCTGAAGGATTTCCTCACGTTCTGGACTTGAGTCAAGTAAACACTTATATTCGTTGAGTAATTTCGCTAATTCCATCCGTGCTGCAGCACTCGGATCAAGATCGCGAAATTGCTGCTCACGGAACTGAGATGCGACTACCGAAGCTAATAGGTCGTTTTCCGCCCAAACCTTAGCGTACTCAGCGTTCCATTGATTGATGTCAGTCGATGAGAATACTTCTATACAATCCCAGCCAACAGGAAAACGGATTTTGTTACGAATTATGAATTCCCTTCCCTTCTCTGTGCCATATTCGCCAGACAACATTTCTCCAACCAAGTTGAATTCAAAGGAGTTCCTAACACTCACAATTGGCTGCGGCTTGGCTGGAGGTTTAGGAAGAGGCGCAGAAGGAGTTTGGATAACGGCATTAAAACCAATCCTAGCACGAAGTATGATATCCGCTTTACCAGTAGACGGACTTGTTTTGGTTAGGATAATTTCAGGGCCATTCTGTGGAACTACTGACTTGAAATCATTGCTAGGATGACAATAGACAACCGATTCCGATATCTTTGGAGCAAGTTGTGAGATAGTTTCATCGGAACAGCCAACAAAGAGAGGTGGTCGTTTCTCTGCTTCTTTGTCGTCTTCTTTTACATCATAGCGAATGATAATTCCATCTTTGCAGTATATAGCAAGTACTGAGATCGGCTTAGCCAAGTGTTGTGGAGCTTGGTCTTTGATGTTCTTGTACTTGCCATTTAATAGTTCTCTTGCAGCATCAATGTAGGCACGTATAGAATCACCCAGTACTTTCATCCAAGTCTGTTGGTCTTTCGATAGGCTAGTTACTGATACATTTTCCTCTGGCTTGAGTTGCATGGGTTGGCCAGGAGAAAACTGTACCAGGCCACGCTTAATTTGGCGTTTTTCATTCGTATCATACATGATTGGTTAGTGTATAGGATATCCTATTTATGCGTTGTTTTCAAATTCGGTTTGAAGGATACCCACGGACTTGTTGAGTGAGGGATAATCGTAGACACAAGAAGTATTAAAGAGGGCTAGGTTGGAGGAGTAGTGTTGTTCTCCCGTTCAGTTAGCACAATGCTTGCTAACGTCACTTAATTCACGACATTGCGCGTATAACACTACTTATACGCAAGGTTGAACCTAAAATTCTGATCTGATAATCAGGCCTGTTCAAGCCATATCGAGTTTCTACGTCCTAAAACACTATTTTGTTAAGTGAGATTCTGAGTAAACGCGTTATCCAATAATCGCTGTGGCGAAGACTAATATATCTGGATACTCAACTTACTCTTCTACTTCTAACCCAGATAGGTATAAAGATAGCCAGTAGGACTGCAATACCAATTATTGTGCCTATTATGTACCAGTTAATCCCACCTTTTTCTGTAGGCACTGACGGCTCTGTCGGTAGTTCGGGTTGCTGCGGCACTTCTTCTACCGGGGTCTCAGCCGGTTCCTCTGGTACCATTACAGTAAAAGTCCCCTCAAGACTGCCTATTTTTATAGAGTAATCACCGGGAACCTCTTTACCAACCGTGAAATCGACTTGTTCAGTACCGCCGGTAGCTACGCTTATACTTTGCTTCTGTTCCTCAATATCGTTTACGTTTAATACAACGGTGTAGCTCCCTTTAGTACCACCCGTATTGGATACAGATACGGAGATGGTAACCATCTCTTCTGGTTCAACCTCTAATGGCTGAATGGTTAGCTTGGACAGCGAGAAAGCTGCTGGTGCTGGTTCCGGTTGGGGTGTTGTCGGTGGCGGTTGTTGAACTGGAGCAATAATGGCAAAGTCTGTGAAATGGCTAAGCATGGCATTTATAGTATGGTTATCTATATCAACTACGCATTCAAGCTCTATCCACTTCCCAGTATCCTCATCGTAAAAAGCTAAAACGAGATCTTCTTCAGACACTCCTTCTGGTATGTCGATATGGTTATAAGTAAAGGTTAAAGTGATTGGAGGGTCAAAGGTGGCCCCGCTCGGTTCGAAGCTATAGGTCAGGCCGATAATATTCTTGTTCTCAGGGGGTGGTGGAGGATTATCATTTTCACTTACATCTAAAGTAGTCAGTCTGTTGCCGTTCTCCTGTTTAGCCCTGGTGCCACTGGGTATGTTCACTGTGAGCTTACCATCGGCAGAGGTGACCTCCAGTGTCTGACGTAGCCTGCCTGAATCGCTGATTGTAACTCTCTGCCCTGTATCCAGCAAATTTACATCGAGATAATGATCATCCTCTTCTTCAAAACCGGTTCCGGTGATAGTTAAAACGTAAGGGTTCTCATCGCTATCGTTGTTGGCGATGGATATGGTGGCTGTCTTGACACCCTCCGAGGTCGGCGTTAACCTGATGACGAAAGTGGTACTCCCCGAGGCGGCAACGGGCGAGGTCGGTTGTGTCTGAATGCTGAACTGGTCGGCGTTAACGCCGCCGATGGTAAGAGGTGTGGTCATGGTCAAGTCCGCCGTGCCCGTATTCTCGATGGTAAAGGTAACATCGGTATCGGTGCTCAATAAATGACTACCAAAATCGTAGCTGCCGTCATCGGCTATATCGGTCACACCTTCTTTGAGATTTATCTCAGGAGTGGTTGCAGTACCCTGTATAGTTAAATTGTAAGGGTTCTCATCACTATCGTCATTGGTAATGGATATGTTGGCTGTCTTGGCGCCGGTTGAGGTCGGCGTGAACCTAACGGTGAATGTAGTGCTACCTGAGGCGGCAACAGGCGAGGTCGGCTGTGCCTGAATGCTGAACTGGCCGGCATCGGCGCCGCCAATGCTGATTGGCGTGGTCATGGTTAAGTCGATTGTCCCCAGGTTCTCGATGGTAAAGGTAACATCTGTATCGGTACTCAATAACTGACTGCCAAAATCGTAACTGCCGCCGTCGGCAATGTCGGTCACGCCTTCTTTAAGATTAATCTCAGGAGTCACTCCGGTACCCTGTATCGTAAAATCATACGGGTTCTCATTGCTGTCATTGCTGGCAATTGATACCGTGGCTGTCTTGGCACCAACCGAGGTCGGATCGAAGGTAATGGTAAAGGTATCGTTGCCGCCGACCGCGATGGTTGCCACCGGTGAATCTGTCACCGTGAACTCCGTGGTGTCACCGGCCAGGCTGATTATCGGTGTACCGCTCAGGTTCAGCGCGGTATCGCCGTTGTTAGTGATGGTAAAGGTACGGTCTACCGTCCCGGTGGATATATCCGCATTGCCGAAGTCGGTTCCGTCGGCGGTTGAGGGCGTGGTGTCTCCGTCGGCAATGGAGTTGCCGTTCCCGGAGACATCAATTTCCGGCGAGGTATTCAGCAGCACCGAGACATTGTTGCTACCCCGATTTGCCACGGCCAGGTCGGGTTTACCGTCCCGGTTGAAATCGCCCGCAGTGACTGAGCGGGGATTTGTTCCCGCTGCGTAGTTCACCGCCGCATTGAAGGTGCCGTCACCATTACCGGTCAGTACTGAGACATTGCCGCTGGACTGATTTGCCACGGCCAGGTCGGGTTTACCGTCCCGGTTGAAATCGCCCGCATTGACTGAGCGGGGATATGTTCCTACGGCGTAGTTCACCGCCGCGTTGAAGGTGCCGTCACCGATACCGAGCAGTATGGAGACATTGTTGTCGCTACCATTTGCCACGGCCAGGTCAGGGTTACCGTCCCGGTTGAAATCACCCGCGGTGACTGATATAGCTGTTCCCTCGGCGTAGTTCACCG
>Ga0307379_10002466_pt1 | contig 27426 bp, 25 predicted proteins | sample UN2MG_FD_202237 | JGI IMG/M metagenome (GOLD analysis project Ga0307379, IMG submission 202237) | Soil microbial communities from Risofladan, Vaasa, Finland - UN-2 | ecosystem: Environmental > Terrestrial > Soil > Coastal area > Acid sulfate soil | place: Finland: Risofladan, Vaasa | collected...
TTTTTCTGTCAGGAGGAATGAAGTCGGTATAGGCGGAAGCCAAAAATACGGCATGGTAGTGACCTTTGATGACCTCCCACCGTTTCTACAGGACGTGTACTCAAAAAAGAGAACGGCGGTAACTAGGATAGTAAAGCACCGGGGTACGAACGGCCCAATGTACTACGTCGGAAATATGTGGTTGTGTTACGAACTCTGGACCAAAAAGCCCGGTTTTAATCAGGACTGGGAATACACCGGAATTATTGAAGGACTTGGTTGCTAATGGCTGACACTCCTCCTGTTAAAAACAAACCAACAAGCGGCCAAGTAAATGGTCAGTTGATTGCTGATAGAGACGGCGTTGTGTGGGAATATAACGCCGACGCCGACACTTGGATTAATAAAGGCGTACTTCACAATCCACCTATCGTATCAAGTGACGCCAACGGCCTTATAACGCCAGAAATTTACCGCAAGTTAAAACTTTTGTCGTCATTAAAGAACAACGGTGTTGATTTTAATTACTTTAAGATCAAAACATCAAATAGCGATACACCATACTTTTATTATTTCAATTCATCAGGCGATCTAATTAAATTCATACCAGAAGCTCAGAATAAGCTTAGAATTGAAGTTGATAAAGCCAGATTGGCACAGCGGTTGTTACGTGATTGTTGCGTAGGACCGGTTGGGCCTGATGGTAGTACCGGTAAGGCTGGTATAGACGGAAAAGCTGCAGACTTAGAAGTAAAACAATTCCCAACGTTTGGAACTGATAATAAAGTTAGCTTCTCCACGACGGTTGAAACCCCGCTAGATACCGATATTTCGGTTAGATTTTTTAATGCAAAAGATGAAGAAGTTATTGAATTTACAATTTCTTTAGACTCGCAAGCTACAATAGAAACATTAGATGATGTAACGATTAATTTATCATCTATTGATTTGGAATATACCCAAACATCCGGTACGGTAAGTGGTGAATTTGTACTTGAGTCTAACACAGAAGTATCATATTTTAAAGCTAGACAAAAAGGCCCAACCGGTGCTGACGGTAAAGACGGTACCGGATTCTTAGAAGTAGTAAATCAGTTTTTTGATGATGAAAGTGTAAATGCTGAAGAAGCACTAGTTACTGTAAGAAAATCCGGTGTTTCTAATAACATATTATTCACGAAAATACCAATTTTTTCAAAGGTTACTGTATCATCATTAAGTGGAACCCCCGGTCTTCCTATTGATGATATTAAAAACGCGAAATATGTTGGTCTTAAAGTAACTACTGACGACTGTAAAGACATAGGGTTGGCTTCTGTAAGTCTCGGTGCGGTCACAGTGCCAGAATTAGACTTGGCAGAATGGACACCGCATTGTGGATGCGTTGATACGTTTAGATATAATATATCTAAACTTGATTGGTTTAAAAGGACGTTGGAAACCGTACCATTCAAATTCGCTATTGAACCAGCGCCACCGGAGCAATGTTGCCAAGAAGACTTTTATTGGTGCCCAAATGCTGGCGATTTATGCACTATAACTGGTAGTCCTACGGCCCCCAAAAGATTGCCGATTAAATCGAGTAAGGAAGATAAGAAAACTGGTGGCACAACTGATATCACTGCCACCTCTGGAACTTCACCGGGCAAGAATCCACCGGGCGGGGGATTCTTGCCATGTTTAATTTATGACCAAAACGAAATTGACCTACAAGGTGAAGGAGTCCAATTACCATCCATCATAGGTCAGGGTGAAGTGGTAACTAGATCGGTTATTACAGATCGTGGAACCGGCAAGGCAGACGAATACGTTCTTGATATCGCGTTCGAATCCGGACAACAGTTTTTTGCGATAGTGGTAGATCTGGAAATCGGTCATCCTGATGGTAGCTTTGAAGGGGGAGATCCGTTTTCTGGCATAGATCCTATAGTTATTGCCTCAGAAATACCACCAGCTTTACCGCCAGTGGATGAAGTTTCCAGCACAGAATGCGTATGTCCAATTCACACAACAATGATCTTAACTAGGGAAGATGGGTTTCTTAGTGAATTAAACCCCGGCGTTACACAAGATATGCGTCACGATACGTACATCACTCCTGAAACTAGGATTGAAAGAAGATCGTTTGTTGGAACAACCGCCACTGGAAGCGGCGCTGATTTACAATTGCGCGTTGCTGTAAACGATTTTGGTTCATTTGATTGTTGCTTGCCATATGCTCTTAAAATTACTGTCGTTTCAGAGGCCCCAGAATCTGATATTGACGACACACCGCCTGCCACAAGTGAAGACGGTGGTGGCGGTAGCTTCTTTGGCCCCCCATCTGGCAATTCTCCACCAAATAATCCAATTACCACACCAGCACCAGAAATATTTACACTAAAAGTAGTGAACCCGCCAGATAGCCTAGAAGAACCAACACCATTTGTGTCGGCGGATAATCTCGATGTGCCAGTGGTAGACGGAATCCCATATAGAAGAGCGTTTGAGCCAACCGTAACGACCGTATTCAACGCTAAACTAGATGATATGTATACTGTTCAAACTTCTAGAGCTGATATAACATTAAACGGATCAACATTAACAGATAAAATTATCATAAAAATATCTCAGCCGACTAGCGTTAATAGCGATGTGATAAGTTCTATCGAACCGTTTAACGCACTAGATCCGGCCATGAGTGATACTGTCATAAAAAACACCACGGAACTTGTGTTTGAGAAGAATGCGTCGTTCTTAGAAGATGGTCCTTTGGGCACCGGTTATTATTTTCTTCAATTTTCTGCGTTCAGTACGGAGTCTAGGATTGGGTCGTTAAAAACAAAATTCAGAACGGACGAATATGATGGTGGGTTTATGTTCGTTTCTGGTTCCACGTTGCAAGAAAGTATATCCGATTTAATTATAATATCCAATTTAACATCGTGGACTGTCAATCGACTGAACCAAAACATTATTGGATATGGCAGCCAATGGATCAACACCGTCAATCAGGGTGTTCAATCACCCGGAGATGGCCTATTCCAATTCACCCTGAATGAGAATGATCTTCTTAAAAAGTTGTTTGGCGAATTTAAAGTTGATTCAACTAATAGGGGATTTATAACGGCGATCTATAATCCATTTGGGTGCGCTGAAATTAATATTCCAGAAACGATCAATTCGATGGTTGGAGCTATTGTTGGTGGTAGGGACGAAGCAGAATGTGACCCACCATCTCCACCAATACCGCCGCCATTCATACCGCAAACAGCCACAATTTCATTCAGTGCCGCAAGTGATCTAGCTCACGATTTAGACGGTAGTTATGGAATTGACGTTGAATTAATCACTGATGATGGTGAGCCGCTGAAAGCGCCAGTGACTGTTGATGTTGTTGATAGTTTAATTGGCACTGGCATGAGCGGTCAGGAATATACGTACTCAAATGAGACTGTGTTCTTTCCAATTGGAACTCCGAGCGGATCGATACATCAGGCTGATATAACGTTGTTGGCATATGATGGGCCGGATAATAAAACGGTAATACTAGATCTTGAATTAGCTGTAGGGGCTACGGTCAGCCCAAATGATAGATTCACGCTAGTTATCACAAGTCAGGGCGTTACGTTGTCGTGGGACGCAATTGATGCGTCTATTGATAATGATTCGCTTAATTTGGTTTCTATTAACGTGACTATGCAGACTTCTGATGGAAACAATTTAGAAGAAGCAATCATACTCGATGTCGGATTTACAGAAATAACCGTAATCAAACTAATTGATTGGGATTTTAGCCCAGATCCGGGGTCACTATCGTGGCCAGCCAACACGACGGATGGAACAATTGTGACATTCGATGTAGGTTCACTAGCATCGGGAGTAGCCGGTAGTATCAACGTAACACTAGATAATGTGGAAGGTGCTGGCGCAAGCAGTGCTACGTACGTTTTCACTATCGCTGAAGCTTAAGGTACGCCTTTATAGTATCTCTTACGTACGTATACATATCATCGGCTTCTTTTAGATCTATTTCCCATAACACAAGCACACCAATAAATTGGCGGTGTGCTTGGTACATCTTCTTATTCCAAGCACGCATGTTCCGTTTTTGTACTTTATACTTGGGTCCGTCTGGGTATTTTCTTGGGTCTGAATGCCAGTAAGTACCATTGACCTCTATGGCTAATCTGTGTGTCTCCAAGAAAAAGTCGAAAACGCCCCTGAGCTTTTTCCGTGTACTGTAAATAGGAAACTGCTTAGTGTGTTTGTATCCCAATTTACGTATGATTGCCCCAACTTCTTGCTCAAGTTTGGATTCTATTGGGATAAATGGTTTGCGAGGTCTACGTTTTCTAACCAATTCTTGTGACTCTTAGTATTCCAGCATTGTTTGTGGAGCCAGCAGGAAGGAAGCTAGCGTGATATCCGAGAACTGATGAAGATTTTTCGGATCTCACTCTTACCGAGAATTTTCTCACGCTGCCTATCTCTAAATCTGTTAGATCAATTTGAGTAGATGTAGCGATAGATTTAGGAGCATTACTCTTAGCCGACAGGGAAGTTGCGACAAATGAAAACGGCACTTCGATTCCATTATCAACGTCGTAAAATTGAACGCCAAGAACAGTGGCAGAAGCGCCAGACGTATCGTGTAAAGCAACCGCCGTCGTCAAATCCCACTCACCGTAAGATAGGCTGATTTCAGATCCGCTTACAGACAATCCATCGTGGGACTCAAGTAGTACGTTATCCCAGCTTACTGCGGTCCATTCATCTTGTGTTAATGAAGTTCCAACTTGACCGACCGAATTGGCTGATAAATGATCACCCGACGTTCCAAATAAATGAGCGTAAAGAGCAGTTCCGGGTGGGCAAAAATCGATGTTATCAATAATGTCCTTAACTGCAGTTGTTGAGCAAGGTGTACCATCTACAGTTAATGATAGCCTGTTATTGATGAATTGCCACGTAAATTGTTTAAATGACCTATCATCATAGGACACTCTCAATCCACCGCCTTCAATGACCATATCAGTTGGCTTTGCCATACCTATATATTTGATATACAAAAACGGCGCGGGATTCCCGCGCCGTTTTGCTGCACTCACCCCGAGGTTGCCCCCGGCGAAGCTCCGTAGAGCTAAGCTGCCGAAGCCGAATGCGAATTGGTGGAGATGGCGGGAATCGAACCCGCGTGACATCTAGTTTCTACTGGTGCTACTACATGTTTAGGCTTGTCATTAGTTTTCAGTACAACTCCCGCAACAGCCAGCGGAGAGAAGCCTTATCCTGTAGTATTCATTACCTTACAGGAATAATGGTAATGAAGAGAAGCATCCCTAAGGACATTGTTTTGATAGGCTCTTCTCTAGCCCCCGACTTAAGCTAGTTCGAAAACTGGGGCATAGTCATATGCCCACTTAAGTTCATCTACTGACATCGTAGTTTCTGCATTTATGTTTTTGCTTTGTTTGATAACGAGGTGACTAAGCTACCCCGACATGCAACATTCAGCTTTCGCTCGATGTTCGAAACCGATCATCCCCAATTTTCAAAGAACTTTATCTACTTTTGAATTGCTTCTAAGAACCACTCTGGTAAAATTTCATTCGCTGATCTAAGCAACCTGTCTAAATCTGAATCCAATATATATGTCTCCGCTCTATCAGAACCAGATCGTATAGATCTACCGTACATTTGCACGAGCTTCAAACATGTAAGCCAGTTATAATAACGTTGTGATTCTTTCATTCTGGCAGACAATTGTGGGTCATTCACAAAATTAGGATACGGCATCTTGCAAATAATTTGAAATCTTGATAGATCATCCTTTAAATCAATGCCTTCGTGTAAAGCCGGGGCGATTAATATGGTTGGGTCCGTAGCTTTAGTGTGATATTCAAGCATTGCTTCTCTCGATGGGAAATGTTTTTGAAACAACAATCTATCTCTGACTGTTGAATCAACCCCATCCAAAATAGCTTCTGCTACCGAAAAATTATGCGTATGAATAATACCTTTTTCAGTCGGATGAAACACATTAGAAATTTCGTTTATAACATTTATCATTTCTGGTAGTGTCTTGGCTTTGTTCTTGAAAGACATCGATCCTGTTGGAACATAGTGAATCTGCCTGTTTTTAACAGGGAAAAGATTTGGCATTTCAATAAATTCTACGTCTTTTCTATCAACACCAAGCGAATCGCACATTACGTCAACTGATAGTATTGTTGCGCTCATCATTAACACGTGTTTTGCTCTTCTATACAGCATGTTGGTTGCTTCATTCCGAATATAAATAGGCTTAATCTCTAAAGTATTATTCCTACTTTCTGACGAAAATCTCATCACCCAATCTTTACTATCTCTTTCTATCAAATATTTAAGCTTTGTTGACATATCTTCGACTTGTTGCGCTTCGCCAAAATTCTCCTGAGCGCGCATGATAAGCGCCTGCTCACCAAGTCTTTTGACCAGATTTTGCGATTGAATCCAAACAATATATTCTTGAAGAGTACCAAGATTTGGTAGTCTAGAGCCAACGGTTTTAACGAGCATTTTGTCGGTTAACGTTAAACCGACAAAATCGAGAAGCTCATTCTCCTGATTATGAGCTTCATCAACAACCATCAGCCCACATCTGTATGCCGACATATATGAACTGTGTGTTGTTTGGTATAGGAATGACTTAAAATTGATTAGACCACTCTTATTGCTCAAGAAACTGCCGAGCTTGTTCCAGTATGGGCATTTGTTGTTGACCAACATTTCTTTGTAGCCATCTGGGTCATCAAACGACACGGACTGATTTGTTATCATAGGCTTGCATTCAACACACATAGCCATATCGTTGTGTTTACAGTAGCCAGTAGCACAATTCATGTTTTTAGCATTCCACTTAGCTTTTTCCTTTGGACTTGTATTGGCTATGCTTGGCCACACACATTTGTAGTTTGACCTACCAGTTAAATGAACCATTGGCGGTCCGCATTCGAATTTTCCGCCTTCACCAAAATCAGACATCAGCTGTTCTTGTAACATGATTTGTGAGGTCATGTACAGAACTTTATTTAGATTGACATCTTCACTATAATGAAAAATGTTAGATATAGTTTTAGCTATGACTGATTTACCAGAACCGGTGGGGGCTTCTAGTATGACAAACTTTTTACCACCATTGAACGCGTCTATAATTTTCTCTACGGCTTCTTTCTGCCCTTCCCTATATTCAGGCATTGGAAAACTTTTAGTAATTAGTGATTTATCAAGCATATGTCGCCTTGTGTTGGTTATCGATCTATAATAAGATTAGTTAAATACTGCCAATAGTATATTGCGTTATTTAATAATTAGTGATTTCCCACGGCTTTGTGGTTGTTTTGTGCATTGGGAGTTCTATACTTTCTACTTCTGGCATATACGATATGTAATCTAGTTTATTTAAAGACAATTTACCCATCATGGCTGGCACTAATTTCATCCAGTATTCTAACTCGAATCCAGATAGATCGATTGGGTTAGTAAATTCTGGTTTTAATGTTATTGTTACAGTAGCATATGTGATGCCTGTCTTGGCCATATTAACCAATCTTTTATCTATAATGGTTGTGTTCATATTTATTTTTTGAATTCATGTATTTTATTTGTATGACTAAGATATTGATAACAGGTGATATACATAACGGCCACGAATCTCAAGGTCGAAGCATGTTCGCCATGAAGGTGATTAGGGAATATGCAAAGAATAATGGTAACGATACTGTCGTAGTCCTTGGCGACCTATTTGATAATAGAGAATCGATTAAAATCGATGTGATATCTGAGGTATCGACTTTCTTCAATTCTGCCAAAAACGTTTATAACCAAAATTGGATAATCTTCCCCGGCAACCACGACATGTTCTTGAGGAATTCGTGGGATATAAATTCACTATCGTTCCTGCATAGCGATGCGAATGTTGTAAGCAAAACAGTAAAATTTAAAATTGACGATCAAACATTTTGGATTTTACCGTTTATACATCATGAAGATGTATATATGGACGCCGTAAAACAGATAAATGACCAAGCATCTGAAGATGATGTGCTATTAACTCATATTGGTGTTAATAGTGCGATTATGAATGAGTGCTTCTTACTAAAAAATTGGAATACTGTTTCTTTTATTGGTACTAAATTTAAAAGAGTTTTCACAGGGCACTTTCATAATCACCAAACTATAGATGATAGAGTTACATACCCCGGAAGCCCAATAGCATTCAGATTCGATGAAGGGTTGGTAGAACACGGATTCTTAGAATACGATATAGATAATAACAAATTTGAATTTATTAAAACTCTTGAACAAGCATCTAAATTCGGCTTTAAAGCACCGCCTGATTATATTACAATTCTCGATGATGATATTGATATTGATAATCTGCAATTAAAGGATCAAGATTCCAACTTGATTTCCAACAATAACATTAGAGTATCACTTGGACGAGACTATACATCAAATGAATTATCGACCATTAGGGCATTACTACTTGATAAGTATAATGCTAATAGAGTAGTTTGGCATAAATCAAAGAAGAAAGAAGATGATGAAGTTCCAGACAATCTAAACGCTGAATTGACATCTGGAAAGCCCATATTAGAAGTGTTTTATGAACATGATAAACCAGATGGTATTGATAAAGTACTTCTTATGAAGTTAGATTCAATGATAGTGGAAGCTGCTGAAAGGGTAACTGCCGCTAAGCAGCTTGAGGAAGAAGATGCCTATCAACCTTAAAAGTATTGAATTCCAAAACTTCATGTCTTTTGGTAACTATTTAACCAGACTTGAGTTGGACAATCTAGGTCCTGTGCTTGTGGTTGGTGAATTAGAAGACCAAGGATCTAATCGCTCCAAGAATAATAATGGTGCTGGTAAATCGTCATTAATAAGTGCTGTGATATACGCTTTATTTGGTAGAACTAGTCATCTACCAAACCCCGGAGATAGAGTAATAAACCATGATATTGGCAAGAATTGTACCGTTAGATTAGAAACAGTTGATGGATACATTATAGAACGAAATAGAAAAGTTGATGGCAAGGATGACTTATTATTTTATGAATCTGGAAATCCAGATGCTTCACTAAGTACAAATAAAAATGCTCAAAGGTCAATCAATCTAAAATTTGGGTTGGATTACGGGGTATTTGCATCTAGCGTATTTTTTGAACAGCGCGGGAAACCAATTCTTGATTTGGGACCTACTGTAAGACAACGAATTTTAGAGAGAATGCTTCAATTACATAAATTGAATGATAGGGCTGATGTAGCAGATGGTAGGTTAAAAGATGAAACATATAAGCAAGACAAATTCAAATCCGAATTGGAAATATTCACTCGTGATTATGATAGACTAACGAAAGAAGTGGAAGAATCAAAGCAAAATAGGTCATCTCACGAATCGAGAAGAATAGATAAAATAGCAGAGATAGAATCAAGAATATCAGAAGCAGAAAAAGAACATAATTCAATAACCGTACCAGATTTGGAAAAACTAAGCGAGAAGTGGGATGCGTATGAGCAAATCCAAGAAAAACACGAAGAGTATAAAACGAAAAGGGATGATTTAAGTCTGCAAATTAAGTATTCAGAAAACAATATCAATTCGTTTTCCGGGCAACTTGAAGACGCTAAATCGACTATAAAAAATCGCAAAGAAATAGATGTAGAAAATTTGAAATTAGCTTGGGGTGAATACGAAAAGCAAAACGAAGTAATCAGTGCGTTGGTTAAAGAACAAGAAAAAGCAGAAAAGGAAATCGATAAAGTAAATTTTAAAATAGAAGAAATACAAAAGACTATAAAAGATTGGCAAGACAAATCTGGAACCACTTGCCCAACGTGTAAACAAGAAGTCTCAGAAGAGCATACTGGGCACCTGTGTAAGCCATATATTAATAATTTAGAAAATTATGTTAAAGATCGCAGTAAATTAAATTCATCTAAAGATAAGTTCATTGAAGCGATAGAAAGAGAAAAAGAAGAACTTGCCAGAATAAAACCAGATATGCATATTGAATATGCAGAACAAATCGTAAAAGACATTGGTGAGTTGAGTACGAAAATTGAATATCTTGAAGATAAAATTAAAGAGAATGAAGAAAAGATTGTATTAAACAAAAAGGAACTTGAATCAACTGAAGCCATACTTATAAAGATAAGCACAACTATAACTCAGTACAAACCAACAACAACATTAAAAGAAGTTGAGTCGATAATAAAGAATAGGGACGGTATTAAATCTAATATAGAAATGTTTAAAAAGGCAAAAGATGAGATTAAAAATGACACTAATCCATATGCCGGTCATATAACTAAATTAGAGGATGCTATCAAGAAGAACGGTGAAGATTCGCATGAGTTGAAAGATAAAATTTCAAAAGAAGACATTTTAATACGTTATTTGAATTATATTAAAAAGGCGTATAAAGATAGAAATAAAATTAAGAAGTTCTTACTGAATGGTCTTGTGCCATTGCTTAACGATAGACTTAGGTATTATCTGGACCAATTTGGATTCGATGTACTCGATTTACAGTTCAATAATCTACTGAAAATAGAATCTGATAAATGGGATTATTCGCAATGCTCTGGCGGTGAAAGGCAATGCATAGATTTGGCATTGATGTTTGCAATGTATGATTTAAACACTGTGCAGTATGGAAGACAGTCCAATATCATGGTACTGGATGAAGTTGATGGAAGATTGGACGGACATAATGTGGAGGCGCTGGCGTCCGTGATAATAGATGATTTTGGGAACAAAGGCGTAAATAGACCATCTTCTATATTAGTAGTTAGCCATAAGGATGATATGTTCGATGCCTTCCCAACAAAGATTAGAGTAAAGAAAAAGAAGGGATTTTCATACTTAGAAATTGAAGACTAAACCAAATATACATTATGGTACCAATACGACTGCAAAAACGTCTAGCCAGCCTTGCAAATGCTGAAGTAGCAAGGCGTTTAATCGTTCAATATTTTACTGATAAGGGGGTTGAAGATTTTGATACCCCAATGAATCCAAGATTCATAGCAGACATTCAACACAGAATTCCTGAATTATCATCTAACTTAGAAGTAGTTCCGTACATACACAAACTTGATCCACTTTCTGGTGATTCTACGATTGCTTGGAACTTGTTTGTAATAGGTACATTTAGAATGTACTTAGGTAAAACGAAACATAATAGATTAAATGAATTGCTGGAGTTATCATCTGCCAATGTGGCCATTGATGGCGATGCTGTTGAAAAAATAGTAACGCCGAATAAAGTAGTAACATTTCTAACAAACACATTTAAGCAACACGAAGATGGACTTGTTGAAGTTGGAAAACAACCCATTAACCCCAATTTCCTAGCTAGACCGGTACTGTCCAGCCCAACTTCGTCATATTACGAAAAGAGAAGATGGGGTAGATAATGGGTTTCTACGATAGACTCTACACTCAATTGTATTTATGTGAAGATCTAGAAGGCAAGCTTGGGCGGCTTATTGAAGTATTATTATCTAAAAAATCAAATTGGCGACTAAAATCACAACCAAATTCAGAAGCGTTGGCAAGGGAATTTATTATAGAAATATCTGAATTTGATCCAACCAGCAATAAAAAATATTTACCATTCATAGTCGGGCAAGTTTCTCGCGGTAGAATAAATCTACCGGAAGATGGCCCACAGATGCGACACTTGCTAGAATTTTTTAGTTCCAACAAATGGGACAGCAAAAAGCAAGATATATTTCAATATAAAGATTGGAGACTACTACAAAAAGAAATAAATGAGATAGAGTCAAGCATAGACGCTGGTAAATCATTCGGAATGACAATATCGCAGTATGAGAAGCAGAGTAGAAAAGGCGGGGAAGAAATATATTCAATGACTAGTACGGATAAAGAATATAGAATTGTCAGAATAACAACACCGGAAGCAGCCGCTGTTTATGGTAGAGGTGCTCAGTGGTGCACGACAGCATCATTATTCACAACGACTACCGAGAAACAAACACCGGAAGCGTGGTTTATAGACAAACACGAATCATCCCGTGGTAAGCCGGAATGGAAGAAAACACCATTCGAAAAGTTCGAAAAAGATGACTTTTTAAAAATTATTTCCGACATGAATAAGGACAAGGATTTAAAGAGGGGCGATCAGTTAAAAGTGCCGAATACATATTACGGTAGTGCTATAGCGACTGCAGAAAATTATATGAAAAATGGCCCTCTTTATATCATCTATAAAGAGGGCAAGCCGTATATGCAACTTGATAGTAGCGATCAAATAATGAACGAAAATGATATAGCACTTAAAAAATTAGGTGGTGCCACGGCTAGATTTATAGCTTACACTGTTCTTCACGGTTCCGTCACTGAACAAGAAAAAGTGTATTTTGAGAAAATTATTACGTCTTATTACAAACCAAAAAAATCTAGCTAATCAATCTCCAATGCGTTCTCATTATACGGTAACAATCCTCAACATCCTTCGTTGAAATTCCTAAAAATTTGGCTATTTTGGATTTGGCGGTTTTGTCGCCGTGCTGTTTTACGTACGCTTCTGGCGCGTTGACAATTACATCAAAGACTGGTTTAACGTGTTCTGGGAGTCTGTTCCTTATTATTGATAAAGCGTCTGACTGTATTAAACCCTCATCAGTTTTCTTATTGCTTTCATAAAATTTGTATTCCAGCGAATACCGCAAGCTATTGCCGCCGTCGTCATCATTAACTTTGTGATCCAAGCTTGCTGATCTGACTCTGACGATTTTATCAAATTTACCGCTTATTATTGGTGGATCTTCAACTGACGATCCGATTTTTATGCAATCATAATCCAAAACGGCTTCGACTTTATACTTTTTATAGTCTTCAACAATATGCAGTATATCCAAACTTAATGATAATGGCCACAGAAGTTGATTGATACCACTTAACACAAATTGGCCATTTGAAAATGATTCATCTACGCTATACCCCTTAAATTCAATAAACGATTTAACCACCTGCGAACATACGTGTGGTGACGGACCGCAAAGTTCTGAGGTGTTCTTAATAGATGGTATCTTGTTTTCCCTCAATATTTGTTTGAGGTAATTGAACAACCAAGTCACAAAGAATTTTTTGCGCTGGACTGGATTGCTCAATATTTCCTTTCTATCGTCTGATGTTATTTTATGATCATGGAACAGCACCGACACACACGCTCTCCATATGGCTATGCGGGCTTCTTGTTCTGCCTTGTTGCTGTCTAAGTAATCGCCTCTTATTGTAAGACGAAGGGCTTCGCAGAACTTGTACTTAGCCGGTTGTAATTTAGAATCATTCCATACCATATCCATGGCTTTGTTAACTTGTTCTTTTTGTTCTTTAGTCAAATTTCTAGCGGTTGATTTTAGCAACGACCCACGTAAATGCAAGGTCGCCAATTGACTATAACTCATAATTATATTCCTTATGTATTTTATTGAAACCGGAACATGGAGATCTTACAATGACAAAGCATTATGTAAACAGTAAAGAACTTAAAGCCAATTGGCGAAAATGGGTAGACTTCGATTGTGAAGAAGCTTGGGAGGCGATTTGTAGCGATGTCTACAAGATGTGTTGGAATATCGCTATAAATTTTCGTCCCAAGGATGTACACGAACGAGAAGAGCTAACTCATCACGCTTATGAAATAACCCTCCAGAAAATAGTAAACGGACGAAAAGATGTTAAGCCAAAAATCGTAGATAAAGATAAAGCACCTGTTTTTAACCTATTAACTACTGCCATAATGCGAACTCTATATTCATATAAAACGAAGGAAGAAAGACGGTTGAAGCATCACTCCCGTTATCGAGATCAGGCAATTCATAGTAAAAGATATATGGTGGTTGATATTCACTCGTAATTTTATCATGTCAGAAAGTGTATGTCAAGTATTGCAATTCAGAGATAGATATGAATAATTATAGATCAATACCAAAACCGGGTAAGACTAGAGTAGTATATTCAAAAAATCCCGCGTTAAATCCAAGACCAAACCGTAATGTTTCTAAAATGACAGTTCAACCAATTAGAAAAAATGTTGCACAAGTAGCAAAACCAATAGCAAGGCCAGTCGTAAAACAACACACAGCATATCAACAATCAGCCGTGGCCGGAATTAAAAGGGTTGGAAATAATAAAAGTAATTTTAGACAAATCAATCACGCCAAGCAAGTTGAAATAAGAAAACAAGAAGTAAAAAGAATTAATAGATCTAGTTCTAATGCCGTGGCTAGTGGCGGTATTATCCAAAGTCTAGAGAAACTAAGAAAATTAAAAGGATCTGGTGTTGGTAGAATATTAGTAATAGTTGCGTGCGGGCCAAGCATAGCAGAAGCAGAGTTAGAAAAATTAAAACACCCAATAATAGATGTGATGGCTATAAACAAACCCGACCCAAGATTGTGGCCACCTAAATTTTGGGCGTTTTGCGATCAATCACAATATATAAGAAATAAAGAACTTTTCGAGAAATATCACGGCACACTATTTAATGCCACTGCTGTTAAGGCTAGAACAAGCACCGCAGATCAAATAATATTCAGAGGTAAAGGTGGTAAAGGATTCTCTAGGAATGTGGAAAACATTGGGGTATTTATAGGTAGTTCCACTGTATATGCCAACATGCAGACCGCACTGTATATGAATTATGATAAGATTTATATATTTGGAATTGATATGTGCAAGGTAGGTGATAAATTACATTTTTATGGCAACAACCCCGATGTTGATGATGAAGTCAGAGTGGGAAGATTTAAAAAAGAAGCGGAGCACTACGAAGCAGCGTATCAGATAATGAATAAAGAAGAAAAAGAGAAATTTAGAATGTGTTCCGCCCATAATCCGTGGAAATTTGCTGATATGTATGGTAAAATAGATCACCGAAAAGCCGTAGGTGTAATATTGGAAGAAGCCAATAAATTTATGAAAAAGGACGATATCTCATGACCGGAAGATTACATAATACTAAGTGCTATCTTGTTGGACCCATTGAACAAGACAGTAATCCAGATAGTTGGCGTAATAAAGTAACAGAAAAACTCAATAAATTGGGCGTGAGAGTGTACGATCCATTAAAAAAGCCAAATTGGGCACCCCAATTAACTGTTATGAATAAAAATAATTTTTTGAAAGCATTAAATGATGACCATATAAATGATGAAGCAAGAGCATCGCACGATGCAATGCATTGGATAAGAGATATTGATAGAAGATTCGTTCAAGATGCTGATTTCATCATATGCTACATGCCGAAAATTTTCTCTTCCGGAACTGGGGAGGAAATTACTATCGCGTCTGATATGAACAAACCCATATTGATATATAATGATGACGATGAGCTAGTGCCATCCTCTTGGCTTGCGTGTATGTTATGTAGGGATGTTGAAGAAATAAAAGAGACATTCTTTCCGAGTATGGAGGCTATCACGGAATATCTTGGGAAAGTAGATAACAATGAGGTAGAAATAGATCCATTTAAATGGGTCTTTTTATCTTATTTTCTAAAAGATACTAAGGTGAAGAATGTTAAACATAACTACTAAATTTGAAATTAATATTGAACCACAAACACCCATCGACCCAATAGAGGTAGCCGACTTTTCTTTACGTTGGAAGATCCCGGCCATTGTTACGCACCCAGCGATGTTCCATCATATTTCCATGGCCGCAGCAACAAGAAATGCAAGAGCGGCAGTTGGTATGACACTCGATTTCCCAAGGGGCGATAATTTTGGGGCTAATAAGGTGAACTTATTGCCGGGAGAAGCTCCTGAATCGGCGTTCTTTGACATACTTCTTGGAAATAATAGAACCGAAGCGGATTATAAAAACGAAATCAGGTTTTTGGGCGACTTTATTCGCTCTCTTAATCCAATGGCAACTATAAGGTACACGTTGGATACTGCAATACGCACTGAAGAGTGTGTAAACAAGGTTCTAAAAGTGCTGCAGACTCAACCATGCGACTGGATCAGAACCAACCATTTTACACATTCCGATAGAAAAATCGATCACGAAGCTAATATTCAAAAAATCAGAAGCGTAATAGCAACGCCAATTAAAATATCTGGAAGCATCGGCGTTGATGAAGTAATCAAGTATAGCAAATACAAAAACGTAAGATTCGATATTTCGTTTGAAAATGCGAAAAACATAGTTAAAAGACTGAGTGAAAGTAGTGAAGCTATTGCCGTCAATAAACAGATTGGTGACGGAGATATTGTTTATCTAGACGGCGATGTAGACGGAAATCCAGTTGACAACAAAGAAACCAATCCAGTTGATAACAAAGAAACCACCACACCACCACAAGTTAGTGACCGATGATTATAGCATGTTTTGATGTAGAAACATCTACTGCTGGAGACACCCCAAATCCAGAATTAGATGAAATATGCGAAATAGGTATTGTGTTAGCCGATCTAGATACAAAGACGGTTCTGACACAGTATGGCCAATTATATAATGTGAAAAAATGGAGTACAAGTTCAGCCAAGATTCACGGAATACCAGAAAGCGTTTGTCAGGAGCACGGTAATAATTATAACGAAATAGCTAAAATCCCAGAGTTCATTGATTTTAAAACTATTGATTATGCAATAGCTCATAACGCGCCATATGATTATACTGTTTTATCTAGATATATATCTGACGTATCGAAGTTGAAATGGGTATGCTCTCAAAGAGACTTTAATCACGATAAGTTTCTAAAGAGAAGAGCGACTTCTAAAAGATTGGGACACTTAGCAGTTGATTATGGAATACCGCTTATCAATTACCATAGGGCGGTCGATGATTGTATGACTTTATTGCAGTTGTGTTTTAAACACGACATTATTGAAGCATATGAGAAATCAATAAAACCGAAAGTTGAAATATACGTTGCTGGCGATTATAACCCGGACGTACCACCAACATTAAGATCAGCTGGGTATCACTGGGATGCCAAAGAAAAACAGTGGTACACCACCGTTAATAAAGAAGAAGTTGTGGATCACGACGAGTTGATGAAAGCACTCAACTATAAAATCGTTAAAGAAAAACCGGTAGAAAGAAAATATTAATGTCTGACGTAACTCCAAAAGAGATCGTGGAATATACACTAAATCTACTTGGAAGTTATAAAGGTCGTGAATTAAGCCAAGATGTTTTGGACGAAATACTTGAAGATGTTGATGAACTTATTAAGCTGGTTGCGTTCATTAACTATTATAAATCCATCTAATTTTACCACAATCCCAAATTTTACTATATCCTTGAACATATCTTAACTCGGATTCTGTTTTATTTTGTAGCTTCTCTGCTTCTGTTTTTCGAAGAGAAGACTTATGAAATCTTTTTCCGTTCTTACACCACGAATAATCCGGTTTTACATCCCCATCAAAATCAAACCCCATAATCTTATAGACGTTACCATCTGATAATCTATTATCACTAAATGAAACGATACTACCTGAAACTAAGTTGTTTGAGGTTATCCATTTCATTAAATATGACCAAAGACCGTGTACTTTATAGTTTGGGTGGCTTACCATTCGCACTATTTCCCAATCGTGCTTGCTTTGCCTAGTTGGCTTCGATATCGAGAGGGCAGCTACTAATTGTTCGCCATAATGAACACCAATATGATGCTGTGCGTTGCATTTTCCTATGTAGTGGTATTTTTCATATAAATCTTTTACGTGCTTGTATGATATTGTTTTAATTTCACACTCTTTCGGCCTTAGTGATTTATAGACATTTGCATTAAGTTTGTTGTTTATGATATTGATGAATACGTCTTTTTTGGTTTTCCATTCATCTTCGTATATAACCAAATAATTCATGCTTTTTGATATAGAATTATACCTGTCGTAATCATCATTTCTTCTTTCTCTTAGCCTATCGGAATGAAATCTCAATCCATGGTAATCTATAGCTAGTGTGTTATTTATTGTAATATCAACTTTGAAACCACTTATCGATTTTTCATATTCAACATTGTCAAATAGCTTACCAATTTCTAGCGCTGCTTTGGAAATTGCGCCATTCACACATCCACAACTAACAATCTTTTTATTGAAAACATCTGTCAATCTTGTATGGAATTCCCTTTTGCATAGACACAGAAATTTTATTTTATTGCTGCTACCATGACAACCTTCTAGTGGTGTAATGGAATGACCACTAAAATATTCTTTAAGGTAATCTAATGAATATTCCACTTTTGGTATAGAATAGTGCTTCCCGGTTATTATATTAAATTTTTTGAACCACTTTAGCAGTGTTTGGATAGAAATACCACAGTGCTTTGCTATTTGGTTTGTGTTAAACTCCTTATATGCCAATAGCAAATCTTCTTTATTTTTATGGTCAATTTCGTGATCAATTTCGTTGCTTTGTATATGTTGTGGTGTTGGTTTCTTTTTATTGTCCCACCATTTAGCATAGTTGGAATAACATTTTCCACATGACTTCGTTCTATTGTTTACTAGATGATCTATCCGCACTTTATGTTTAGATCCACAATCACATACGCAATCAGCATAGCGCATAGATCCTTTAGTCAATTCTTGTTCGCCAACAACTAATAAATGTCCAAATTTTTTCATAGTATATAATTTTCAGAAATCAATTTGCCCCACACTTATCTTTGTGCAAATTAAATACTTGTTGTTTTAAAGGAACGAACTATGCAAGCTAATAAATTCAATTGGGTAGGCGATCTTCAGTGGGGATCAACCGGCAAGGGTGCTGCTGCAGTTTATCTTGCAACGCACTATGGTGCTACACATGTCAGTACGACTAACCTCCCAAACGCTGGCCACACTGGCATAATTGGCGATAAAAAATTCATCTCTAAAATTATACCAACATCTGGTATGATTAATGCCTGTACACCAGCACCATCAGCAGTGCGAATGAAATTAGCACGTGATTACGAAAGAGTGAAGTGCTATATTGGGGCTGGTGCTGGCTTCTTCTTGGAAAGGTTACTACAGGAAGTAGAAGAATGCAATTTAGCACCAAACGAACTTAAAATTCATCCACGAGCCGTGGTTGTTACTGAGGATCACAGAAGCGCGGAGATTTCAGGGTCGATTAGCACTAAGCATATCGCATCGACCATGCAAGGATCTGCAGCTGCCAAAATAGATAAGATGATGCGGAAAGCTGATGTGAAATTGGCTCGCGACTATGAAGAATTAAAACCATATATATATGATGGTAACATGGCCGAGCACGTATGTGACACAATTAAGTACAATCCAAATTGTGTGTGGATGCACGAAGGATCGCAGGGATTCAGTTTAGGCGTTGACCACGGCAGCCACTTTCCAGAATGCACGTCAAGGGAATGCACCGTAATGCAATCCATGGCCGACATGGGGGTACCGCCATCGCTTGTTGGTGACGTTATTGGAGTAATGAGGCCATATCCGATTAGAGTTGGAAATGTTGTAGAGAACGGAAAAGAAGTTGGTAAATCAGGTGGGCATTATGACGACCACCACGAAATATCGTGGGACGACGTTCAAAAAATGGCCGGATATCCCAGCACTTGGAATGACGGCGCAGGGCTATCAGAATTAACCACAGTTACAAAACGTGTTAGAAGAGTATTCACATTTTCTATGAAACAAATTCAACAAGCAGTAAAGATAAACGGTATAACAAAAATATACTTGAATTTTGCCAATTATATTGACTACAGTATATATGGTAAGAATCATGTTAATTATGTTACAGATAAGATTTGGGACTTCATTTACAATATTGAAGATAACACAGGTGTGAAAGTTGGCTGGATCGGAACGGGACCAACTATTGAGGATGTCATCGAACTATAAAGTTCAGCTTATTCCTATAGATTTTCCATCTGCGCACACTGGCGATGTTTACCCTAGAAAAATAGTAGAAGAAGCAATAGAGAGAGCAAGACCCAACGTGGAGGCTGGCCTTCTAGTTGGGTCTTTGCTTACCAGAGTGATGATGCCAAATATGCCAGAAAAAGAAGAGATGGAAATTACTGATGAAGAATATGAAATCATAAAGTTAAGAAATGCAGTAAATTATTTAACATGCAAGGTGTCAAGAGTGTCCCACGTCGTTAAGAAATTCGAAATCGATGAGGACGCTTTGTACGCCAGTATAACTGTCTTAGACACTGGTGCTGGTCGTCAGTTAATACAAAATAAAAATGTTGTCAAATGGGTGGCAGTCGGTGAAATAGAAGTTGTAGGCGGAATAGTAAGACATATAGATAATATAGTATCAGTAGATGCTATGATAGAGTAAAAGTATATTAAATTTATGCGAGAAATTAGAAGTTGGGAAGAACTTAGCAAGTCAGAAAAACGTTTAGTGTTATTAGAACTTGCATCGATATTTTCAATCAGCAGCGATACCGCCGCAGCAGACTTCTACGATAGCGGTAAAATTAGAATATTCAAAGAAAAGAATATGACCATCATCAAGGGACTCCTTGATGATGGTGAAATGGTAGAATTGTCGAGAGAAATTCATGAATTTAAATGAACAACAACAAAGAGCCGTACATCACGAAGGTGGTAAAGTATTAGTAGCAGCCATTCCGGGTGCCGGTAAAACAAGAGTTATTATCGAAAGAATTAAATATCTCATCAACAGCGATGTGCCAAGATCGACTATATTAGCAGTAACATTCACAAACAAAGCCACCAATGAGATGAAGGATCGATTGGAGAGAGATGGGTATCCAATCGGCAAGATGACTATTAGCACCTTCCATTCTATGTGTGCACAAATTTTAAGAACTTGTTGTGAAGTTTTAGGATATGGCCCAAATTTTACTATATATGATTCAAATGACCAAGAAGCCCATATGCGACAAGTGTTGAAGGAAATGGGCATCAACCACACTGTAAAAGCAATGGAAGAACTTGAAGAAAATGACGAAATTAAAGCGTTGTTTAAACCAAAAGAAATAGTAAAAATTGTGGAATTAATGAAAAATTCCATGCTCACAAAAGAGCAATTAGAATCGATGTACTCAAAAACAGAAGTTGAAGCGGTAGAAAAATATCATGAAAGGCTGAAATCTAGTAACGCAATGGATTTCACAGATCTATTATATAATGTTAACATGTTATTTGATAAGCATCCAGAGCTTGCTAAACATTATAGAAAGAAATACACAAATATTTTAGTGGATGAAATGCAAGACACTAATGTTGCTCAATACCGTTTATTATCGCATTTGATTGGCGATAACAACATTATGCTTGTTGGCGATGAAGACCAATCAATATTTTCATTTCGTCAGGCAGCGCCAGATAATATTAGAAAATTTATAGATCAATATGATCCAGAAATTATCAAACTTGAATACAATTATAGGTCTACTCCCAGCATTCTAAAATATGCCGATAAACTCATTAAATTGAATTCTGATAGAATCGATAAAGATTTGAAAACTCCTAATCCAGATAATGGAGTAGTAGAATTAGTAGAACTACAAACAGATCGGGAAGAGGTACAGTTTATTACGACAATGATTCAAAGTCTAGTTAGCGACGGATCTTCATATAAAGATATAGCGATACTATATAGAACTAATATGGTAAGTAGAGTATATGAAGAAACATTTAGGCACTCAGATATACCATATAGAATGATTGGTGGATACGGATTTTATGATAGAGAAGAAGTTAAATCATTCCTTGCATATATAAGATATCTATCAAATCCAAAGGATGCAATTGCGTTTACTAATTGCATAAACCATCCACGTCGTGGGATTGGTGAAACAGCACAAATAAAGATCGTTAAAGAGAGCTTCGCTTCCAAGAAATCTGCATATGAAATATGTGCAGACCCACCCACGTCTGGAAAGAATAAGTTAAATAAAAACCAATTGATGGGCGCTAAAGAATTTGCTAAAACGTTCAGTGAAGTTGATTGGGATAAGCCACATGAGGGCATAAGAAGTGTGGCCGAAAATAGTGGTCTAGTAGATCATTATACCAAAAAAGATCAAAAAGATAAGACTAATAGAGCAGAGAACTTATTGGAACTAGTTAATAGTTTTGAATATTGGTGTTCTTCTCGTGAAAAGCCAGAGATATCAACATATCTGCAAGAAGTGCAGCTTTTGGCTAATAAAGAAGATGATGAAGATGAAGATGATAACAAAGTAACGTTAATGACCCTTCATTCTTCAAAAGGGCTAGAATTTCCCATTGTATTTATGGTTGCGATGGAAGAGGATACACTCCCACACAAAATGTCTGTTGAAGAAAATGGGCCAGAAGAAGAACGTAGATTGGCTTATGTTGGCATAACAAGAGCCGAAAAGCAGTTGTATTTCACTAGAGCGAAAACTAGATGGAATCGTGGGGAAATGGTTAAAACCAAGCCATCGCGATTCTTATTCGAATGTGGTATTAAAAAGATACCACAAGAGGTATGAAATGGGCAATCCTTGGATTCCAGCTTTCTTTACTAAAAGAACGGATGGTGGCAAAAAGTCTGGTGTTAATGCGTATTGGCTAATCGAATGGAAGAAGGTGTTTTCAGTTGGAATTTTGAAATTCGAAACCGGTTCTAGGGATGCCTATCATAGTCACGCGTTTAACGCTCTAACGTGGTGGTTAAAGGGTAAGGTTACTGAAATATTATACCCAAATACGTCACGCAATTTTGCTCCATCTATTAAACCAAAGTATACTCCACGCAAATTAACGCACATGGTCGTAGCGCATACTACGACCTACGCTCTTACAATAAGAGGATCTTGGAAAGACAAGTGGACAGAAATACGCGGAGATAAAGTTGTCACTTTAACACATGGGAGGGTAGAACTAGATGCCTAAAGAAGGATATAAAGCCGAAAGAGCAGAAGTGTACGAAGCCATTGATACCGAGCGCACATATCAGACCAATAAGTGGAATGAAAGTGTGACCGATACCAAGCATATGCATTCGCAACTGGAATGGCTGGTTTATATTAGGGATTATGTTGAAGAAGCACTACATATCCAATCAAGAATAGCAACACCAGAAGCCAATAAACAAACGATCCACTCTTTACGTAAGATTGCGGCATTGGCTGTTGTTGCGATGGAGCAACACGGTGCTCACCCTAGACAGGGCGTTTAAAGACGGGCCGGAGCACCGGTTTCTTTGTGTCTACGTGTAGTAGACCGTCCTTCGATAATTGCAATAAATAGAAAAATGATTCCTGAAACTTCTTTTCGCCTATAATAACATCTTTCCATAATTTATCGCTAAGTAGTACTTGTTCTATCACTGTTACGGAATATCCATTCTTCATGGCTTTGGCGATGTAATACTCTATACTAAATGGTATCTTCATAAAGTTGCCGCAATAAGATTATAACAATACTATCGCATGTCTTTTTACCATGATCAAATACTGTTTTCACTTCGGAGAGGTATTATGATGAGCAAGAGCGGAAAGAAACGAACACGTAGGGCGTACATCGATTGGTCGGAGTTTTACGACACCATTAGAGAGGGTGCCGAAAAACACTTGTCGTGGAAGAAGATTGCTTCCAACGCCAATTTGGTTTCGACGCAGGGTAAAATCACCCAACACACGATGCAGACGTGGTGGAGTAAGATCGGCAAGAAGCTCGAAAGCTGCCCACCGAAAAAGCGTGGTAAAACCCCAAAGATCCAGAAGATCCAGAAGATCCAGAGCAAGCACCCGAAGCGCAATCGCCGCGTCTTCAATGAAGTGAAGCTTTCGAACAAAATCCGAATCTCGTCCATCGTTGTTAAGGGAACTGAAATCAAAGTCCCGACAACTGGGCTGACGAAGGAATTTGTCCTCAGTGTTGCAGGCAAGATCGACAACAAATTCGCAGATGATCTTAAGACTGTCTTGAATTTTGTCGAGCTTTAAATTTCTTTACCCTAAAGTCGAAGAAATTCGACTTTAGGTGACCATGCTGCAGCAATCGTTTGCGGTGGCATAGTGATATTAGTCCCATTTCTCTAAGTTTTTTATATGGGATGATTTTAAAGTTACTTTTCTTATATCCTCTATCGGTGGCGGTGGCTAACACAAGCTCCGCCACCATTCTATCTATATCTCTCAACTGTTTTTCATCAGTCATATGTTTTAAATAATAATCAATAACTGCCACTGGCCTAATATTATCGTTGATGGTGGTATTGATTTGGTCGATAATCAATTTAGCTTTTGATATTGGAGTTTTATATCTAGAGATAGCTCCTTCCTTGCGCTTTATGGCCCTTTTGAATATGTTCAGAATTTTTCTGACTTTTTCTCTCGCTATACCTATTTTATGATCTGATTTAAACAATAATCCAAGATGTTTAAATGAGTTCACGTTATTAAATTTTTCGTGATTTGCATTAAAACTATAATTCAACAAATGCGATGGTTTATAGGATAAGCCCAATTTTTGTATACACTTATCCATAGCAACATTGGCGTTTAGTGCGTCGTCAGGATTATTACTAAAAATTAGTATGTCGTCTGCATATCTAAAGTAATGTACAGGCAACTTATCTATACTATTATCTAAATCAATTAAAAACATATTAGCCAGAAAGCACGATAGCGGTGATCCAAATGGCACTCCGGGTTCATTCTTTAAACTTTCTCCGCCAAATTCACTGCTAAAATATACTCTGGCTTTCAATAATGAATATAAATAATCATTTTTATCAATGTATCGCGACAATATTTCCATCAATATATCTTTATCTATTGATGGATAATAATTAGAAATATCTCTTTTAACAATATAGATTGGTTCGTTCTTTTTATGTGAAAATAGTAAATTTGCTATATTGGTTTGACATATATCGACACCTGAATTTTTAAGCCTATACGCATATGAATTAGGACTTTGTATGTGATCTAATGCTCTATTAAGTTCAGTATTGAGCATCGAATCAACAATTTTATCTCGCCATGTTGAGATATAAACATTTCTAGTCTTATTTGGAAATTTTATAACTTTTTTGAGTAACGAATCATACTTAAAATTTTTAGCATCTAAACTATTATGTAATCTAATAGAATTTGCTTTATTATGTCTAGCCCAATCGAATAGGGTTTTGTCGTCATGGCTTGTTGTGTAACATTTATGTTTTTGAAATAGGCACTTGGTATAAGTCTGTGTAGTCGCTATTAATAACGACTCTAAAGAGTATACATCTTTCCATTGTATCATATTGATAAAATACATAGAGTGGAAAGCTTTTACACTTTCCACTCTTGCGGTCGGGTAGCCGTCATGCATTACTGACGTTCAAAACGCACTAGGTGTTAGAAAGGCTTGCTTTTCTAATCATCCGAGTACTTCCATTTTAACAGTGTACTATAATTGGCATTCTTAACTGCCGTTTTATAATTATAGCTTCCTGCTGCCTAAGAAACCCGAATTAGCTTGATGAAGTTGACCATTCTTTCGAATGTTAAAAACGCTTACCCGTGCTTGGGCTGTCGCGCAGCGTGCAGTCCCAGCATCTGGGTCGGCTTCCATTATGTTTGTAAACATGGTATCCTCTATCTCACGAGTATTGTACTGCTTACCTTGCTTCCAAACGATGAGAAAAACTTCATCAAGCTAAAGATGTAAAATGAGCTAGTGGCCATTCTTTCGAATGCTAAAAACGCTTTAGTTGCGCTTGAGGGCTCGCCCCCGGCGTCAACTAGGCTTCCATTATGTAGTAAACTGCCAATTATGTTCTCAACCATTTCTTCATTGGAGCTTCCTACCACTTGAGAAACTAGCTCACCATTACAGATTTAGTAATGCGGTTTGAATTAAGTGTAACTTTTTCGTAGATATCAAATTTAATTTTGTATAGCCATTTATCTATTTTATTTTTCACGAATTTTATACCAGCAGACCTATTCTTTGGAGCCAAATGCTTTGCTTGTAAATCAGCCAACTGTTTTTTATATCCATCGATTTTATTTAATGCGTATTGCTTTGCTAACATTGTCTGCCCAGTCCATCTATCGTGGAATGTTTTCAATTTCTCTATGTTGGAAAAAACTAATAAATGACCGTTTGCGCCTTCTTTAATTTTAAAAAGCCTCTTATTTTTGTAGACTTGATCTACACCAGCGTAATTTCTATAAGATATGTCATATTTACTACCAATCACAAATTTATCCGCCACTTCTTGTTTTTTATCAGGTGTTTCTTTCACATCGTATTGTTTTCCAGACATTCTAAATATAATAGATTTTAACCCATCGTCTTGCCCAGATTGTTCTAGTTCAGCCAATAATTCATCGACCGATTTTTCTTCGCCGTAAACGTGAATTATTGCATCAATAAATTCTGGATCGTCAAAATCCCAATCCATCATATCCTGTTCCATAATTTGCAACAACATATCTATCTTACCAGTGCCACGATCTATATCAAATCCATATAGATCTTCAGATAGCAAGTGGCTATCCTCTTGCATTTTAGAAGCAATTTTATTGATCAATCTGTTCTTTTTCATCATTGTCTCCAGCCTGTTTGCTGACATCGAATACTTTTTTATATTCAGTCCATAGATTACGTTTGGATTGAATAGATCTTTCACCGGCAATAAATCGGTTCTCTAACACATCAACTGCATATGAAAACGATGCTTCTGGACTGTCGATAATGTATTCTTCTGCATTTGGCCAACGACCATTTATAACATAGGCAGCATATGCTACTAAAGAATTTGGATCTTTATGCTTCAACAACGCCTTCTCGCCTTTCATCCATCTTTGTTCTAATACATATTGCGCATATTTCACTATTAATTCAGGATATTTTAACACTTCAACTAGATATTTTGATGGCAGTTTCGAGTCTGAATACATTGCGTATTCGATAAAATCATTAGCGCTCATGTCTGGGCGAGCTTGTATCAAATCTTCAATTCCGCCATCAATATCGGCTTGATTTCTGAAAAATGCTATATCACTTTGTGTACCATATTTAATTGCGGCCTTAAATAAATTGTCAATATCACACGACTTTTTGAACGCAGCTACGAACTTCCTAGCAGCACCATTTTCAACCATCGCCTTCAATATGCGTTCTGGATCTATTTTACAACACATCTTTAGATATTTTTCCAGTTCAGTAGTATCACTGAACCATTGATTATATATAAGATGTTCCATTTTAGGCCACGGCTGTTTCAAAGCATTATTTGCATATAATAAAAATTGGCCAACATTCCATTTTGGCCCATCTCCGTGCCCAGCTGCTTGTGGCGGTAGTTTTTCTATCGATTTAATTCTTACGCCGAATTTAATTGCATAATTTTGTAAATCATGTAGAAAGTTGCCGTTGTATATATATGCATCTTGCATATCATGTTCGTATTTTTTTGATCTTGTATTAAATTTTATTGCGTAAGTGGCAAACGCA
>Ga0307379_10002467_pt1 | contig 27424 bp, 22 predicted proteins | sample UN2MG_FD_202237 | JGI IMG/M metagenome (GOLD analysis project Ga0307379, IMG submission 202237) | Soil microbial communities from Risofladan, Vaasa, Finland - UN-2 | ecosystem: Environmental > Terrestrial > Soil > Coastal area > Acid sulfate soil | place: Finland: Risofladan, Vaasa | collected...
CGCGTCGGCCGGCAAGACGGCCACGATCTCCAACCCCCCCAAATAGGGGAGGACTTTCTCCTTCGCCGCCTCCGACCGCGCCTTGTTCACCACCACCCCCGGCACGCGCAGGCCCAGCCCCTTCGCCAGCCCCGCGATCCGCGCCGCCGTCCTGGCGCTCGCCGCCGTGGGCTCCACCACGATCAGCAGCGTTCCCACATGCTGCGCCGTCCCCCGCCCCAGGTGCTCCAACCCCGCCTCCATGTCCAGCACCAACGAGTACTCCTCCAGCTCCACCAGATGCCGCAGCAGTGCCTTCAGCACCGCGCTCTCCGGACACACACACCCCGCCCCCGGTTCGTCCACCGTCCCCATCACCAGCAGCGAAATCCCGTCATGGTCAACCTTGAAGCGTTCCAGCAGATCGTCCACCTTCGGGTTGAGCGCAAAGAACCCACCCCCTCCCGGCGTTCCCGCCCGCTCCGACAGCAGTTCCGTCATCTCCGAGAGCGGCGTCACCTGGCTCAAAACGCGTTCCGGTATCCCCAGCGCCCGCCCCAGACAGTTGTTCGGATCCGCATCGACCGCCAGCACATGCTCCCCTGATCGCGCCAGACTCCGGCACAGAGCCGCGCTCAGCGTCGTTTTTCCCACCCCTCCCTTTCCGGCAATGGCGACGTTCAAGCACATTCCCGCTATCTCCCAGCGATAATCCGCAAGATATCTCGCTTACAGGATAGGAAACTGTTCATATTTACAGACATAACCCCGTCCCATGTTCGAGATGTCCTGACGTGTGGACACGTGGCGTTTCGCATCTTGCGGGTTTGGGTATAGAGTACACGACGGTACCGTCGCAGGACAGAACCGGACGACCAGGTAGAACAGAGTAGTTGCGTTTTCACGAAGGGCGGTACCGTCCTATCACCGGAGGGACAGGCCGTCACCCCCCCTCGCCCCGGCTTGTCCCTCCAACCTTTGGCCCTCTGGCGCGGGCCGCCTCAGACACCGGGCAGATAGCGTCCACACCCCAAGGTTCCCGTCGGATCGTAGGCCTCCTTCAGGCCCCGCATCAAATCTTGGTTCGCCACCTCACCCCACACAGTGAAACTGCGTTTCAGTTCCGCCGGCCCTGCTTCGAGCATCACATACCCGCCTGACTGCCCGACCAGCGCGCGCAGGCTTCGCAGGTTCTCCTCGGCCTCGGCCGGCCCCGCCCCCTCCGGCGGGCCCGCGTACACCACTCCATCTCCGGCCCGCGCCAGCGCCCACCATCCCTCCCAGCCCGTCACCATCTCCACCACCTCGCCCGTTCGCGCCAGTGGCACGCTCGCCCGCGCCACCACTGCCCCCGGTCCATTCGGGTACGGTGCCTCCCGCAAACCCTCCCACACTTGCGCCGCCTCGTCTCCATCGAGCCGCGCGCACCCGCTCCCGACCATCGCTCGAATGTCCCTCTCCTGCCGCGCGACTGCCGCCCCATCCCCCATCAGCCCGACGAACAGCACCCGCGTCTGCGCCCCAATCGTCAGCGGCAGCGAAGCCCGCATCCTTCCCACCGCGGCCTCGTTGGCAACGTCCAGCGTACTTACCTCGAGAGGCGACGCGAGCAGCTCCCCCACAATCTCCCGCGCCCGCTCCGGCGGCAGCGCCGCCGCCGCCACCGCCGTCGCCTCCGGAGCCGGAGCCAGCCGCACCGTCGCCTCGCAAATCGCCCCCAGCGTCCCGTACGACCCCACAAAGAGCTTGCTCAGCTCATAACCAGCCACATTCTTCACCGTCTTCCCGCCCGTCTTCACCAACGCCCCCTCCGCCAACGCCCCCTCCGCCAACGCCACCCGCAGCCCGATCACCAGGTCCCGCGGCGACCCGTACCGCATCCGCAGCGGCCCCGCCAGGTTCGTCGCCGCGATCCCACCCAGCGTCGCCCCGTCCCCGCCCGGCGGGTCCAGCGGGAGCATCTGGCCCCGTTCCCGCACCATTCGCTGAAGCGCCTCCAGCGTCACCCCCGCCTGCGCCGTGATCGTCAGATTCTCCGCGTCGTACTCCACGATCCCGTCCAGCCGCGCCAGCGACACCACCAGCCCGACCGCCGTCGGCGGCGCCCCCAGGTGGAGATGCCGCCCCGCGCCCCGCAGCAGCACCGAGAACTCCGCCCCCGCCGCCGCCCGCAGCACCGCTGCCACCTCCTCCGGCGTCCCCGGCGAAACCACCGCCAACGGCTGCTGACCATCCACGCGGCAGGCGCCCACCAGCTCCGTCGCCGTCAGCAAGTGCGCCTCCCCGACGATCCCCTCCAGGTCCCTCAGCTTGTCTGTCAGCGCGCCCATCTACGCCTCCACTCTCGTCGGCGCGCGCTCGGGCAGCACCTTCCCCGGGTTCGCCAGCCCCTGGGGATCGAACACAGACTTCAGCTTCCACTGCGCCTCGATATCCGACGGCGAATACAGCAGCGACATGAAGTTCACTTTCTCCGCCCCGACCCCGTGCTCTCCCGTGATCGTCCCCCCCACCTCCGCGCACACTCGGAAGATCTCCGCCGTCGCCGCCTCCGCCCGCTTGAAGTCCTCTTCGTTCCCCCGCTCGAACAGGATGTTCGAATGCAGGTTGCCGTCACCCGCGTGGAACACTTTCGCGATCCGCACCCCGTGCCGCCGCTCGATCTCCTGGATCTTCCGCAGCGCCTCCGGAATCTTCGACCGCGGCACCGTCGCATCGTTCACCAGCATCGCCGGCGACAGCCGCGCGGTCGCACCAAACGCCGACCGCCGCGCCGACCACAGCTTCTCTCGCTCCTCCGGCGTCCGCCCGACCGCCACCTCCCTCGCCTGCAGCTCGCGACAGATTCCGGCGCACCGCTCCGCCTGCCGGTCCAGCGACTCCTTCAACCCATCCAGCTCGATCAGCAGCACCGCCTCCACATCCAGCGGCAGCCCCGACGGGAACGACGCCTCCACCGCCGCGATCGTCTGCCGGTCCATGATCTCCAGCGCCGCCGGCATCATTCCCTCCGCGATGATCCGCGATACCGCCTCCCCCGCCGCCTCCAGCGTCTCGAAGATCCCCAGCACTATCTGCGAGTCTTCCGGCAGCGGCCGCAGCCGGAGCACCATCTCCGTTACGATCCCCAGCGTCCCCTCCGATCCCACCATCAAGCCCGCGAGGTCGTAACCGGGAGCATCCAGCACCTTCCCGCCGAATTCCCGCACCTCCCCCGACGGCAGCACCACCCTCATCCCCAGCACGTGGTTGATCGTCACCCCATACTTCAGGCAGTGCGGCCCCCCCGCGTTCTCCGCCACATTCCCCCCGATCGTCGAAACCTTCTGGCTCGCCGGGTCCGGGCAGAACTGCAGCCCCCGGCCGGCGAGCATGTTCTGAAGGTCCAGGTTAACGACCCCCGGCTGCACCACCGCCCGCAGGTTCTTCTCATCGATCTCCAGCACCCGGTTCATGCGCGTCAGCGCGATCGCGACCCCGCCCCGGATCGGCGCCGACCCGCCCGAGAGGTTCGTCCCCGCCCCCCGCGCCACGAAGGGAATCCCCCGCTCCGCGCACACCCCCACCACCCGCGCCACCTCTTCGGTAGACCCCGGAAGCACCACCGCCTCCGGCATCCCCACTGTGGTCGATGCGTCATAGCTATACGACAACAAATCGGCCGGCTTCGTCAGCACGTTCTGCCGGCCGACAATCTTCTCCAGCGCCCGCCGTACCTTCTTGTCCACCATCACACTCCCAGCCGATACCTCCCGCCCGTCCCACGAATTCGCAGGGCAGGACCGCGTCTCCTGCCCTGAGAGGCCGTCACGACGCGCGCCCGGTCGCCAGAGGCTAGCCCCAGACACCCCACCCCAGGTTGGTGATAACCTCCTCCGCCTTCTCGGCCGTCAGCTCCCCCTGCTCGATCGCCTTGAAGATGACGCGGATCGGCCGATCCAGTTCGCGGGGGCTGTACCTGCGCCAGTCCCGAACCTTCTGGTCCTCCATCCATTGCTTCACGCGATCCAGATCGAAGTTTGCAAAGGGCCAGCACCGCAGGATGGGACAGCCTGCGTCCACCCATTCCAAGAGCTGCATGGGTGAGCACTTCAGCCGCCGAGAGATGTCCCGCGCGTCCATGATCTTGAGCCTCATCTGGCTGTGCGGCACCCCCCATATGTCCTTACCGTGACCGGTCGCCTTCCCCAGTGTGCCCGACATCATATCGACGTCGGCGACCTCCCAGTCGAGTTCCTCGAGCGTGAAGCCGTACTGCGCCGCGTTCGCCTCCGCTTCGCGTCGCCGCTGCTCCTTCCGCGGCAGCGCCGTGATGCGCGCCGCCTCCATGTTGAACTCGTAGTTCGGATCGTCGCCAGAGGCGAAGAACTCCTTCACCTGGATGGCCATCGCCTGGTCGGCCTGACGCGCGGCTCCATCGACATCCCCCTTGGCGAGCAGTCGACGCGCCTCCTTCACGAGACGGTCAACCGTCTGCTGGGTGAACTCGTCGCGCGGCTTGCCCTCCCTCATCTCTTCCTCTGTCACCGCGAACACCTCCTTGAGCTTGGCGCGTGCCCGACTTAGCCGACTCTTCACCGTGCCTTCCTTGACCCCGAGCAGCGTCGCGGCCTCGGCGCAGGTGTAACCTGCCAGGTAGGTCAGCGACACCGCCTGCCGCATCCCGACCGGCAGCTCCGCCAACGCGGCCGGGATGCCCAACCCGTCCAGGTGTCCATCGGAAGCCGGCGCGGCGATTTCGGAGAGACGCTCGGGCGCTACCACTTCGTCCCGGCGGCTTCGCAGCCGCACCAGCGCCAGCCGATCCGTCATCCGCCGCAGCCACGGCACCAGCGCCTCCGGCTTCCGGAGCTGATGCAGCCGGAAGTACGCTTGCACGAACGCGTCCTGGGCCACATCCTCGGCATCGGCCAGCGACCCCAGCCGCCCCACCGCCACCGCCACCATCGCCGCCCGATGGCGATCCACAATCACCTCGAAGGCCGAGAGGTCCCCCTCTCGCACCCGCTCCACAAGCTGTCCGTCCGTCTCCTCGCGCATCGCGGTCCGATTCGCTCCTGTAATCCGTAGATGCACCTGACCTCCTCAGAAGTTCCACCCTCTCTGCATCAATGCCCCTCCTCCCTCCCACCCCTTGTCTCATCCTCTCACCCCACGCCCTTGACCCGCGCCCGCTCGGAGCATCACAATGCCAGTCGAGCACCCGACCGCTTCGACAGAGGAGAACCATGCCCGAACCTCGCAAGGTCTGCATCATCGGCGCCGGCAGCGTCGGCTCCACCTTTGCCTATACCCTCATGCAATCCGGCCTCGCCCGCGAGATCGTCCTCATCGACCTCGACGCCGACCGCGCCCGGGGCGAAGCCATGGACCTCAACCACGGCCTCTTCTTCGCCCCGCCGGTGGATATCCGCGCCGGCGACTACGAGGAGGTCGCCGACGCCGCCCTCATCGTCATCACCGCCGGCGCCAAGCAGAAGCCCGGCGAATCCCGCCTCGACCTCGTCCAGCGCAATGTCGCCATCTGCAAGCACATCATGGGCGAGATCGCCTCCCGCACCAGCGAAGCCATCATCATCATGGTCACCAACCCCGTCGACGTCCTCACCTACATCGCCCAGGAGATATCCGACTGGCCCCCCGGCCGCCTCCTCGGCTCGGGGACCGTCCTCGACTCCGCCCGCTTCCGCTACTTACTTAGCGATCACTGCAAAGTGGACCCCCGCAACGTCCACGCCTACATCATCGGGGAGCACGGCGACTCCGAGGTCGGCGTCTGGAGCATGACCCACATCGCCGGCGTCCCCATGCAGGCCTACTGCACCCGGATCTGCCGGCAGACCTGCAGCGACGAGCACCGCGCCCACCTCCTCGAAACCGTCCGCGACTCCGCCTACCACGTCATCGAGTCCAAAGGCGCCACCTACTACGGCGTGAGCATGGCCCTCGAGCGCATCGCCGCCGCCGTCCTCCGCGACGAGAACTCCATCCTCACCGTCTCCGTCCGCGCCGACGGCCACTACGGCCTCTCCGGCGTCTGCCTCAGCCTCCCCGCCATCGTCAACCGCACCGGCGTCGCCCGCGTCATCGACCCCCCCCTCTCCCGCCACGAGGACGAAGCCCTCCACCACTCCGCAGTCGTCCTCAAAGAGATCATCGCCCAGATCACCTTGTAGCGCCGTCGGTGGGTAGCGCAGGTTTTCGACCTGCGAAGGCGGCGGAGCATCCGACTTCCGAATGGGGCAGGACCCTCCCCCGCTCACCCCGAACCTTACCGCTGCTTGGCAGGCGGTTGCCGTCGCCGGAGGGCGGGCATCCCATGCCCCCTGCAGGAATCGCGGAACCTGTAGGGCGGGCATTCCTATGCCCGCCGCAAGAATCGCGGAACCAACGAGGACACAGCATGCCTCAAACCAACCGACCCCACCTCCTCCTCATGCACCCTCCCTCCGTCTTCGACTTCCGCGAGCGCCCCCTCAACCACTGGATGATCACCAACGGCGTCGACACCAGCATCGTCTACGAGTACTACCCCGTCGGCTTCATCGCCATCCTCGACCACCTCGAGGAGCGCGGCCGCGCCGTGCGCCTCGCCAACATGGCCGTCAAGATGCAGGACCGCCGCTTCGATGCCCGCCGCTTCGTGCGCGAGCACGAGCCCCTGCTCTTCGGCATCGACCTCCACTGGGCCCAGCACGCCGACGGCGCCCTCAGTCTCGCCAAACTGTGCAAGGAGGAGCACCCCGACATCCCCGTCGTCCTCGGCGGCATCTCCTCCACCTACTTCTGGAAGGAGGTCATCCAGAACCCCGACATCGACTTCATCCTCCGCGGCGAGACCACCGAGGAGCCCCTCGCCCAGCTCCTCGACTGCCTCGAGGAGAAGAGCGAGCCCATCGAGGTCCCCAACCTCATCTGGAAGCGCGGCGGCGCGATCATCGACAACCCGTGGAGCCATCGGCCCAAGCTCCTCACCACCCGCATCAACTACGAGCGCCTCTTCGCCCACTGGCGCCGCACCCGCGACCTCAAGGGCAGCCTCATCACCGGGCAGCACTGGCCCGTCTACTGCGCCAACCTCCTCCTCTTCTGCAAGGGCTGCGTCGAGAACTGCGCCATCTGCGGCGGCTCCAACTGGGCCCTCGGGCTCGACGAAACCCCCCTCTGGGATATCGACATCCTCGCCGACATGTGCCTGGTCGCCCGCGGCCTTACTAAGTTTCCCATTCGGCTCCCCGGAGACATCCGGCAGGGCGACTGGCGCGGCTTCCTCGCCGCCCTCAAACAGCGCAAGTTCACCCGCGCCATGCACTTCGACATCTTCCGGCCCGCCGACGCGGACTTCTGCCGCGCCCTCGCCGACGCCGTCCCCGAGCCCCACGGCGGCATCGGCGCCGTCACCCACGACGAGACGCTCCGCGCCCGCTACGGCCTTCCCTACGACAACGAATCCCTCGAGCGCACCGTCCAGAACTTCCTCGACGTCGGCGCCAAGGTCGACCTCTTCTTCTACGTCGGCCTCCCCGGCCAGACCCCGGAGAGCGCCAAGCAAACCACCGACTACCTCATCCAACTCCTCGAGCGCTACGCCGCCCGCGGCCGCAACAACACGTTCGACGCCGCCATCTGGCCCCTCGCCCCCTTCGTAGACCCCGGCAGCCTCGCCTTCACCTACCCGGAGAAGTACGGCCTCCGGCTCCGCGCCCGCACCCTCGCCGAGCACCGCGCCCTCATGCGTCAGCCCGAGTGGTGGGACGCCATCAACTTCGACTCCGAGACCATGAGCCGGTACGAGCTCGCCCAATCCGCCATCGAAGCCGAGGCCAGGGTCCACCAGGCCCGCGTCGACCTCGGCCTCATCGCCCGCCGCCACGTCAAGCGCGACCTCAAACGCCTCCAACAGGAATCCGCGCGACTGGAGAACTCCTTGCTTGCGGGCGCCTCGGAATCATAGCGGACAGGAACCCTCACGTAGGGCAGGAGCGTGTCTCCTGCCATCGTCGTCCCCTCGTTATCCCCCCTTGGGGTGTTTCCGGAGCGAGCTTGCCCTGAGTCCTGACGAATGACTCCCGAGCCCTTACCTCCTCAGCGGGGGTCGATAGGGGGCGGCAGCCCCCTGTCCGGCTTCCGCCCGGAAGGCATCTTCCGGGCGCCACCCACCGCTCAACGCACTCACCCCTGCCCACCGCCAGCAACGCCAAACGCGAGTGAGGGGAGTGCAGAGGGGGCGAATCGCCGGTCGCCCCCTTTGCCAGGGGGCTTGGGGGGCAGCGCCCCCCCTCTACCCTACTTCCCGATCTGCCTCTGTCGCCAGAACGAATAGATCGCGGGCACGATCTCGAGCGTGAGGATGGTGGAGGTGATCATCCCGCCGATCATGGGCGCGGCGATGCGGCGCATGACCTCGGCCCCGGACCCATGGGCCCACATCAGCGGCAGCAGCCCCATCATGATACACATCACCGTCATCACCTTCGGGCGGACGCGCTGGACCGCGCCCTCCGTGATCGCCTCGAAGAGATCGTGCATGTTGTTCATGCGCCCCTCGCGCTGGTGGCGATGGAAGGCCTCATCCAGGTACACGATCATGATCACGCCGGTCTCCGCGGCGACCCCGGCCAAGGCGATGATCCCCACCCACACCGCCGCGGAGAAGTTATAGCCCAGGAGGTAGAGAATCCAGAGGCTCCCCGTCAGCGCGAACGGCAGCGAGGCCATCACGATCATCGTCTGGGCGAGAGACCGGAAGTTCAGGTAGAGCAGCACCATGATGATGAAGAGCGTCAGCGGCAGCACCAGCAGCAGGCGCTGCCTCACCCGGAGCATATACTCGTATTCCCCCGTCCACTTGAGGTAGTAGCCGGACGGCACCTTCACCTCGTCCTCGACCGCCTTCCGCGCCTCCGCCACATACCGCCCCACATCGCGGCCGGCCACATAGGCGTACACCCACCCCGTCAGTGACCCGTTCTCATCCCGGATCATCGGCGGGCCCGTGCTCACGCGGATCTCCGCGAGCTGGGCCAGCGGCACCTGCGCCCCGCCCCTCATCGACCCGCCCATGGCGGTGGGCACGAGCACCCGCCCCAGCGAGTCCAGATCCTCCCGCAGCTCTCGTGGATACCGCACGTTGATGCTGTACCGCTCCCGCCCCTCCACCGTCTGGTCGACGTTCATCCCCCCGATTGCCGTCTCCACCATCATCAGCACGTCCTCGACATTGAGGCCGTAGCGCGCCGCCTCCGCCCGCTTCGGGATGATGTCCACATAGGCTCCCCCCATCACCCGCTCGGCGTAGGCGTCCGACGTCCCCGGCACCCGCCTCAGCACGCTCTCCACGTGCTCCCCGATACTCTCTATCGTCTTCAGGTCCGGCCCGAAGACCTTGACTCCAACAGGGGAGCGTATCCCCGTCGTGAGCATATCGATCCGCGTCTTGATGGGCCACTGCAGGCCGCCCTTGCTCACCCCCGGCAGGGTCAGCTCGTGCTGCATCTCCTTCAGCAGCTTCTCCCACGTCATCCCCTCCCGCCACTCCGACTTCGGCCGCATCATCACCGTCGTCTCGACCATGTCGAGGGGCGCGGGGTCGGTCGCCGTGTCCGACTTCCCCATCTTCCCGAAGACCCGCTCCACCTCCGGGAAACGCCGGAAGATCTTGTCCTGAAGCTGAAGGACCTTCCCCGCCTCCGTCGCCGAGATCCCCGGCACCGTCACGGGCATGTAGAGGATGTCCCCCTCGTTCAGCTCCGGCATGAACTCCGACCCGATGCGGTGCACGATCAGCAGGCACGACCCCACCGCCACCACCGCGATCGCAATGCTGATGGCCCGCCGCCTGACGAGCGCGCTCACCCACGGCCGGTACCACCGCTGCATCCACACGCTGATCGGGTGCTCCGTCTCCGGGCGGATGCGCCCCCGCATGAACGCCACCATCAACACCGGCGCCAGCGTGATCGACAGGAAGGAGGCGAACAGCACCGAGAACGTCTTCGTATAGGCCAGCGGCCGGAAGAGCCGGCCCTCCTGCGCCTCCAGCGTGAAGATCGGGAGGAACGACACGACGATCACCAGGAGCGAGAAGAACATCGGCCGCCCGATCTCCTTGCAGGCCCCGATGATCACCTCCTTCCGGTCGCCCTCCGGCGGCGCGTGTTCCAGCCGCTTGTGCACGTTCTCGATCATCACCACCGACTCGTCCACCATCACCCCGATGGCGATGGCGATCCCTCCCAGCGACATGATGTTTGAGGTGAGCCCCAGGTAGTACATCGGGATGAACGACAGCAGCACCGCGATGGGCAGGGTTATGATGGCCCGCAGCGCGCTCGGCACGTGCAGCAGGAAGATGATGATCACGAGGCTGACGACGATGCTCTCCTCGATCAGCGTCCGCCGCAGCGTCGAAATCGACCGCCCGATCAGCGCCGACCGGTCGTACGTCGTCACCAGCTCGATCCCCTCCGGCAGGGCCGGCTCGACCTCCGCGATCTTCTCCTTCACCTGCCGGATCACGCGCATCGCGTTCTCGCCGTACCGCATCACCACGATCCCGCCCACCACCTCCCCCTCGCCGTCCAGCTCCGCGATGCCCCGCCTCTGGTCCGGACCCTCCGAGACCCACCCCATGTCCCGGAGCAGAATCGGCGTCCCGGACTCGTCCGCCCCCAGCGGGATCGCCTCCAGGTCTGCGCGCGACTTCACATAGCCCAACCCCCGCACGACGTACTCCCGCCCCGAGAACTCGATGCTCCTCCCGCCCACGTCGTTGTTCCCCGCCCGTATCGCCGCGATCACCCGATCCAGCGGAATGCCGTAGGCGGCCAGCTTGTTCGGGTCCACCGTCACCTGGTACTGCTTCTGGAACCCCCCGATGCTGGCCACCTCCGACACTCCCGGCACGCTCTCCAGCCAGTACTTCAGGCTCCAGTCCTGGAAGCTGCGAAGCTCCGCCAGGTCCAGCTTCGACTCCACGCGGATCGGCTTCCCCGCGTATCGCTCCGGGGCCGCCTCATAGGCCGCCTCACACCGCGCCGAGTCGAAGTAGACCCGCGCCCCGTCGCGGTCCATCCAGAAGTCCGACTCCCGGGTCGTCACCGTGCCGTCCACCGGGCAGACGGGCTTCTCCACCAGGGCGTACTGATAGACCCAGCCCACCCCCGTCGCGTCCGGCCCGAGCTGCGACTGGGCGCCCTCGGGGAGCTTGCCCTGCACCTCGCTCATGTATTCGAGCACCCGGCTCCGCGCCCAATACAGGTCCGTCCCGTCCTCGAAGATCACGTACACGAAGGACATGCCGAACATCGACACCCCGCGCACGATCTTCACCTTCGGCGCTCCCAGCAAGCTCGTCACCAGCGGATAGGTGACCTGATCCTCCACCAGATCCGGGCTTCGCCCCATCCACTCCGTGAAGACTATCACCTGCACGTCCGACAGGTCGGGGATGGCGTCCAGGGGCACGTGCATGATCGCCCACACCCCCCACACCAGCAGCCCGCCGATCAGCAGGAAGACGATGACCGGATTCCGCGCCGAATACTCGATGATTCGCTCAATCACCGCGCCATCTCCGATCCTCCCAATTGAGCGCGCCGCCCTCTCGCGGCCTCACTGCCCATGCCCCGCATGTTCGCCCGTCGTCTCCATCTGCTCCAGTGCCGCGGCGAAACGGCTCTCCGAATCGATGAGGAAGTTCGGGCTGCTCACGACCTGCTCGCCTTCCTCGAGGCCGCTCAGCACCGGGTAGTAGCCGGACGCCCTCGCCCCGACCTCCACCTCCCGGGGCACGAACGTCGACTCATCCACCTTCACGAACACGACTTTCCGCGTCCCGGAATCCAGCACCGCCTGATCCGGAATCGCCAGCGCCTCCGTCCCCGGCGATTCGATCATCACGTCCCCGTACATCCCCGGCTTCAGCGCAAGCCCCGGATTCTCGAACTCCAGCCGCGCCGTCAGCGTCCGCGTCTCCTTCGCCACCGTCGGGTAAACGTACGTCACCTTTCCCGCGAACGTCTTGCCGGGCTGCGCCGCGGTCGTGAGGCTCGCCTCCATCCCCTCCTTCACCAGAGGCGCCTCATATTCGTAGACATCCGCCTCCACCCACACCCGAGACAGGTCCGCCAGCTCGTAGAGCATCATCTCGGGCATCACCCGCATCCCCTCCACCACCCCCTTCTCCATCACATAGCCCCCGCTCGGCGCGTAGAGGGTCAGCGCCTTCCGCACCTCCCCCGTCTTCTGAAGCCGCGCCACCTCGGCATCGGAGATGTCCCACAAGCGTAGCCGCTCCCGCGCCGCGCTCACCATGCTATCCCCGCTCCGCCGCACCTCCTCGAACGGGCTCCCCTTGGTCCGCTCTCGAGACCGCAGCGCCAGCAGATACTCCTCCTGGGTGCTCACCAGCTCCGGGCTGTAGATCGTCAGCAGCGGCGCCCCCTTGTGGACCATCTTCCCCGTCTGGTCCGCGTAGAGCTTCTCCACCCAGCCGTCCACCTTCGAGTGTACGTGCGACACCCGCTGCTCGTCCACCACGACCCGCCCCACCGTCCGCACCGTCTGCCCCATCGGCCGCCGCTCCACCCGCGTCGTCACCACCCCGATGAGCTGCTGCTTCTCCGGCTCGATCACCACCACCCCATGCCCCGCCACGTCGCTCTTCACCCCCGTCTTCGTCTCCTCAAGCGGCACCAATTCCATCCCGCAGATGGGGCACTGCCCCGGCTCCGGCCGGATCACCGAGGGGTGCATCGGGCACGTCCACAGGTGCGCCTGATCCACGGGGGCCGCTTTCGTGCCGCCCCTGGGCACCACCACCAACAGACCCGCGCCGACCGCGATCAGAACAACGATCACTACGATGATCCAAGGCCATCCCCGCATCTGTCTACCTCCCATTCACGCCCCCTGCCTATAGGGCGGGCAGGTCCCTGTTCGGCAGGAGCCTTGGCCGCCTCCGGCGGCTTGCCTCCTGCCACTGTAGGCCGTGCCGCCCCATACCCGCAGGCCCTCTCCCCATGCCCATCACTCCAGCCCCCCCACCACATACTCCACCTCCGCCAGCGTCCGCTCCCTCTCCGCCAGCAGCATCGCCCGCTGCAACTCCAAGTTATACAGGTTCATCTGGTTGTCCAGCACATCCAGCAGATTGCCCCTGCCCGTCGCGTAGCTCGCCCGCGAGGCCGCATAGGCCCCCTCCGCCTGCGGCAGCAACCCCGTCTCGAGCAGCGCAAGCTGCTCCTCCGCCCGCCCGATATCGATCAACATCTCGTCGACCATCGCCGGCAGCTCGTTCCGCATCGCCTCGGCATCGCTCTCCGCCGCCCGCCGCCGCGCCTGCGCCGCCTCCACCTCCCGGTCCACCGTATCCCGCCGGCGGAACCACGGCAGGTTCATCCCCACCGTTGCCGACCACATGTCATCCCCGCTGTCCGGATTCATCTCTATTTGCTGCCGGATCATGTAGGAGAACGAAAACGCCAGGCTTGGCTCGATCCCCGACGCCGCCACCCCCTCCTCCTTCTGCGCTCGCTCCGCCCGGATCGCCATCGCCCGAAGGCCCGGGTTCGCCTCCAGCGCCCGCGCCCGGAGCGCCTCCGGGTCCGCCCCCAGCGGCCTCATCGCCAGCGCCGGCAGTCCAGGAAGAGGCTGGTCCGGCGGCCGATACAGCAAGCGGTTCAACCGCGTCGTCGCCGCCTCCCGCTCCCGCCGCTGCATCAGCACCATATCCACCATCTGCGACACTCGCACCTGCGCCTGAAAGACGTCCTGCTGCATCGCCTTCCCCGTCGCGTAGAGCCCCTCCGCCGTCGCCAGCATTTCCTTCGCCGCCTCGCGGTTCCGCTCCGCAACGCTCAGCGCCGCCTCCCGATACTGCACGTCGATATAGGCCCGCTTCACCCGGCGGATGATGTCGTTCCGCTTGTCCTCCACCTCCGCCCCCAACATCGCCGCCTCGTCCCCCTGTGCCTCCCGCATCAGCCGCCGCCGCGACCCCGGCGGAACCTCCTGCGACACCGACAGCATTACGCTGCTCATCATGTCCTGGTCGAGCTGCGCCCCGCTCCCCACCGGGATGTTCGACAGCCCCACCATCGCCATCGGATCCGGCAGCGCCCCCGCCGGCCGCACCATCGCCTCCGCCGCGCGCGCCCGCTCCTCCAGCGCCCTCAACTCCGCGCTCCGCTCCAGCGCCTCCGCCACCAGCGCCTCCAACGTCGCCGCCCCTCTCCCCGGCGGCGCCTGCTGCTCCGAACCCAGTACCGCCCCCACCACTCCGAGGAGCATCACGCCGGCCGCGACCCACAGAATAACCGAGTGCTTCATCATGGCATAGACCGCCTTCAGAGACTTCGTGCGACATGCGCGATGCCGCAGTAGTCAACCGCTTTATCCAAAGGAGGCCTACTTCCTCGCCCCACTTCTCATCTCTTGACCCCTTCACACAACAGGCCGCGAGCGCGTTCCCTCCTCCCGCCGCGCTGGCAGCCAATGACAAACCGCCCGGCGCTGCTGCGCCGGGCGGCATTCAACCATCTCCGTGAATCGGTGGTCCCGACCTTCCCTCACCCCTCCACCGTCACCACATCATTCCGCTTCAGCGATGTATCCAACCTCGCCCGCTTCCCATTCACCAGCACCCGACGAACTTCCTCATCGAACAGCCCCACCTCCCTCAGCAAATCCCTCACCCGCCCCCCGGCCGGCAGCAACACCTCTCCCCCCTCCCGGCCCACTTTCGAGTTCCTCGCCAACTTCGAGCACGGCAGAATCCGCACACGTAACATTTCCGCTACTGATGCCTCCTGTCTGCTATCGTCTCACTGCGGCCGTCGCACCGCAATGCTCTTTTTCCACGCCAGCTCCGCCACCCGCTCGTACGGAAACCACCGCACATCCTCGCCCTGCGAGGGTGGCACCGGCGCCACCGCCAGCCACCCCTCCGCATACAGCGTGATCTCCCCCTCCAGCGTCTCCCCACTCGCCAGCTTGACTTCCCCATAGCCCTTCTGGATGATCTCCACAACTCGCTCCTTCCACTCGTGCTGTGACCGCTCGGATTATACCATGCCTGCGCCCCACACTCGCCTTCGCGACCGCCGACCGGAAGGGGAATGGCAGCCGTCCGCCAATCTTAGACGCGCCGCACGCTCACAGAGTTCTCTCAGGAGGAATTGCCGTGCCCGACCGGATCATCGCCGACCTTCGCAGCGACACCGTCACCCAGGCCACTCCCGAAATGCGCCGCGCCATGGCCGAAGCCGAGGTCGGCGATGACAGCCGCGAGGGCGACCCCACCGCCCGTCGGCTCGAGGCCGAAGCCGCCGCACTGACCGGCCACGAAGCCGCCGTCTTCTGCTCCTCCGGCACCATGGGCAACCTCGTCGCCTTCCTGTGCCACCTGAGCCCCGGCGACGGCGTCATCGCCGAGCGCGACTCCCACTTCCTCCGCTACGAGTCAGGCGGCGTCTCTTGCATCGCCGGCGGCATCCCCCGCACCCTTTCCGGCTCTGCGGGCCGCCTCGACCTCGACCAGCTCGCCTCCGAGATCGACCCCGGCACCAAGCACCGCCCCCGCACCGCCCTCATCGTCGCCGAGAACACCCACAACCTCGCCGGCGGCACCTGCCTCGACTTCGCCTACATGAGCCAACTCTGGCAGATCGCCGCCGACCACGACCTCCCCGTCCACCTCGACGGCGCCCGCGTCTGGAACGCCGCCGTCGCCCTCGGCGTTCCCATCAGCGCCCTCACCTCCGGCTGCGCCTCCGTCATGGTCGATCTCAGCAAGGGCCTCTGCGCGCCCTACGGCTCCCTCCTCTGCGGCTCCGCCGACTTCATCGGCCGCGCCCGCGACCTGCGCCAGCGCGTCGGCGGCGGCGTCCGCCAGATCGGCCACATGGCCGCCGCCGGCCTCGTCGCCCTCGACACCATGATCGACCGCCTTGCCGAAGACCACGCCAAGGCCCGCCGCCTCGCCGAAGGCATCCAGGCCGTGCGGCCCGACTGCGTCGACCTCGACCTCGTCCAGACCAACATGGTCATCGTCGAGACCGCCCCCCTCGGCCTCACGGGCGTCGACCTCGCCGGCAAGCTCACCGAGGCCGGTGTCCACTGCCTCCCCTTCGGCCCCCACCGCCTCCGCCTCGTCACCCACCACGACGTCACCGCCGCCCAGACCGGCCAAGCCCTCGAAGTCATCGTCAACTCCCTTAAAGGCCTGCCGTAGCTTGAGGAGCGACCGGAGCGCTGTCGCCCGCTTGTCATCTGAGCGGAGCACTACAGAGGCGGTACAAAGAGGAGTTCGGTGGCGAGAGGACCATGAGACGAGAGGCCGGACGACTTGACGGGCAGCTAACGCACGGCTACTATAGACACGGCTGACCTCGAACAAAACCATACTGATCTAGCAGGGATACGCACCTCAGCCCATTGCGCGCCTGCTTCATGCCATCCAGAGGATCGGATGGTAGGAGGCAGGCGCGTTGCGTTTGGGGCGGGCGCCGACCGCTGGGTACGTCGTGCGCGGCAGCGCGTTCGAGGGGATGGTTCACCGGGAGATGCTGGTGCTCACACCGCAACAGGCAACACAACTGCTGGCTCGAGTCGGGGCGGTCGAGGTGCTCGATATCTCGGTGGCCGCGACCGTCAACGACGTATTCCGGGTGGTCACGCGCTCCCACGGCGTCTTCTTCATCAAGTTTCACACCGCGCGCTGGTATGCCGACCAGCCGGACACGGCGTTTGTGGCCGAACGGGAGGCGGCTGTACCCGAGTTGCTCCGGAAACGGGGCCTGCCGCTTCCATACACTGCCTGGGCCGATACCTCGAGGAGCGTCGTCTCCCGCTCAGTCTTCATCTGCGGCGAACTCGAGGGCCTTCCCGTAACCGAGGCGGCAGCGCAGTTCCCAGCGGCATCCGGTGAGATCATGCGGGCCTTGGGCCGCTATCTTCGGCGTCTCCACGAGATTGAGTTCTCGAGCCCTGGCATTCTGCATCCCCTGCACGCGAGGCGGGCGGCCGCGGCTGGCGCCATCCCCCACGTGGAGAGCTGGGACGACCACCCCATGCATCATACCGAGCACCTCCAGCGGGAAGCCCTTGCCGCGGTCGCTCGGGCCGAGGGCAGCAGATCTCTCCCCTCCGAGATTGCGGCAGAGATGGCGGCGCGTTTCGCGGGCAGTGCAGAAGTGCTTCGACCCGACTACCAGCCACCGCGTCTTACGCTGGGCAACTGCCACGCCTACCACTTCCACGTTGCCCAGACGGCACGCGGCTGGGAGGTGCAGGGCTGCTACGACTTCGAGGCCGTGTCTGCGGGGGACGCGACCATCGATCTGGTGGAGCTGGAGGTGACACTCACGCCGGCGCTGCGTTCGTTCAGTTGGCGGGAGCCGTTCTTCGCAGGCTACGGCCGCCGCCCCGCACTCCATGGCTATGCACTTCGACTCGTCTACTACCTGCTGTGCGAGCTCGACAACCCGCACACCAAACAGATTCCAGATCGCGACTGGCTGCACGAGCGCTGGCTCAGGTTGCTGGGAGCAAGAACGTGGGATGAGCTGACATGGTATCCGGTCGCCGAGGACACCTAGCGGCTCCCGCCGCGTGGCCCCAGCTGCTTGACAGCGTCAGGACCGAGTTGGAGGCAGCTTCGGAAGGTGACGGTCGGTCGCGCGACAGTGGGTGCGGATGACCACGCGAAGATGGGCGGAGCCGATCCGACGGAGGTCAGTGATATGACAGCGAACAAGGACGAGCCGGATCCGCTGCAGGGCCACACGAGGGAGTGGCCCTCCACGCCCTACAGCGATGAGGCGCGGGTGGCGGAGCCGCCGATGGAGGGGTCGTGCTGCATCGCGCTGTTCGGCGACTGCACGGTCGATGTGGGCATGCCACCGGCGATGCGACCGGAGAGCCACCTCGCGGTTCGGCTCCGCCGGGCCTTCTCGGGGCAGCCGTTCGTGATCCGCAACTTCGGCGACAGCGGCGGAACTGCGGGCGATCTTCTCAATCCCGGCCGCCTGGGGGAGGCCCTCGCCGACCTCCCGCGATTGGATATCGCGTTCGTGCGCTATGGGATCAACGACCGGAGGCGGGATGGCATCCCGCTCTGTGTCAAGAATGTGAGGTCGCTCTGCCGCCGCCTTCGACGCCGCTACGCGAATGCAGCGCTGGTCATCGAGACCGGCATCTGGGTGCACCATCCCAGGCACTACCTGTACGATAGGAATTCACGCCTCGCACCCCTCTATGAAGCGATGCGCGGGCTCGCCGCGGAACAAGGCTATCCGCTTGTGGACGTGTTCGAGAAGATGGAGGCGGAAACGAAGAAGGGCAACTGGGACCTCCGCGTGCGCGGCCTGCCGGACCGCGAGCACGCGATCCTCGATGACTCCTTCGACCAGTTCTTCGCGGATGACCCCGCGTTCTTCACCAACATCCATCCGAACTCTCGTTGTCTGGGCTTGATCGCGGACTGGGAGGTGGAGAAGCTCAGAGAGCTGTTCGGCGACACGCTGCCGGGCCCGGCGACGGGCAACGGCAGGTGCTCCGGAGAGGCCGCTCCGTGACCGTGGAGATCAGGGCCGCCGCGCTCGCAGAGCGCCCGGCCGTGCAGCAACTGGTCGACCTGGCCTTCGACGCGGAGAGCTACGGGCCGAGTCTGCGATCTCCCTCCCCCTCCGTCGGTCAGTCACATCTGGATCCCTATGACCGCCCGGAGAACACGAGGGTGCTGTTGGTGAACGGGGAGATCGTGACCACGGTTCACCTCCTCGCGCGGCGCGCCTACGCGTCTGGAGCCACGGTCGGCGTCGGCCTGATCTCTACCGCCGCCACCCACCCCGCGCACCGACGACGGGGCTACCTTCATCTCCTCCTGGCGGAGACGGAACAGCGGATGAGGGAGAGAGGTCTCTGCTACGCGGTGCTGATGGGCCGCTTCGGCTACTACGGCGGATCGCTGGGGTGGCATTGGTGCGATGAGCAGCGGCGCGCGCTTCGCCGCGTGCGCCTGGCTCCTGCCATCGAGTGTGCTGGCCTCTCTCTGGGAGAGGCCACGGCAGAGTACGTGCCCTTCCTCGCCGACCTCTACGAGAGCCGCTATGGCGCGCGCTTCGGCCCCGTCGTCAGACCCTCTGAGTACTGGCGGCGCTGGTCGCTACGCCGGCCGGAAGAGGGCGTCTACGTGGTCGTCCGCGAGGCCTCGCGAGGACTCGGCTACTTCCACTTCGGGTCGGGAGTTGACGAAATCGGGTGGGAGCGGAAGTTGCCGGGCGCATCGGAGCGCGTGTTTCTGGGGGCCTCTGCCTGGGCCGCGGGACAGGGGGCATCACAGGTCTCCTTCTGGCTCGCCGAGGAAGATGAGCCCGCGCGGAACGGGTTGGAGGCTGCCTTCGGGGAACTGCCGACCACCTTCGTCGGCCCGCAGGGACAGCCGGTGTGCGACGGTACCCCGGCGCGCTTCTTGCCGGCGCGCTCTCCGGACGAGTCGGGGGTGATGGTGAAGTACCTCTCCCCCGGTCCCGGGCCGCTCGCGCAGGTGGACAGCACCGACGCCCTCACACAGTGCATGGCAGCGGATAGCTGGACGATGTTCGATGGAGACATGGTCTGACCATAGGAGCCGAGGATGAGTATGATCATTACAGACGCCGCGCAGATCACGACCGACTGGCTTAGCGCCGTCCTTCGCAAGCATGGGTGTCTCTCTTCCGGTCGTGTTGTCAGCCTTGACCAGTCGTCTCACCCGACGACGACCTCGACCGTCGTGTGGCTGCGTGCGACCTACTCAGAAGACGCGCCTGACTCCGCGCCGGCCCGGCTATTGCTGAAGATGTCCAAGCCGGGGTTCCATCCCCAATTCGGCCAGAACGAGGTGGAGTTCTACCGACGGGTCGCGCCAGCGATGCAGCATCCGCCGGTGGTGCGATGCTATGACGCCGCCTACTCGCCTGAAACTAAGAGGTCTCACCTCCTTCTGGACGATCTGTCCGCCAGCCACGCCGAGGTGGACTCGCGGCCGTCACCTCCCCGAGAGACATGCGAGCGTGTCATGGATTGTCTGGCCCGCTTCCATGCCTTCTGGTGGGAGCACCCGCGGCTCGGTAAGGACATCGGGTCAGCTCCGGAGCCCCCCGACGTCGCCGGCATGGAGGAACACCTCGCGGGCTTTATCTCCTTCCTGGGCGACCAGCTCCCCCTCGACAAGCAGCGCATCTATAAGAGGGTCGTGTCCACCGCGCTGGACCGATGGCACCGCCGCTTCGCCGAAAAGCGCACCCGGCCCAACGACGGCCTTACAGTGATCCACGGTGACGCTCACTTCGAGAACTTTCTCCTGCCGCGGGAGGCGGAGCAGGACCGCCTCCGCATCATTGACTGGCAGTTCTGGAATGTGAGCGCGGGGCCGCAGGACCTGGCGTTCATGATCGCCCGGAACTGGACGCGGGAGGAGAGGCGCCTGCTGGAGATGGACCTCGTGCGCCGTTACCACGACGGGCTGCTCCGCCACGGAGTCGAGGGATATTCGTGGGAGGACTGCTGGCGAGACTATCGGGAGCAGTCCATCGAGAACGTGCTGATCCCGATGTGGCAGTGGCAGGGACAGCTTACGCCGGAGACCGATTGGGATGGCCTCGAGAAGGCCTTCGACGCGTTCGAGGATCTGGAGTGCGAGGAGTTGCTGTGAAGGTGAGAGCCATGCCTTCCGGGGAGGGCGAGGCAGATGGGGAAAGACGCGAGAGCATACCTTGAGCAGCACATCATCCCGCTGATCGCGGGACCCCAGCTGGCCGATCTCCGGCGGAGCTGCAACGGAGGTTCAGGAGGGAGTTCGCGGAGCGCGCGATACGCGATAAGCAGAGCTTGACGGCCGGGGCACTGCTGACTAACATACAAAATGGCTGACCTCGGACAAAACCATACTGCTCTAGCAGGGATACGCACCTCAGCCCTTGACGCGCCTGCTTCATGCCATCCAGAGGATCGGATGGTAGGAGGCAGGCGCGTTGCGTCTTGCGTAGCAGTGCTGACAGCACCGACAACGGGAGGGACGCCGGGTGTACGCGCAGCGGCACCCCGAGCATGCGACAAGGAAAGGGAGTGATGGTGCAGTTGTCTCGATACCAGGGTCTGGGCCAGTTTGGCCGGGCCTACCAGATCATGCTGGAGAACAGCCCGGACCCGCCGTGCTCGGTCGAGGGAGTGTGGACGCGGCAGATGATCCGGCTCTGCCCGGAGACGGTCGCGTACCTGTACGCGGAGTACACACTAACCGAATTGCGGTACGAGCGCGGGTCCAGGCAGGAACTGGAGCAGTACGTGCAGGCGGCGACGGCCGGGTGCAGGACGGACGAGGACAAGATCGCCGGGATCGTCCGGTTCTGCGCCAAACTCCAGGAGCGTGCCACCGATGACCTCGATAAGATGCGCTTCGGCGGGATGGAGGAGGAGATCATCGCGCGGGGGTCCGACTGGTGCCCCGAGATCGCCCGCGTCGGCTGCGTCCTGTTCCAGATAGCGGGCCTGCCGGCGCGGCTGGTGATGTTGCTCAACCTGGCGCAGGCTTACAGCGGGCATGTCCTTACCGAGGTGTACCGCCGCGGCGCATGGGGAACGGTGTGCCCGCAGACCGATTGTATCTACCTGCATCCCGACGGCCGCCCTGCCTCCACCTGGGATCTCCAGAACGACTCGGCGTTGATCGAGGCGCATCAACTCGAAGGAAGACGCAGCTACACCACGGTTGGGCAGTTCACGGGGGCGGCCATTGCCAACTACTTCGTCTGGGAGTGGAGGCAGTACCAGTACCCCGTGAGTCCCATCAACGACTACTACCGGTCCATACTTGAGATGTCGTTACATGCCTGGCCCGGTGGACTGCGATGGTTGCATGGAGAGGACCAGGCGTGACGTTGCCTTCAGCACCTCGCGCTACTGGAGTAACAGGATGACGTCGGTGGAGACAGATCGAGAACGGCTGCATAGGTGGCTGCGCCGGTGCCTGGGGCAGGAGCAGCTTCAGCTGGAGAGCTACCGGAGCCTTCCTGGGTATTCGGACTGCGAGCTCGTGGCCTGCGAGACCGATCTAGGCACGGTGGTGCTAAAGCGCTATGCTCCCGGCTTCGTGGACTATTCCGGCCTCGGTCCGGTCGCTACCGCACGGAAACACCTGCTGGTGCTGCAGGAGCTGCCCGCCCTCGGCGTGCCCACTCCACGCCCTCTCGGCTTCGCCGCGCAGGGGGAGGAGGCCGCGCTGGCGATGGAGTGGATCGAGACAGAGCCGCTGACCCCGGCTGACCGCCTCGAAGCGGCGCGGGTGCTGGCGCGGCTGCATTCCATCTCTCTCACCGACCTCAGCGAAGAACTCGCCGACTTGGTGACCCGGTCAACCCCGAATCGCGGCCGCCTGGGAGAGGTGTCCGGCGAGCCGCCCCTGCGGGAGACGACGCTGCAGCATGGGGACTACTTCTCCGTCAACTTCGCAGCGGCAGGGGATACCGTGCGCATACTCGACTGGGACTTCTTCGCCTGCGGCGACCCGATGTGGGACCTGGCGTTTCTGCTCAAAGCGGACGCGCGCAAGGAAGACCGCGAGGGGATTGACATCGAGGCCGTCACCCTCGCGTATCATGAGGTGCGCCCTTTGGACTCCGCCCGACTCGACTGGCACCTGGACTGCTTCCAGGCCTACTGGCGGAAGCGAGGCCAAGATGCCTGACCCAACGATGAACCGGAGGAAGACCACATGATACCTTGCGATGATACCGAGATGATGCTGGACTTCTGCCACCGCGACCACTTGCGGTATGGCGAACTGATCAGCGGCCTGGCGCCTTCCCCGACTGCGCTGGATGAGCTGATGGAGCGCTACTGGGTGGACGACGGGCATCTCGTGGACCGCGGCCAGGAGGCGAGCGAGCCAGAGGTCCACAAGCAGTACTACGTAGATTCACGGGAGAACCCCTCCCTGCTCGCGTGCGTCAGCGGCGTCAAGCCGCACCTCAAGCTGCGACTGGAAGGAGAGCTTCAGAGCACGAACGACCAGGAACTGCGGGCGTGGATTCGCCAACTCGCTCCCGTCGGCGTTGCCACCACGCGCGAGGATATCAAGCGTTGTCTGTCCGAGGAGCTTGGCGTTACAGACTGGGCTGAGGCCGGTCAGTATACCGTTACGGCCGAGGACTTCAAGCCGAGAATAGTCCACCCGGTGCGGCGCCTATCTCCGGCCGACCGGCCGCTATGGCGGCGTTTCGTCGAGGGGAATATGGATGACTCGATGGTCAGCGGCCGGAACGGCTGCGGATCGGTCGTGCGCGATTTCGAGTTCATGTGCATGGGACTGCCCGTTGATTACTACGTTACCGAGAAGGGCGGCGAAATCGCGGGAGTCGTGAGCATCGGCCCCAGCACCGACCGCTGCGACTGCGTCGGCGCGCTCTTCGTTGCCCCCGAGCATCGCCGCCAGGGATTCGGCCGGAGTCTCCTGTCGGCGGCCGTACAGGATATTCTCGCGCGGGGCCGACAGCCATTCTACTTCGCGGGGGGTGATCCGGGACCTCTCCTTCCCCTGCTTATCGGCCTCGGCTATCGTCTCAACTCAAGCTTCTATTCCAATGAGCGTTATTGGTGGTACGATTGGGTTCTGGCGCAGGAGGGCTGATCGCTCGCCATGCCCGTGGCTCCTGTCCCGGCCATTGATCCGCGCCATCTTCGGACAGTTTTCGCCGCGTCCCCCTTCCCGGAAGAGGCTATTGAGGCGCCCGCTTTCCGCTTTGGGGCAGGCCGGGAGATGGCGATCCCGCCAGAGGCGGGCAGGTCGAATCGATAAGGAGACGATTTCCGGTCGCCCACCAACTCACCGACCCCTGCAGGATTAATTGCCCCAAATTGGGAATAATAGACGTGCAGCGACCCGTGTCGTTCCAGCGATCTGCCGCCCATGCGCGAACTGAGGATAACCGACGATCTCGACCTTCTCTTCCTGGCGCTCCCCCCGCGCGTCGTCTCCAGCCTGCGAGACATCGACCGCCGCGAGGAACTCCTCGAAGTCGTCCTCGACCTCGGCCGCGAGCCCGAGGCCCGCTTCCCCGGCGAAGCCGTCAGCCTCTCCGAGGAGCCCGTCGGCGCCGAGGACGTCGACTACGTCGTCTCCCGCGTCGGCGACTTCACCGACGACAACCGCGCCGGCATCGAGCGCACCCTCCACCGCATCTCCGCCATCCGCAATCGCCAGGGCCGCGTCATCGGCCTCACCTGCCGCATCGGCCGCTGCGTCTACGGCACCGTCGACATCATCCGAGACGTGGTGGAGACCGGAAGGTCCATCCTCCTGCTGGGCCGCCCCGGCATCGGCAAGACGACCAAGCTCCGCGAGGTCGCCCGCATCCTCGCCGACGAACTCGACAAGCGCGTCGTCATCGTCGACACCTCCAACGAGATCGCCGGCGACGGCGACATCCCCCATCCCGGCATCGGCCGCGCCCGCCGCATGCAGGTCCCCCGGCCCCACCTCCAGCACGCCGTCATGATCGAAGCCGTCGAAAACCACATGCCCGAGGTCATCGTCATCGACGAAATCGGCACCGAGGCCGAAGCCCTCGCCGCCCGCACCATCGCCGAGCGCGGCGTCCAGCTCATCGGCACCGCCCACGGCAACACCCTCGACAACCTCATCGTCAACCCAACCCTCTCCGACCTTGTCGGCGGCATCCACGCCGTCACCCTCAGCGACGAAGAAGCCGCCCGCCGCGGCACCCAGAAAACCGTTCTCGAGCGCAAGGCCCCTCCCACCTTCGACGCCGTCATCGAGATACTCGACATCAACAAGCTCGCCATCCACCACGACGTCTCCCAGGTCGTCGACGCCTACCTGCGCGGCTTCGTCACCGCCCCCGAGATCCGCCAGCTCAAGCCCGACGGCGTGGTCGAAGTCATCGCCGGCCAGGAATCCTACACCCACCCCGACTTCGTCCCTCCGCGTCTCAGCACCGATCGCGTCGCCGAAGCCGCCATCCCCTACGGCCGCGTGCTCCGCATCTTCCCCTATGGCATCAGCCGCAACAAGCTCGAGCGCGCCCTCCACGACCTCGGCCTCCGCGCCCAGATCGTCAAGCAGACCGACCAGTCCGACGTCGTCCTCACCCTCAAAGCCCACTACCGCCGCGACGCCGGCAAGTTCCAGGACGCCGTCGCCTCCGGCATCCCCGTCCACGTCGTCCGCTCCAATACCTACCAACAGATCCTCGGCGCCCTCCGGGAGGTCTTCAACCTCTCCCGCATCTCCGCCGAAGAGCGCGCCCTCCAGGCAGCCCAGACCGCCATCGAGCACGTCCTCCAGACCTCCGAGCCCGTCGAGCTCTCCCCCCAATCCCCCTACCTGCGCCGCCTCCAACACCAGCTCGCCAACCAACACCAGCTCCACTCCCAAAGCGTCGGTGTCGAACCCTCCCGCCGCCTCCGCATCAGCAAGTAGCTCTCCCGCCCGCAAGGTGGTATAATCCCGCTGAGGAAACCCGCCATGCGTTACCCCGTGATTCTGACGCCCGATCTCGAGGACGGCGGCTTCGTCGCCGAGTGCCCCGCTATACCTGGCTGCATCAGCGAAGGCGACACGGTCGAGGAAGCCATCGCCAACATCCGAGATGCCATTGAGGGCTGCCTCGCCGTCCTGCGAGAGCAAGGCCAGCCCCTCCCGCCCCCGACGGACTCCCTCCTTGCCTCCGTCGAGGTGACGGCCTAATGCCGCGGCTGCCTGCCCTTTCCGCCCGCGAGATCGTCAGAGCATTCGGGAAGGCCGGTTACTCACAGCAGCGTCAAACAGGCAGCCATCTCATCCTCTACAGTGCTACGCGCAGCCAAACCCTCTCAGTGCCCAACCGCAATCCGGTAAAGCGCGGAACGCTTCGTGCCCTGATCCGCCAAGCCGGTCTCAGCATCGACGAGTTCCGCGGCTTGCTGCATTGATCTGCCACTCATTCCCCGCTCCACCCACCACCCACGACCCACCACCCACCACGCTTCACTCCCCCCATGTCACGATTGCTGGACAAACGTTCCGCCACCCGACAAGGAAGGGGTTCCGGAGAGTCTAATCCCGCCCTCGTGCACGTGACGCCCCTTCCGAGCGGGCGAGTCGACACACTGGAGGCAACGAAAGTGAAACTGCAAACCTGGCTGTCGCTTGTATGTGCGCTGGCGTTTCTCACCATCACCGCCGGCCTCGCCGGCGCCGCCCCCTCCTTCTTCGGCTACACGGGCCTCATCCGGGTGCCCACCGCTGACGCGCTCAGCGACAACGAGTTCAACGCCGGAGCCTTCTTCATCAACCGGGATGAACTCGACGACCCGGACGTCTACACTGGCAACTTGGGCGTCGCTGATGACGTCGAGGTCGGTATCTCTGTCATCCGGCGCGGCTCGGGCTCCGATGACGTGTTCGTCAACGGCAAGTACAACTTCCAACCCGGTGCAGACGGCAAGCCCGCGCTCGCCGCCGGCATCATCGACCTGGCCAGCGAAGTTGACGCTACTGTCTACTTCGTTGGCAGCAAAGGTTTCGGGAAAGTGTACGAGACCCAGTTCGGGCCTCTCCACGCCGGCGAGTTCCACGTCGGCTTCGGCGGCGGCCAGCTCGACGGCATCTTCGGTGCCCTCAACGCCAACCTCGGGCCGACCGCGAAGCTCATGCTCGAGTACGACACCGAGGACTTCAACCTGGGCGCCCGCTTCCTCGTCGGTCGGCAGTTCAACATCGACGTTGCGCTCTTCGACTGGAGCGACCTTGGAGTCGGCGTGAGCTACACCCAAGGATACTGACCTCGCCCCTCCTAGGGTTGTCGCATAGAGAGGCAGGCCGCCCGGCCTGCCTCTTGCTTTGGCCCGCTCACGTCATGCCGAGCGCATCGAGGGACCCAACACTGCTCAGCCCGTGCTTGCCACGTTTTGTTGCTTCGGTAGCTTTAGTCGCCTCCGGCGACTTGCTGCCGAAGCCATTGACATCGCAGGGCAGGGACCCCTGGGCGCCTCCGGCGGCTCCTCCTCCCGCCCCGCCCGTTCCGGGTACCGCAGGCTTCAGCGTGCCCCCGTCACCATCCCCTCGCGAACGCTCCCACGATGTCTTGGCCGTTGGGGAGGGTTTACCCGCCGGCCGTGTGGAGGGGGAAGAATCGAGGGGGGAGGGTCCCTCCCCCCTCGAAGCGCCTCCACCCAACCGCAATGCTGATCTGTGCCCCCCTCCTGTCATCCCGCGGGAGCGAAGCGACCGAGGGACCTCAACACCTCTCGTCCCGCACCCAACTTTACCCGCCGGCCGTCTGGCGGGCCCGCCGCAGGCCGTTCGTAGGGCAGGACCCTTGGTCGCCTCTGGTGACTTCGTGTCCTGCCCCTGTAGGTCGGGCATTCCCATGCTTGTCCGCCGGCCGTGTGGCGGGCCCGC
>Ga0307379_10002468_pt1 | contig 27424 bp, 32 predicted proteins | sample UN2MG_FD_202237 | JGI IMG/M metagenome (GOLD analysis project Ga0307379, IMG submission 202237) | Soil microbial communities from Risofladan, Vaasa, Finland - UN-2 | ecosystem: Environmental > Terrestrial > Soil > Coastal area > Acid sulfate soil | place: Finland: Risofladan, Vaasa | collected...
TTAAAAAACGGCGTTTGCCGTAATGGGGTAGTTTTGCCTAAAAATGGGCAGCTTTTTTACTTGACTTTCTTCTGGTGCTCTATTCACGAGTTCAGAGGTTCAAAGTTCAAAGGTTCAGGATAAAGCTATTAGCCATTGACTGTTAGCTCTTAGCTGAATGTGTTAACTGTACCGTGAACCTGTGAATGGTTACTATAAATATTATAAGGAGAAATTATGGCTGAATCTGACAGAGATGACCTTATCAGCATTATTGACAGAGATGCAAAGGCTGCCGACATACCTGCTGTTTTACCTTTAATGCCTGTTCGTGATGTAGTGATTTTTAATGATATGTTGCTTCCCCTTTTTGTTGGGCGTGAAAAATCGGTGCGTGCTGTAGAAGAGGCCCTAACAAAGGACAGTTTTTTAATGCTGGTTACCCAGAAGGATCCAAGTGTTGAGAACCCAAAGCCCGGTGAAATTTACAGGGTTGGAACCGTCAGCCGTATCCTTCGCATGTTAAAACTTCCTGACGGCAGTGTTAAAGCCCTTGTGCAGGGAGTTGCCAAAGCCAGGATTGTAAGATATGTAAAAACAAAGGATTTATATCTTGTAAAAATTGAAATTATTCCTGAAAACCCTGTAAAAAAAATAAACCTTGAAACCGAGGCTATGATGAGGAATGTCCGGGGCTATTCCAAGAAAATCCTGGCGCTCCGCGGGGAATTAACAGGAGATGTGAGCAGTATTCTGGAAAGCATAGATGATCCAGGCAAGCTTTCAGATCTTGTTGCCTCGAATTTAAAGCTGAAAATAAAGGAGTCGCAGGCTTTGCTGGAGTATATTGATCCTGTAAAGCGCCTCAACAAAATAAACGACCTGCTTTCCCGTGAAGTGGAGCTTTCATCCATTCAGGCTAAAATTCAGTCTGATGTCAGGGAAGAAATTTCTAAAAATCAGCGAGATTATTTTTTAAGGGAGCAGGTAAGAGCTATCCATAAGGAATTGGGCGAACAGGACGACAGGAAACAGGAAATAATCACATACAATAAAAGTATCAAAAAAGCAAAAATGTCAAAAGAGGCGGAAAAAGAGGCAAAAAAGCAGCTAAAACGGCTGGAGCAGATGCATCCTGACTCTGCGGAAGCTTCGGTAATACGAACTTACCTTGACTGGCTTATTGATATGCCATGGAGCATAACGACCAAAGATGTAATCAATATAAAGAACGCAAAAAATCTGCTTGACGCTGACCATTATGCCCTTGATAAGGTAAAGGATCGGGTGCTGGAATATTTAAGCGTTCGTAAGCTTAATCCTGAGAGCAAAGGCCCGATTCTTTGCTTTGTAGGCCCCCCGGGCGTTGGAAAGACCTCGATGGGGCGTTCAATCGCCAATGCCATGAAACGAAAATTTGTTCGCATTTCTTTGGGCGGCATACGTGACGAAGCAGAAATAAGAGGTCACCGTCGTACATATATAGGGGCTTTGCCTGGACGCATATTACAAGGTTTGAAACAGTGCGGCACAAAGAATCCTGTTTTTATGATGGATGAGATCGACAAGATTGGGGCTGATTTTCGAGGTGATCCATCTTCTGCTCTTTTAGAGGCTTTTGACCCTGAGCAGAATTTTAGTTTTAGCGACCACTATCTTAACCTGCCTTTTGATCTGTCAAAGGTTATATTTGTACTTACAGCAAACTTGACGGATACTATTCCTTCAGCTCTTTTGGACAGGATGGAGATTATTTCGGTTTCCGGATACACGGAAGAGGAAAAAAGGATCATTGCCGAAAAGTACCTTTTACCGCGGCAAATAAAGGAAAATGGCTTAAAGCCCAAAACCATGAGTATAAGCACAGGGGCGTTGCAGCAATTAATTAGAGAATACACATCAGAGGCAGGCTTAAGAAACCTTGAACGGGAGATAGGAAACATATGCAGAAAAGTGGCCCGCAAAATTGCCGAAGGTGAAAAAAAGTCTTTTAATATCACAAAAAACAACCTGCAAAAATATATGGGTGTGCCAAAATATTTTCCTGAAATGGATCAGGAAAACAGTCAGGTTGGCTTATCCACAGGCCTTGCCTGGACACAGGCCGGCGGTGAGGTCCTGTATGTGGAAGCTTCTTTGATTAGGGGAAAAGGCGATTTGATTGTAACCGGACAGCTTGGAGATGTAATGCAGGAGTCTGCTCGTGCGGCCGTTACTTATGCCAGGGCAAATCTTGGTTTGTATAAAATAAAAGAAAACCTGTTTGAAAATCATGATGTGCATATCCATGTTCCAGCCGGCGCTATACCCAAAGATGGGCCGTCTGCAGGCATTGCGATGGCTACAGCCCTTATTTCCACTATGACCAATAAGCCGATTTGCAAAGATGTTGCCATGACGGGTGAAATTACCCTTCGGGGGAGGGTTCTTCCAATAGGTGGTTTAAAAGAAAAATCTCTTGGAGCTTTAAGGGCAGGGATACATACTATTATATTGCCCGAGAAGAACAAAAAGGATCTGGCCGAGATCCCGGCTAATGTAAAGCGTAAGATAAAATTCATTCCTGTAAGCAACATGGATGAAGTCCTTAATATAGCCTTTGAAAAGCAAAAGAAATCAAAGCAACCGGCAAATAAATGAAAATACTTGCTGTTGATACTGCCGTAAAAAGTTGCAGCGTTGCGATAATTGATAAAGAATCCGTGCTGGCCGAGGTTACTCTGGGTGTTGAACAAACACATTCAAAGCACTTAATGGAGATGATAAATGCCACGGTTAAATTATCGGGTATTATTATTTCCGAACTGGACGGATTTGCTGTAACCAGGGGCCCTGGAAGTTTTACCGGTCTTCGAATAGGAATAAGTTCAATAAAGGGGCTGGCTGCGGCAACCCGTAAACCTTTGATAGGTGTTTCAAGCCTTGATGCGCTTGCCATGCAGTGTTTTTTTTCTCAATATCTCATCTGTCCTCTTTTAGATGCCCGCAGGGGGGAGGTCTATTTTTCACATTACAGATTTAACGGCGGTATTTTGAAAAAAGAAATTGACGAGCAGGTTCTGCCCCCCGGCGAAGCTGTTTGTGATATTAATGAAGAGTGTGTATTTGTTGGCGACGGTGCGTTTGTTTATCAAAAAGCCATCAGAGATAGGTTGGGAGATCTTGCACATTTTGCCTTGCCCCATCAAAGCACTATTCGGGCTTCGACGATAGCAAACATCAGCAGGGATAGATTTGAAAACAATGACACGGATGATATCAGCGGTTTTGTGCCCTTCTATATACGAAAATCATATGTAGCGCTAAGCAGCAAAAGCTCTCATTGACATTGTTGTTTTATATGATAATATAATCAAATGAACAATTTTTCCTTTTCCGATCCACCCAGGCAAACAGCATTTTCTGTGGCAAAAGCCGGGCATCTTTTTATTTTAGCTTCAGCATTTATAACTGCTGTGTTTGCTCTATTGGAACTGACTGTTTTGTCTTTGACAGGGCTTGCAGTTACAATTTTTATCTGCTATTTTTTTAGAGATCCGGATCGGATTACCCCCAATAAGAAAGGCGCAGTTATTTCGCCTGCAGATGGAAAGGTTGTTGAAGCGTGTATAAAGGATAGCAATCCATATTTTGAAGGTCGTTGCTTTAAGATAAGCATCTTCATGTCGGTTTTTAATGTTCATGTAAATCGCATTCCGCATGAAGGGAAGATTGAAAAAATCAATTATTACCCAGGAAAATTTATTTCCGCAAATTTCAACAAGGCATCAACAGATAATGAACGAAATGCGGTTTTTATTAAAACAGACCAGGGGAAAAAATATTGTGTTGTCCAGATTGCAGGGCTGATTGCCAGGCGAATTATCTGCAATGTTAACGAAGGGGACGTGATGAACCGTGGCCAGCGTTTTGGTATGATATGTTTTGGCTCACGATTAGATGTGTATTTACCTGCCGATACAGATCTTGATGTCTATGTTGGCGACAGGGTAAAAGCAGGAACATCAATATTGGGATATTTAACATGAAAAGAGATAATATTAGAAAAAAAGGCTTTCGCCGCGGAATATATATTCTGCCAAACCTCTTTACATCTTTTAATATTCTTTGCGGTTTCTATGCAGTTATAGCTGCTATAGACGGGGAATATGTTGCCGCAGCCACAGCTATAATAATTGCGGCGGTCTTTGATTTGTTAGATGGCAAGATCGCCAGGATTACAAACACTTCAAGCAGATTCGGTGTGGAATATGATTCTCTTGCAGATCTTATATCCTTTGGTCTTGCTCCAGGGTTAATGTTTTACTTGTGGGCGCTTAAACCTCTTGGGAGGATCGGCTGGCTTGCAGCATTCCTTTTTATGACTTGCGGAGCGCTCAGGCTGGCGCGTTTTAACACATATACGGGCACCATCAGCAGCGAGTATTTTATCGGCCTTCCAATACCGGCTGCAGGGGGCATGGTTGCAACTACCGTCCTGTTTTGTCACAAATTTGGCATTTCAGGGGATGCAAATCCTGTGGTAATTCTTATAATGCTTTACACGCTTGCATTTTTAATGGTTAGCACCTTTAAATACAGTAGTTTTAAAAAGAATCCCAAACTTTCTAAAAAGATGAACTTTAATGTTCTGGTTACTGTAGTACTTATATTAATTTTTATTGCCGCTCAGCCGTCTATTACCTTGTTTCTTTTAGGGCTTACCTATATCATCTCAGGACCCATCACTACAATAAAGTATCATAAACTTATAAAACAACAAAAACAGCCTGAATTTCACGAAACAGAGAGGCACGACACAAAGCCTGTTTAATAAGGATGTAAATATAAGTTGGCAGGGATCGGGTGTCGGGTTTCAGGTTATCGGCTATTTTGGGAGCATAGCATCATGCCAAAAGAATATAAAATTTCAGTTATTCCTGGTGATGGAACAGGCCCGGAAGTTATAACAGAAGGTATTAAAATAATTGAAACAGTGGCGGATAAATGCGGTTTTATCTGCAAATTTACCTATTGCGATATTGGCGGTGAGCATTATAAAGAAACCGGAGAGATCCTGCCGGACAAGGTTCTTGAGTCGCTTGCGCTGTCGGACGCAATATACCTGGGCGCCATTGGTCATCCTGATATTAAACCTGGTATTCTTGAAAAGGGCATACTTTTGAAACTCAGGTTCCATTTTGACCAGTATATCAACTTAAGGCCGATTAAGCTGTATAAAGGAGTTAATACTCCGTTAAAAGACAAAAGGCCTGAAGATATTGACTTTGTCGTGGTGCGTGAGAATACGGAAGGCCTTTACGTCGGTGCTGGCGGCTGCTTAAAACGCGGCACCGTTGATGAAGTGGCAATTCAGGAATCTATAAATACACGCAAGGGAGTGGAAAGATGCATAAGATATGCCTTTGAATATTGCAGAAAACGCAACAAGGCAAAAAAGTTAACTCTTTGCGGAAAGACTAATGTGCTGACCTTTGCCTTTGATTTATGGGAACGTGCCTTTAATGAGGTTGCAAAAGAGTATCCGGATATTGTAACAGATTATGCGCATGTTGATGCTATCTGTATGTGGATGGTAAAAAATCCTGAGTGGTTCGATGTTATTGTTACTGATAACTTGTTTGGAGATATTATTACCGATCTTGCAGCAATTATACAGGGAGGAATGGGGGTTGCGGCAGGAGGAAATATCAACCCTGATGGTGTTTCAATGTTCGAGCCGATCGGAGGGTCTGCTCCCAAGTATACCGGCAAGCAGGTAATCAATCCGATTGCCGCTATTTTAGCGGCCAAGCTTATGTTTGAAACATTAGGTGAGAATAAGGCGGCATCTTTGATAGAAGGGGCGGTAATAAAGGTTCTGCGAGACGATCTAAAGGATGTTGCAGCAGGGAAGATGGGATTTACGACAAAAGAGGTCGGTGATCTTGTGTCAGAATATATTAAAGGGGAGAGTAATCATGTCTGATAAAAAATTTAATGTTGCAGTGGCAGGTGCTACAGGCGCTGTCGGGAACCAGATGATAACCTGTCTGGAAGAGAGGAGCTTTCCTGTCAAGTCTATTAAGCTTTTGGCTTCCAGTCGATCGGTTGGCCGCAAGCTTCGTTTCAGAGGAGATCTGGTGGAAGTTGAAGAATTGAATGAAAATTCTTTCAGAGGCGTGGACATTGCCCTTTTTTCGGCCGGCGGGGATATAAGTAAAAATTTTGCGCCGGTTGCCGCAAAGGACGGATGTGTTGTTGTTGATAATTCCAGCGCCTGGCGGATGGACCCGGAAGTTCCGCTTGTTGTTCCTGAAGTTAATCCTCATGCAGTTGCTGCATATACAAACAAGGGTATTATTGCAAATCCGAACTGTTCTACAATCCAGATGGTTGTTTCTCTTGCTCCTATTCACAAAAAATGCGGAATAAAGAGGATTGTGGTTTCAACATATCAGGCTGTATCCGGTACGGGGAAGAAAGCAATTAATGAACTTTTTGATCAGACAAGATCCATGATCAATTTCATCGATTATAAGATAAATGTATATCCACACAGGATAGCCTTTAACTGTCTTCCGCACATAGATGTGTTTCTGGATAATGGATATACCAAAGAAGAAATGAAGATGGTAAATGAGACAAGAAAAATCCTTGAAGACGATAATATAGGGGTCACAGCGACAACGGTTCGTGTTCCGGTGTTTTTCGGCCACTCTGAGTCAATTAATATTGAAACCAGAACGCATATCACAGCTGCTGAAGTAAAGGCTCTTCTTGAAAATGCGCCCGGTGTTAAGGTTGTGGATGATCCTGAAAAGAATATTTATCCGCTGGCTATTGATGCCGCGGGTCAGGATTTGACACTTGTGGGCCGTATCAGGGAGGATGAATCAATTCCAAACGGAATAAACATGTGGGTTGTTGCCGATAATATCAGGAAGGGAGCTGCAACCAACACGGTTCAGATAGCGGAAATTCTTGCAGAAAACTATTTATAAAGATCGAAAGAGAAATTGTGAATTTATAACTGAAGTATTACTAAAGATCGAAAATGGAGTTTAAGTGGAGAGAGTACCAATTACAAAAGATGGTTATGATAAACTGAAAAAAGAGCTGGAACATCTTCGACATGTTGAGCGACCCAAAAACATAAAAGCCATTGAAGAAGCTCGTTCACATGGAGATATTAGCGAAAATGCGGAGTTTGAAGCGGCAAAGGACAGGCAGAGTTTTATTGAAGGCCGGATAGGTGAATTAGGGTACAAGCTGGCCAATGCTGATATCATCGATCCTGATACACTCCCCAGGGATTGTGCTGTGTTTGGCTGCACTGTTTTGCTTGAAAATATAGATAATGAAGAGCATGTAAAATATCAGCTTGTAGGACCGGATGAATCAAGCATCAAGGAAGGTCGAATATCAGTATCTTCACCACTTGGCAGAGCGATTGTGGGGAAAAAACCAGGAGACGATATCCAGCTTCAGGCTCCTGGTGGAAAAAGGTCTTATGAATTGATAGAGATATTGTAATAAACTTTGTAAGCGTTCACGGTTCACGGTTTACAGTTTACAGTTCTCACAACTGAACATTTTGATTTTATGTTTTTATTAACTGTTAACCGTGAACTGTTACTAAACTTTTTATAATGGAGGTTTTTATTTTGGCGCGTATTACAATTGAAGATTGCCTGGAAAAGATACCAAACCGTTTTTTACTGTGCAACGTGGCTGCAAAGCGCGTTAGACAGATTAGCGAAGGTTCCGATTATCTGGTAAGTTCGCCGAAAAACGAAGACATTGTTGTTGCCCTTAGAGAAATTGCCGCAGGCAAAGTCGTTGTAAGGCAAGATCAAGAAAAAAAGTAACCGTTCACAGTTCACAGTTATCGGTTTACGGTTGAAAAAACTGTGAATTGTGAACCGACAACCGTGAATGGTTACATATAGTTTCTGATTTAGATGCGAAAGAATTAATTGAAGAGTTAAAATCAATATCCAAAATGCTTCAATCGTTGCATAGTTCATTGAAAAAACCGTGAACTGTGAACCGACAACAGTGAACGGTTATCTTTTGTCAAAATCCAGCTATACATATAAGATGTTGAACAGGTTTGTTGGTAAAGCCCTGCATAAATATGATATGATATCTGATGGAGATAGAATATTGGTGGGGCTCTCCGGAGGAAAAGACAGCCTTAGTCTCCTGACGATTTTAAAGGAACGTCAGCCTCGAATTCCCATAAAATATAAGCTGTTTGCTGTTTGTGTTGATTCTGGGTTTGAGGGCGGCCTTAGTGAAGCTCTTGCAGCTTATTGCGATGGAAATGGCTTCAAGCTCATCGTAGAGCATACAGATTATGGAATTTTGGCTCATAGCTCTACAAATAGAGAAAATCCCTGTTTTTTGTGTTCAAGGTTACGCAGGAAACGGCTTTTTGAAATTGCTGATGAACTTGGATGCAACAAGCTCGCCCTCGGGCACAATAAGGATGATATCATTGAGACACTGTTCTTGAATATGTGTTATTCAGGTGAGATTAGCACAATGGTTCCTTCCCAGTCTTTTTTTCAGGGAAGGTTCACGGTAATAAGGCCCCTTGCATTTGCGGACGAGGACATCATAAGCTGTTTTGCCGCCGAAAAAGGGTTTCCAGCCTTTGTTAATCCATGCCCTTCGGCGACCGTATCTAAACGACATGAAATAAAAACTCTTTTAAGGCGGTTATACACCAGCAATAAAAAGATAAAAGGAAATATTTTCAGGGCCATGAGCCATGTGAATACAGACTATTTATTAAAATAGGATAAAGGTTCACGGTTCAGAGGTTCAAGGTTCAAGGTTAAACTGATTTGAGCCCAATGTGGAATTTATTAGATTTTTATGATACGTCCCCGCCTGCCACTGCGAGGAAAGTAATTAACCTCTGAACCACCTTAAACCCTGAACTTTAGAAGCTTATGAAAGATATTCAAAACCAACGCGATTTTCGCAATATACCTGTTGACAAGGTGGGAATAAAAAATCTTCGATATCCCATCACGGTTCTTGACCGGAAGAACGGTTTTCAGCATACTATTGCTTCAATAAACATGTATGTGGACCTGCCTGAGAGATACAAAGGGACACACATGAGCCGTTTTGTTGAGCTGCTCCATTTGTTTCGACCCGAAGTTTCTTTGAAAAAAATTTCAGACATTCTTAAGCAGATGAAAAAGCATTTAAATGCGGCTTCAGCGCACATTGAGATTACTTTTCCTTATTTTATTGAAAAAAAAGCCCCGATAAGTAATTCTACCGGACTCATGGACTATACATGCAGGATCATCGGATCAAGCGGTCCTGACGGCAGGCTCGACCTTGTATTAGAAGTGATAGTTCCTGTTTCTTCTGTTTGCCCCTGCTCAAAAGAAATCAGTGATAGAGGCGCTCATAATCAGCGGGGAGAAGTCAGACTCAGCACAAGATTTAAGAAATTTATCTGGATAGAAGATATGATAAAACTGGTAGAGAAATCCGCATCATGCGAAGTATATTCTGTATTAAAACGTGTTGATGAAAAGTATGTAACTGAGCAGGGCTTTTCAAATCCCAGGTTTGTTGAAGATATTGTTCGGGATGTTGCTGAAAAGCTGAAAAAAGACGAAAATGTTACCTGGTTTTCTGTAAGTGCTGAGAATTTTGAGTCGATTCACAACCATAATGCCTATGCCTTTATTGCAAGCAGTAGGAAGCCGGAGCAAGGATTGATGATTGATGATTGATGATTGATGGTTGAAAAGATAGAGTGACCCGCCTGCCGTGCCGGCACAGGCAGGAGCGATTCCATCAGTCAACAATCATCAATCATCAATCCAAAGATGAAGAGCATTCATAATGTTTTGCATTGATTTGCCCGACGAGTTTAGAATTACTACAAAGCGATATAATTTCCCTTTTTTATTTTTGATATAACCCACCCTTGTATTTATGCCCCCCAGTGTCCCTGTTTTATAATACTCTCCATTTGAGTGGCGCATTAGATTATGGTATGGCTCGAATTCTTCTATGATTTTGTGCAGGTTGTTAGCGGATATTTTGTTTTCTCTGGATATTCCGGAGCCTTCAACAAAGCGGATGTCGTCTATATTAAGCACGTTTTTTGCATAAGTTGATGCTGCGAGTATCCCCTTGCTCAGTGTTCCTGGAGGACCGAAAACCTTTGCTCCTGTCGCAATTAATATCTGGTTTGCCATAAAGTTGTTTGAATGCTCAAGTAGTTTTGATATTATTTGTTTTAAGGTAAATTGTGAAATGTGCTGATAAATTAGTTTATCTTTGTCTTTCCGAACCTCTCCTGATTTTATCTTTCCCTTTATTTTGATTCCTTCTTTATTCAGGAAATATTGAAAAAGATGTCCGGCATAGAGTGTAATTTCATTTTCAGCATGAGTAAGCACTATTCTTTCCTTCTCGAGACCGGACTGTTTAATTCTTTTAAAAGCGATTGGCAAAAGAGGTGTTTGAGGCTCAGCGCTGATAAAGGAGCCGTCTTTAAGTTGTTTAAAATAAATAGTGTTGAAATTGACGCACAGGGCTCCATTTGGCGCATCATAAGGCTCTAATGTTTCTGTTTTTCCGGGGATTACTATCTTTTTTGTAAAATATGAGTCGTCTAAAACAAGATCGTTGATTTTTTGAGCCTTTATTGAAAGGTCGGCGCTTAAGGATTTTGATATTTCCGCTAAAACTTCTGATATCAAAAGTGGATCGCCGTAACCCTTTATTTTCAGATTTTCCTTTGCATCCATGTAGAATTCAGTCGTGAATCTGTAATCAGTACCGAGATAATGAAGAGCCACAAGAGATGTCAGTATTTTCAGCGTGGAAGCAGGAATAAGCGCCTTTTCAGCATTTTTGGAAAAAATAATTTTGCCTTGCTGGTTTGCTACAAGCACAGCATCATTGCTGCCGATGTCATGTTGCAGGGCTTGAAGCGCTTTGCTTATAGAAAACTTTGTTAAATGATTTTTTTGGGTGTATTGATTTTCCGCCCATAAATTTTCCGGTTCCCCAAAATGCAAAAAACAGAAAAATAATAAGATCCAGGCAGACGATAAGGAAGCTTTCAACATATTTACCTTAAACAGAACTCTTTTTTACTCTTTGTATTACAGCGCGCATGTTCCTGCTCGGTATTATTTTTTATTCGGATCAATATTTAGCATGGTTATCAAAAATTGACAACAAACTCAAGCCATGGTTCAAGAAATGTCTTGAATATAATTACGTAAAGTGCGTAAATATTTTGTAAAAACAATATTTGTTGTATGTTGGCGCTTAAAAAAACAGGAGGTTAGGACTAATGAAAAAAATCGTTTTAATTTTTATTCTGGGTATGTTTCTTTCAGGTTGCGGAACACTGGCAAAAGAGTCTGAATTTTTTGAGCATGATATAATGTACAAAAACTGGGATCACCTGAAATTCAGCATGTATGGGTTCGAACATCCTTCAGTAGAAAGCTCTAAGAAAACAGTTGAACAAGGCTGGTGGGGACTGGAAATACCCGTAAAACCTGATAAATAATTATGAGATACAAATACCTGGTTATTGTTTTGCCGGTTTTAATATTTCTTTCCTTTTCTGCCGGGGCTCAAGCTGTTGTTAAAAAGACAACCGATCAACTGGGACGATCCATTGTCGTGCCTGATAACCCTCAGCGTATTGTATCGCTTGCACCGAGTATCACGGAAATAATTTATGACCTGGGGCAGGAACATCGTTTGGCAGGTGTAACCAGGTTCAGCGATTTTCCTGCTGAAGCTGCAAAGCTCCCAAAAGTTGGTTCATTTGTGCGGCTCGATCTGGAAAGGATAGTGGCCTTAAAACCGGATCTTTGTATAGCTGTAAAGGACGGGAATCCCAGGGCGGTTGTTGAAAGACTTGAGTCTCTTCAAGTGCCTGTATATGTCGTAAATCCCAAGGATCTTGATTCTATGATGGAAGCAGTCATTGAGATCGGCGCTCTCCTGAATGCCGGTAAAAAGGCAAAAAGTCTGGTGCAAAACATGCGCTTACGGATTCAGAGGGTGGAGTTTCTGGTGGCAAAAGCCTCAAACAGGCCGCGTGTCTTTTATCAGATTGGAATTTCTCCCATTGTTTCAGCAGGGCCGGATACATTTATTCATGAACTTATTTCGCTGGCCGGAGGGAAAAATCTTTCGCAAGGACCCGCCAGATATCCTCGGTTTAGCCGTGAACAGGTTCTGATCCTTTCCCCTGAGGTTTTTATCATCACATCCATGGCAAAGGGCGAAGTATTTGAAAGTGTAAAGAAAGAGTGGAGCCGCTGGCCGGCAATTCCTGCTGTTCGAAACCAGCGAATTTTTCTGGTGGATTCAAACCTTTTTGACCGCCCGACCCCACGTCTTTTAGACGGGCTTGAACTTCTTGCCAGGTTGATTCATCCGGAACTGTTTAAGGAAGAACAGTGAATCATAAAACCCCATTTGTCATAAAACGTATTGTGGCGGTTTCTTTGCTGCTTTTGCTTCTTCTTTTAATAACCATGTTTATCGGGATTTCCATGGGGTCGACCGGAAGCGGACTAAAGGCGGTATTACAATCACTGTCTGGAGAAAAAGGGGCGGACTCCATGCTGGATACTATTGTCTGGCAAATCCGTTTTCCCCGTGTACTGCTGGCAGCGCTGGTTGGAGCAACCCTTTCCCTGGGCGGTCTTGTTTTCCAGGCGCTCCTTAGAAACCCGCTTGCCGAACCATATATTCTTGGCATTTCAGGCGGCTCTGCTATTGGCGCCATTATCGGCATACTGGCCGGATTATCGCGTTTTCCGGGAGTCAGTTTTACCGCCTTTCTTGGAAGTATTGCCACGCTGGTTTTGCTTCTTATAATGTCATCCGGACAATCTATTCTTAAAAAAAATACACTGCTTCTTTCCGGTGTAATGGTAAATGCATTCTGCAGCGCAATTATCATGTTCCTTGTTTCAATGACGCAGAACGCTAAGCTCCATAATATTATTTTCTGGCTTATGGGAGATCTTTCCATGAGCGATATCGGACAAGTCGGAATACTCGCGGCAACACTTTTGCCCTGTTTTATTATTCTTTTCCTGTATTCACATTCCATGAATCTTCTCCTTATGGGGAATGAAATGGCCCAGACCATGGGCGTAAACATCAGGAGAGTGACAACGATCCTTCTTGTAACAACATCATTTATGGTTAGCTCAACCGTATGTCATTGCGGCCTGCTGGGTTTTGTCGGTCTGGTTATGCCGCATTTGCTGAGGCTTATACTCGGCCCTGACCATCGTGTCCTTGTTCCTGCATGTATTTTGAGTGGCGGGGCGTATATGGTTATATGTGATTTGCTGGCAAGACTTCTTCCTCAGCAGGGGGAAATGCCTGCCGGTGTAATTACTGCCATGATCGGAGCGCCTTTGTTTATGTATCTTTTAAAAAGATCAAAGCGATGAAAAAAGCAGTTGAGATAAAAGGCTTAAGTTTTTCATACAGCGACAATGAAATTTTGAAAAATCTTTCATTTTCGGTTCCTGAAGGCGAATTTTTTATCATAATAGGCCCAAACGGTTCCGGAAAAACAACCTTGATGAAAACAATTGCCGGCATCCTGAAGCCCCAAAAAGGCAGTATTCAAATCTTTGATCGCCCTTTAAAAGAGTATGCCCGAAAGGATCTGGCAAAAATAATTGCCCTTGTTCCTCAAATGGCGGCACTTGATTTTCCGTTTACTGTCACCGAGCTTGTTCTAATGGGGCGTTCCCCACATCTAAGCATGCTTGGATTTGAGCAGGAAAAGGATATGGAAATTGCTGAAAATGCAATGGCCCTTACAGGTATTGACCATCTTGCGCATAGAACATTAGACCAGTTGAGTGGAGGCGAATGCCAGCGTGTTTTTATTGCCAGGGCAATATGCCAGGAACCAAAAATCATACTTCTTGATGAACCGACCGCCTCCCTGGATCTTGCCCACCAGATAAAAGTAATGGATTTGATGGAGAAACTGAAAAAAGAAATCGGTTTTACCGTTATTGTGGTATCACACGATGTAAACCTTGCGGCTATGTACGGCAGCCATTTGCTATTGCTCAATGCCGGGATAATCGCAAGTCTGGGAAAACCAAAAGATGTTCTTACATGCCATATGCTTGAGAAGACATATAACTGCAAGCTGCTTGTTGATGAAAGCCCTGTTGGCAGCTTTCCGAGGGTTACTCTGGTGCCTCGATCAGAAGTCGTGGAATTAGAGGATGGGGTAAATTTATGAGAGATATAATATTTATTTTCGGAGGATGCAGGAGCGGCAAAAGCAGGCACGCTCTTGAATTATCGGACAGCATTTGCGGAGAAAACAGGATTTTTATTGCCACCTGTATGCCGCTTGATGAAGAGATGAATCAAAGAGTAGAGCGCCACCAGAAGGAAAGAGGCAAAAGCTGGGTAACCATTGATGCCCCGGTCCACCTGCCGGAAGCGATAATTGAAAACCACCTGAAAGCCGATGTAATTGTTGTGGATTGCCTGACCTTCTGGATAAGCAACATTATTTTAGAGACAGATGATCAGGAAAGAATTTACAGGCATATACACAGCCTCATACAGTCGATTAAAACAGCTCAATGCACTGTTATCCTGGTTGCAAACGAAGTCGGGGCAGGTATTGTTCCGGATAACGCTCTTGCAAGAAGATTCAGGGATGTGGCCGGGCATGTCAACCAGAATGTGGCTGCATGTTCCGATAAGGTTATATGGATGGCCGCCGGTATACCTGTAAAGATAAAATAAATAATGAAAAGCCTTATCGCAGCGATACAATTTATAACAATACTGCCTGTTGGAAAGCCCGGAGCGTTTGAGCCCAAAAGGATGATACAGCTTTTCCCGGTTGTGGGCATAATTGTCGGCTTGCTGGTTTCAGCCTTTGATACGGCTGTTTTACAATTGTGGCCAAAGCCTGTTGCCTCAATGCTCGATATGATATTTCTTGCGGTCATTACCGGCGCATTTCATCTGGATGGCCTGGCAGACACAGCAGACGGTCTTTTGGGGCACAGGACCAAAGAAGATGCCCTTGTCATCATGAAAGACAGCAGAATCGGTGTTATGGGGCTTGTAGCCGTTGTCTGCGTGCTGGCGATTAAATGGGCCGGAATTGCAAGTTTAGATGTTCACCGGAGCCTGCTGCTTGTTATTATACCCGCCTACGCAAGGGGAAGTATTTTATTCGGCGTAAGATTTCTTAAGTACGGCAGGCCTGAAGGCGGAACCGGCCATGCTTTTTTTGGCGATCCATTAAAAATCAGCGACTTTTGGGGATTGCTGATACCTGTTGGCCTTTCCTTTTTTTTAGGATGGAGAGGAGCTCTGTTAAACCTGATTTTTATCATTATGACAGCGCTAATCCTGCTTTACTACAAAAAGAGGATCGGATGCATTACAGGCGATATGTTAGGAGCGATGACAGAAGTTATTGAATCAGTGCTTTTTTTAATGGTTACGATAACTATCTCGTTTTTATAACTATTCAGCCACAGATTCACACAGATAAACGCAGACAGGTTTAAATGTAAAGAAATCACAGAACATCTTTTTTAAACCGCAAAATCGAGCAAAAGGGGATATTTTGCAAAGGTTTCTCCCTAAATCATACAAGAGAGCTTATCCGTTCAGGCTGGGGACCACGTCATTTATATATCCGGATCATTATATGCCTAATGTTAAAATGCTTGGTCCATATCTGGATGAAATCGAACTTCTTTTGTTTGAAAGCAGTTATGGCAGCCTTCCTTCAAAGCAGGAGATAAAAGAGCTCTCCATGCTTGCAGAGGAATTCGACATTACTTATGACATTCATCTGCCTCTGGATATATCGTTGGGGGATAAAGATCGATCAATCCGGCGCCGCTCCATTGAGTCGGTTCAAAGCGTAATAGACCTTACCCTGCCTTTAATGCCTTCGGTTTATATACTTCATCTTTCATTTAATGAGGATTTGAGCAAAACAGATAACGTAAGCAAATGGCGGGAACGTATTTATGAGAGCATGGAACTTTTGCTATCAAGCGGAATAAACAGCAGATCAATAGCAATTGAAAACCTGATGTATCCATTTGAATGGGCGGAAGAGGTTATATCTTCTTTAAATCTATCTGTATGTATTGATATAGGGCATCTTATACGGATGAACGCGGATCTAAAAAAGGTTTTTGACAAACACCACGACAGGACATCAATCATCCATCTTCACGGAGTTAAAGACAACCTCGACCACTTATCGCTTGATAAATTAACAGATAATGAAACAGTAGATATTATGAAAATATTAAAAACATATGCCGGTATAGCGATAATAGAGGTGTTTTCATATAGCAACCTGCAATCTTCACTAAAATATCTGGAAAAATGCTGGAACCAGCGCCGCGACGCATGAACCATATACTTTAACCCGATGTTTCAAGTTATAAAACCTTTTGCAAAACCATAAGGATTACATTAATATAATAAGCAAGAGTGTTTTCCGTCGTAAAAAACGCGCGGATGAAGCGAAGCTTCAATAAGGATTGGGAAAAACCTGAGGAAAGACCATGATTAAAATTGGGTCATATCCCCGGGAAAGGAATCAATTTAAAGATGACGAACTTGTTTGCTATTGCTTTGGATATACGAGGAAAGAAATTGAAAAAGATTATGTTGATAACAACGGCTAATCAACAATCTTAGAAAGAATCGTATTCGAAAAGAAGGCTGGAAAATGTGATTGCGCTCAGAAAAACCCTAAAGGCCGTTGATGTTTGGCTGATATCCGCCAGGTGGTGGATTTAGTGTGATAAAGGAGAATATTATGGAGGATTTGAAAAAAAGCATTGTCATACCGCTTGATGGTTCAAAAAATTCGTTGAACTCATTGGATTATCTTAATCTTATGTTTGGCCCGGAGCATGAAATGTATGTCCATCTTTTGTATGTTATGCCGTCTTTGCCGCCGCTGTTAACAGACGATAAAACAATGGACAGGAAGCTCAGGTCGGCGCTGGCTTCAGTTAAAAGAAAGAATAAAGAAATAGCCGAGCGGATTTTAGCGGAAGCCGGGGAAATTCTTATTGATAAAGGTTTTAAGGAGGAAAATATTAAACCGCATTACCGTCAATGTGAAAATACTATTGCCAGAGATATTCACTTTTGGGCAAAACATAAAAGGGCGGATACTATTTTAATGTCCAAGCGGGGACGAACCGATTTTAACCCGTTTGCCATGGGCGCTGTATCAACAAGGCTTGTGGAGTACTGCGGGGATTGTCCCCTGTGGATAGTTGGGGGCGGTGTTCGTTCAAAAAAGGTGCTTATTGCTGTGGATAGTTCCAAAAATGCCTTGAGAGCTGTTGACCATGCCGGTTTTATGCTTTCCGGAACCGATTGCAAGGCAACCATTTTTTATACCATGAGGAATCTGAGACACTTTGTTCCCCTGGAGGCCATTGAAGAGGCTCCTGCTCTTGAAGAGTTCTGGCGGAACAAGGCAGGCCGGCAGATTGCTCCATATATTAAAAAGGCTAAAAAAACACTTCTTGATGCAGGGCTTTCAGAGGATCAGATCGCCACTAAAGTAATAGACGGCAGCCGGTCTGCTGCCGACGATATTCTCAAGGAGGCGCATGAAAACAGTTTTGGAACAATTGTATTGGGACGCAGGGGCCTTTCAAAAATAAAGGAGCTTTTCATGGGCAGTGTAACCAGAAAGATTTTAAACAGCTCTGTTGGGTTGACTGTCTGGATCGTTCAATAATGGTGTTGGCCATTAACCCTGCTATACTTAGTCTCAACCTTGACAATATCACCCATCTATTGTAATTTGAAAGAATAATGTTGCTGAATATTTTATAAGGTTTAAAGACATTTTTTTGCAATGTTTTTGTAAAAATGACTGAGAATGACACTTTAAATAAATCAAACCATGGCACAGTTATTTCCGTTCACGGGAGTATAATTGATGTTCATTTCCCCCAAAGACTTCCTCATATTCACAACCTTTTGAGAACAGGCGATAATGGAAGGATGGCTGTCGAGGTTGAGACACATCTCAATTCAAAAGTTATTCGCGGTGTTGCGCTGACCTTGACCCAGGGGCTGGCCCTTGGTTCGCAGGTTATTGATACGGGCAGTCCTTTGCATGCACCAGTAGGCAAGTGTTTGCTTGGCAGGATGTTCAATGTGTTTGGCGAACCGATCGACAGGAAAGGTGAAATCAAAGGAGAAGAATGGCGTTCCATTTACAGGGAGCCTGTGCCCATCAGTCAACGGGCGACAACGCCTGAGATTTTTGAAACCGGTATAAAGGCTATCGATGTTCTGGCTCCTATGGAGAGGGGAGGAAAGGCCGGTCTTTTTGGTGGCGCGGGTGTTGGCAAGACGGTAATAATTACTGAAATGATACATAATATCGTTGGCCGACGTGAGGGAGTCAGCATCTTTTGCGGTATTGGTGAACGATGCAGGGAAGGGGAGGAGCTTTACCGTGAAATGAAGTCGGCCGGGGTGCTTGACAACACAGTAATGGTATTCGGACAGATGAATGAACCGCCAGGCGCCAGATTCAGAGTAGGTCATGTGGCGCTGACCATGGCCGAGTATTTCAGAGATGACGAAAGGCAGGATGTGTTGCTTCTAATAGACAACATTTTTCGTTTTATCCAGGCAGGGTCAGAGGTATCCGGGCTTATGGGTCAAATACCTTCCCGCCTCGGGTATCAGCCGACCATGGGAACGGAATTGGCCCGGCTGGAAGAGCGGATATGCAATACAGCTACCGGTGCAATTACCTCCACTCAGGCTGTGTATGTGCCTGCGGATGATTTTACGGATCCTGCGGCGGTTCATACCTTTTCTCATCTTTCCGCATCCATAGTATTATCAAGAAAAAGGGCCAGCGAAGGACTTTATCCGGCCATAGATCCGCTGAAGTCAGGATCTAAAATGCTTGTGCCTCCTGTAGTTGGAATAAAGCACTACAGTGTGGCACAGGATGTGCGTAAAACACTTGCGACATATGAAGAACTGAAAGACATCATTGCCATGTTAGGGCTGGAAGAACTATCGCAGGATGACAGGCGGATTGTGCGCCGCGCCAGACAACTGGAAAGGTTTATGACGCAGCCTTTTTTCACAACCCGGCAATTCACAGGCTATGAAGGCAGGATGGTTGACCTGAAAGATACTTTAGATGGTTGCGAGCGGATATTGAATGATGAATTTTCCGATTATCCTGAGAGATCGCTTTATATGATCGGAAATATTAACGAAGCAAAAAAACATGAAACTTAAAATCTTGCTTCCGACAGAAGTTCTTGTTGACGAAGAGGTTGTCAAGGTGATTGCCGAGGCTGATAATGGTTCTTTTTGCCTTTTACCACGCCATGTTGATTTTGTGACCGCCATTGTTCCCGGCATTTTTTCTTTTATAACACCCGACCTTGTTGAACAGTTTTATGCTGTTGACGAAGGCATCCTGATCAAATGCGGCCAGGAGATTATGCTTTCCATCAGAAATGCCGTGCGTGGTCCTGATCTCGGAGTGTTGAAAAAAACAGTTGAAAAACAATTCGTTGAGCTTGAAGATCGGGAAAAAATGTCGCGTTCCGCATTAGCCAGGCTCGAAGCCGGTTTTATCAGGCGTTTTATGGATATTGAAAAATAGGGATTGACACCAGGCGTGTGAATAAAAAGCATCAACAATCATTTAGCAAAACAGTAGGGGGCAAAGAGGTTCGCAAGCTCAAAGCGCGCCACGAGAAGAAGAGCGTTGTCTGGTTTGGACTGGGCATGTTCGGCATCCTTGGATGGTCTGTAGTCATCCCCACCTTGATTGGGATTGTTCTGGGCATCTGGATAGATATAAAATGGCCGAGCCGCTATTCCTGGACATTGATGCTTCTTGTCATCGGCATTATTTTAGGTTGTTTAAACGCATGGCGATGGATAACATCCGAGCGAAAGATGATTAAAGAGGATAAAGAGACAAAAAAGAATGAGTGAAGTTATAATCCTCATAACTGCTTTTGCCGCAGGCATTGGTCTTGGTACATTTTACTTCGGAGGCCTGTGGCTGACCGTGCAACATCTTTCTAAGGTCAGAAGGCCGGCGCTTTTGAGTATGTGCAGCTTTTTTGGACGCCTTGGGATAGTTCTTTTTGGATTTTATCTGATCATGGACGGTCGTTGGGAGCGGATTATAGTATGTATGCTCGGTTTTTTAACAATGCGCGCGATTCTTATGCGTCTTTGGGGCCCGATTAGAGCAACCACCAACCAGTAACGAGAAATATGCATATAACTCCTGATTCAATAATTTTATTTCAACTGGGGCCTGTTTCTTTGAATGCAACCATACTGTTTACATGGTGCATAATGGCCTTGATGACTGTTGTATCCTGGCTTGTGACCAGAAAGCTTTCCTCAACAACACGGCTGTCTAGATGGCAGAACTTTATTGAAGTTCTGGTAATCAGCATAAGAGATGAGATTCGTGAGATCGGCGGACAGGATCCTGGCAGGTACCTGCCCCTTGTGGGCACACTCTTTTTATTTATTGCTCTTTCAAATCTTTTAAGTATCATCCCGGGATATAAGGCGCCAACCGGTTCGCTTTCAACAACGGCAGGGCTTGCTGTTTGTGTGTTTGTTGCGGTTCCCCTGTACGGCATTGCTCAAAATGGTCTGTCCTATTTTAAACAATATACCAAACCTTCAATATTGATGCTGCCGTTCAATATTATAGGCGAGGTATCGCGCACCATTGCATTGGCTATGCGCCTTTTTGGAAATATAATGAGCGGCACGATAATTGCCGCCATCCTGCTTTCCATTGCGCCACTTATATTCCCAATTATAATGCAGGCTTTGGGATTGTTAATCGGATTGATCCAGGCATACATATTTGCAATTTTGGCGATGGTATACATTGCGGCAGGCTCTCGTGTGCGGCAAAACAAAGTCGACCAATACTAAGCTATTACGAAAGGAGATGTATAATATGGATAACATTGGTGTTGTTGGAGCTATATCCATTCTTGCTTCGGGACTGACCATCGGCATCGGTTCTATCGGTCCGGCGCTTGGAGAGGGGCGGGCATTGGCCCAGGCTTTGAGCTCTATTGCACAACAGCCTGATGAGGCTAATACGATTACACGCACCCTTTTTGTGGGGTTGGCAATGGTGGAGTCAACAGCTATTTACTGTTTTGTAGTATCCATGATTCTGATTTTTGCAAACCCGTTCTGGAATTATGTGGTATCTAAAGCTGGGGGATAAACCGTGCTCATCAATTGGTTTACAGTAATTACTCAGATAATAAATTTTCTGGTGCTTGTTTATCTCCTCAAGCGTTTTCTTTACGGCCCCATTATTAAGGCAATGGACAAGCGACAAGAGAAAATCGATCTTCGTCTGGAAGAGGCGCGCAAAAAAAAAGAGGAAGTCGAGCAGGAGGCCGAGCTGTTTCTTAAAAAAAACAGGGAATTTGATGCCAGGCATGAAGATATGCTTGCTCAGATCAAAAAGGAGGCTGAAGCCCGCAAGGCAGAGCTCATAAAGGAGGCCCGCAGCCAGGTTGATGCTGATATAGCCGGATGGTATGGGGCTATACAAAAGGAGAAAGAAAACTTTCTTCAGGACATTCGCAGACATGCGGTGAAGCACACCTGCGCCATTGCTCGCAGGGCAATAAAGGATCTGTCGAATGCCGATCTTGAGAATCGCATTACGAGCATCTTTATAGAACGTCTCCAGAACATAGATGCTGATGAGAGAGAAGCGCTTGTCCGGACAGTTCAACATCCTGCGGAAGGAATTCGAGTAAATAGCGCCTTTGAAATTCCAGAGGAATCAGCAAAAAAAATTGTGCGACTTATACAAAACCTGACTACCGATTCTGTTGTCGTGCGGTTTGAGATTTTGCCGGAGCTTATATGCGGCATTGAATTAAAACTTCATGGCCGCAAAATCTCCTGGAATATAGCTGATTATCTGGAGCCATTTGAGGAAAGTATGCGTGCGATAATTGAGGCAAAAATTAGTCATTAGTCATTAGTCATTGGTGGAAAGTCAAACAAATGACTTAACCATTCACGATGACAAATGACCAGTGACAAATGACCAGTGACAAATGACCAGTGACAAATGACCAGTGACAAATGACCAGTGACAAATGACCAGTGACAAATGACCAGTGACAAATGACTACTTTATAGGCACGTGATGACCGAGAATAATACTACATCTAAACCCTTTCTTGATGACACCTTCATGCTCTTTGATCAAGTTCTTGAAAAACACGCATATGAGCTGAAAGGCCGGGAAGTTGGGATAGTTTCCTATGTCGGCAGGGGCATTGCCCGTGTTGATGGTTTATCCGGAGTTAAATCTGAGGAACTGCTCCGATTTCCAGGCAGCATCCCAGGCATGGTTTTTAATATCGATATTTCAGATGTGGGTGTTATTCTTTTTGGCGAAAGCGAGGAGATAGAAGCAGGTTCCGAGGTGCAGCGCACAGGACAGGTTTTGGATGTTCCGGTTGGTGATGCGCTGATAGGACGCTTTGTGGATCCCATGGGACGTCCTCTGGATAATCTTGGCCCTGTGAAGACGTCGGAACGACGTCCTGTTGAACGTGAGGCTCCTGAGATTATGGATAGGGCTCCTGTTTTCGTGCCGTTACAGACAGGCCTGAAGGTTGTTGATGCCTTAATTCCGATAGGGCGTGGGCAACGGGAGCTCATTCTTGGCGACCGGCAAACAGGCAAGACAGCTATTGCCCTTGATACGATAATTAATCAGAAGGGAAAGGATGTTCTGTGCGTGTATTGCGCAATCGGGCAGCAAAGTTCATCAGTGGCAAAACTTATTAATGAGCTACAAAAGCACGATGCCATGGATTACTCCATCATCGTGGTGGCGGAAGGGGAAAGCACTCCGGGAATGCAGTTTGTTGCGCCATATGCTGCGACAACTATGGCCGAGTTTTTTATGGAACAGGGAAGGGATGTATTGATTATATATGATGACTTGACGCATCATGCCAGAGCTTATCGTGAGCTTTCACTTCTGCTTCGACGTCCTCCCGGCAGGGAGGCTTTCCCCGGCGATATTTTTTATATCCATTCACGGCTACTTGAACGTGCTACTCATCTTTGTGAAGAGCTTGGAGGCGGCTCATTGAGCGCTATGCCTATTGTTGAAACAGAGGCGCAAAACATATCCGCATATATTCCGACAAACATCATTTCAATCACCGACGGTCAGATATATCTTTCACCCGACCTTTTTCAAAAGGGGGTGCTTCCGGCAGTGGATGTTGGAAAATCAGTGTCAAGGGTGGGTGGAAAAACACAGCTTGCCGCATATCGTGCAGTTGCCGGTGATTTACGCCTTTCCTATTCGCAGTTTGAAGAGCTGGAGTCATTCTCCCGTTTTGGGACGCGTTTGGATGATGAAACACGCAAAAGGTTGGAGCGGGGAAGACGGGTTAGAGAAATTCTTAAACAGCCTCAATATCAAGCTATGCCGGTTGCAGAGCAGATAACTGTGTTTGTGGCAGTAAACGGAGGTGTGTTTGATGCGTTTCCCCTTGATCGGATTCCACAAATTGAGCAGCTTATACGCAAGGAGGTCACGGTTCATCTGCCCCGTCTTTGCGAACAAATCGAAGCCGGCGGTCAATTAAAGGATGAGGATCAAGAGGCTATCTTGAGCATTGCCCGGAAAGCTGTTGAAAATGCTTGAACTGCTTAAACGTAAAATCAAGAGCGCTGAAGATTTGCTGTCTGTCGTAAAAACAATGAAGGTTCTTGCGGCCGTCAGTATTCAGCAGTATGAAAAGGCGGTTGAATCCCTTGGCGAATACAATCGGTCTGTTGAATTCGGATTGCAGGCTGTTCTAAAACACAGGCCCGGTGGAATTCCGATACTCAAACCTGTTTTAAAACAAAGACTGGGAGCCATTGTTTTTGGCTCTGATCAGGGTATGGTCGGTCAGTTTAATGAAGTGATAGCTCATTATGCGGCCGAAGAAATAAATACACTTAGGGCAGGACAGGAAAACAGCGCGGTTATAGCCGTTGGGCTGCGAGTTGTGCCCCCACTTGAAGAGGCCGGCCAGCCTGTTGAAGACTGCCTTTCTCTGCCAGGCTCAACAACCGGTATTACTCCGCTGGTGCGGGATATTGTGCTGAAGATGGAGGCGTGGCGCTTTGAACGGAAAATCGACCAGATACTTATTTTTTATAACAGAACGATCGGCGCATCTTATAAACCCCATGTACTCCGTTTACTTCCGCTTGATTATAAATGGTTTCAAGAGTTGAAAAGCAGACCATGGCCATCGCACTCTTTGCCGCTTTTTACCATGGATTGGAACCGCCTGTTTTCATCATTGATCCGGCAACTTCTATTTGTATCGGTTTTTCAAGCCTTTGCTGAATCCATGTGCAGCGAAAATGCCGGCCGTCTTGCATCCATGCAGGCGGCTGAAAGGAATATTGAAGAGCGTATAGATGAGCTGAACTTTCAATTTCACCAGGAAAGACACAGCTCTATTACAGAAGAACTGTTAGACATTGTTGCAGGTTTTGAGGCGTTAACTTGACAATGCTATTTTCCTTAGGGAGAAAACCCTTCAAATCCCCCCTTGAGGGGGGTTAGGGGGGTGTAACCCATTGAAATAACATCCCCCTTAATCCCCCCTTTCAAAGGGGGAATTTAGCGGTACGCTTTAACTTTAGGCACTTATGTCTGCTGGATGTTTCCCCTTGTTTTCCATAAGCGCTTTGACAGGTTCGAGGCCGTAGGGGGTGCTTTCTTCTATAGCTTTAAGAACTGTGCCGCCTCCGGTAAAAAAGAAGTACTTGGCATTGTCCATGGCTGCAAGATAAAGGCCGGGGCTGAGGTTTTTGAATTCCTGGAGAGTATCTCCGCCGCCGTAAAGTTTTTGAGCTTGTGTATTCTTGTCAATTGTACGGTCAAGTTTTTCAGAACCTTCGAAAAAGTGCGGTGTAAATCCCATGACAGCATTGACAAAGATGGTTTTTGCAGAACTGATAATATCGGCGACTTCTGGAACGTCGAACGATTCAGGAGCGACATCAAGGAAGTATCCATGTTTGTTTCCGGGCTTAAAATCTGTGATGTTGAGTGTCCTGTATTTTCCTTCAACGCGCCCCTCAATAGTGTCTGATTCAACCACAAATGGCAGCTCCACAATCTTTCCGGCTTTTTCATCCTGCTTGACAAGATTTTTGGCCGCATTAATGTCCGATTCACTCACACCAGCCACCCGAATATCATATTTGGCACATAAAAAGGTATTATAAATAATTCCGCCAAGCAGCAGGTGATCAACCTTTTTGTAAATCTCGTTTAGCGGCCCGATTTTGGTGTCGTATTTTGCTCCGGCTACAATAGCCACAAAAGGTCTTTTTGGTTCCAGAACCCTTCTCAGATGAGCTATTTCCCTTTGCATTAGAAATCCGGCAAAACTGGGCAAATATCTGGTTATATCACAGGTGGAAGCATGGGGCTGCCATGAACCAAAAGCATCGTTGATAAAGACATCGGCAAGTCCGGCAAGTTGCAGGGCAAAACGCTCTCTTATATCGCCCTGCGCCTCCTCTCCTTCAAACCAGCGTGTGTTGGGAAGATAAATGCCTCCTATTCTGCGGGTTCGCAGATCACGTATATGCCAGTTGATGGATGTGTCGATCTGTTTAATACCCGCATCAGGATCAACCGGAAACTCCGGCACCGAAAATTTTGTGTGCAGTTTCCGTTCAAGATATTCGACAACAGGCTGTACAGAGGTGTTGTCTTCAACTTTGATTTTACCTGTTTTTTTGTCCCGTGTTCGGCCCACGTGCGTCATAAGAATCGGCCGGCCGCCTCGTTCAACAATGCTGTACAGAGTTCCCAGTGTAGCGTCAATCCGATACGGATCTCTGATTATACCATTTTTAACCACATTATGGTCTACTCTAACCAGAACGATTTTATCTTTCAAGTCAGCGTTCTGGATAAGCGGCAGCCTGGGGTCCAATTCTAAATTCATTTTTTTACCATCAATTTAACTCGACAGTCCTAAGTTCTCGTAACATACTGAAATAATTAAATCCCAAATTATTCCCCCCTTGAGGGGGGCAGGGGGGTGTTTTAGTAGTATTACCACGAAATTATATATCCCTATATTCCCCCCTTGAGGGGGGGGATAAAGGGGGGTGTTACCCCTTCAAAAGGGGAATTTGAAGGTTTTCTTAGAAAACTTTGAACTGTCGAAAATTTACGAAACCATTATTATTCGTGAGGTTCATATTTAAAGGACAAATTTACCCTTGCACGGTAGGCGGTTACTTTTCCATCGTCAACCTTCATATCAAGTTTAACTATCTCCGCGACTCTCAAATTTTTAAGACTCTTTCCAGCGAGTTCAACTGCATTCTTAGCAGCTTCTTCCCATGAAATTTCGCTTGTTCCAACCAGTTCAATAATTTTATAAACACTTTTAGCCATAATCTTCCCCCTTTTTAAATCTGTTAATTATCTGATTTTTATCGAAATTACTTCGGGAATAAATGGTAATTTTATAAAACAAGGGACAACCACGGCAATCTCATGGATTATCAACAGGTTATGAGATTGCTTCGTTTTGCTCACAACGACAACGCGGGCATTTTTAAAGGTATTGATCTGTTTACAGCTTGGTGACGTTTTTTGCCTCAGGGCCACGATCACTTTCTGCAACGTCAAAGCTAACCTTGTCGCCCTTTTCCAGGCTTTTGAATCCCGTCATATTAATAGCTGAGTGATGAACAAAAAGGTCCTTACCACCTTCCTGCTCAACGAAGCCATATCCTTTTTTATTGCTAAACCACTTTATTGTTCCTTCTGCCAAAATGCTTACCCCCTTAAATTAAACTGTTTGGCATTTTTAAAATATATCGATTTATCAAGTCAAGCAAAAAAATAAAAACAGCCTCTAATCTTCTGTGAGATCAAGACTTTTTGGATTCGCTTGCTTTTGCGGTTAAATATGCACGCAACAAACTGGAAAAACCGGATTTCATTAATTCCGGAATCCACTCCAGAAACTATTTATCTGCTTCGATTCACAAGGGTTTAGGTTTCCAAGTCGTCAAGAGGGCTGGCTACCCCATGGCCGCCCTGCTGAAGGACATGAGTATATATCATAGTTGTGGAAACATCTGAGTGTCCCAAGAGGGCCTGTATGGTACGGATATCGGTGCCGCGCTGAAGAAGATGCGTAGCAAAACTGTGCCTGAACGTGTGCGCACAGATGCGCTTAGTCAGGCCGCTCTTCCGAACGGCAACTTTAATGGCCTTGTTAATGACACTTGGATCTATATGATGCCTACGGATCACACCACTGCGTGGATC
>Ga0307379_10002469_pt1 | contig 27418 bp, 23 predicted proteins | sample UN2MG_FD_202237 | JGI IMG/M metagenome (GOLD analysis project Ga0307379, IMG submission 202237) | Soil microbial communities from Risofladan, Vaasa, Finland - UN-2 | ecosystem: Environmental > Terrestrial > Soil > Coastal area > Acid sulfate soil | place: Finland: Risofladan, Vaasa | collected...
AAGCACTACCGAGAGGCGATAACGATCAAGCCCGATGGATTCCTCGCCTACCACAACCTTGGAAGTGTCCTGGCGGAGCAAGGGAAGCTGGACGAAGCCATCCCCTATTTCAGAAAGGCGATCAAGCTCCATCCGAACTACTTCGAGGCGTACACCGACTTGGGCGTGGCCCTGATGCACAAAGGCGTGTTCGACGAGGCTTACGCCGACATGACCGAAGCCTTGAAGATCAACCCCCAATATGCCCAGGGCCATGTCAATCTTGGCCGACTGCTTGATAACCTTGGCCAGTCGAAGGAAGCTATGGATCACTTCCAGGCTGCCGTTGCCTTGGACCCGGAGGACGCGCGGGCGCGCTACGATTATGGAGTCTGTCTGTCAAAACTGGGGAGGAATCAGGAAGCGATCGAACAATATGAGGATGCGATCGGCCTCGATCCCACTTTCGCCTCGGCGCATCTGAACCTTGCTGTGGCTTACTATCTCGTGGACGACTGTGAGGCTTCCTGGCGAGAAGTCCATCTCGCCCAGCAGCTTGGCAGACAGTTCAACCCTGAGTTCCTGCAGCAGCTTTTGAGGGAGATGCCGGAGCCCCCATAACGCGGTCGAAAAAGCCCTCGCTGGTGACGCTGCCGTTTGTCTGGCGATCGGGCGTTCGTAAGCCTATGCTTCGCCCTATCGAGTCAGCGTCCTGCTGACCGCCTCGTGCCAGCCCGCGTACAAGCCCTCTGCCTGATCGCGAGACATCCGAGGGGAGAAGACCCTGTCCTCGTGCCAGCAGCGCCTGATATCCTCCGCGTCCTTCCAATACCCCAGCGCCAGACCCGCGAGGTACGCCGCCCCCAGTGACGTCGTCTCGATGACCGTCGGCCTGATGACATCAATCCCCAGGATGTCCGCCTGGAACTGGCAAAGGAAGTCGTTCGCGGCCGCGCCGCCGTCAACCTTGAGGCTCTCCACCCTCAGCCCCGAGTCCTTCTGCATGGCCTCGAACACGTCCCTCGTCTGGTAGCAGATCGCTTCGAGGGCCGCCCGAACGAGGTGATTGGCCGTCGTGCCCCGAGTGAGCCCGAAGATCGCCCCTCGGGCGTTCTGATCCCAATAAGGCGCGCCCAGGCCGACCAGCGCCGGGACGAAGTAGACGCCGCCATTGTCCTCGACCGACTTCGCCATGGCCTCCGAATCCGCCGCCGACGCCACTATCCCCAGGCCGTCTCTCAGCCACTGGATCGCCGCGCCCGCGATGAACACCGCCCCCTCGAGCGCATACACCGGCTCGCCACGACTCCCACAGGCGATGGTGACGATCAGCCCGTGCTCGGAGGTCGGGCGCTTCTTCCCCACATTGAGTAGGATGAAGCTCCCCGTGCCGTAGGTGTTCTTCATCGTCCCCGGCTCGAAGCACGCCTGCCCGAAAAGCGCCGCCTGCTGGTCGCCCGCGATCCCGGCAATCGGGATCCCCGCGGGGAGCTCGCCGATCTGGACGGTCTCGCCGACTATCCCCGACGAGGACTTGATCTCCGGGAGCATAGAGGCGGGAATCCCGAACCCCTGAAGGATCTCCTCGTCCCAGGCCATGGTCGCCAGGTTGAAGAGCATTGTCCGCGAGGCGTTTGTGTAGTCGGTCGCGTGGACCTTCCCGCCGGTGAGTTTCCACAGCACCCACGAGTCGGTATTGCCGAAAAGTAGGGGCTGGGTTACCCTGCCCTTCCTCCTGGCCTCGGGCACGTTCTGGAGGATCCACTCGATCTTCGTGGCGGAAAAGTATGCATCAATCGGGAGTCCGGTCCGCTCGCGCAATCGGTCGGCCTCCCCTGCCCTGATCAGCTCGTCGCAGCGCTCGGCGGTCCGGCGGCATTGCCACACGATGGCGTTGTAGACGGGTTCCCCCGTGTCCTTGTCCCAAACTACCGTCGTCTCGCGCTGATTGGTGATGCCTATGCCCTTGATGGAGCCCTGAGGGACTTGCTTCACGACCGCCTGCACGGTATCATGAACACTCTCCCAAATCTCCTCAGGATCATGCTCCACCCAACCCGGCTGAGGGAAGATCTGCCTGAACTCCCGGTAGGCGCTGGCCTGTACTGAGCCGTGTCGAAGGGCGACCTGTCGCCCATCCCGATCATAAACAATCGCCCGACTCCCCGTCGTCCCCTGATCAATGGCAAGGATGTAGTCCATGCTCTCTCCCCTCCGGTCCGTTCGATCTGTCCGATCCGTCTGATCCGACCGATCCGTCCTATCCGCCGGGTGTTTGCCGCACAATCCGATATCCGGGCCGGCCTTCTACATTCACGTGCGATCCCCCGTTCTGGAGAATCACGTGCTCACACACCCGCAAAAGCATCTCCGCCTGTTCGCCCACGGTAGTCTCGGCAGGGAGTTCTGGACGAGTGATGTTCCTGAAGGTACCGGGCATCCTGAACTGAGGCATCGCCTGAATCCGCTTGAAGCCGACCCTCGCCCCAATCACCGCTCCCGCCGTCGCTGCATTGCAGTCGGCATCGTGGCCCATCGCCATCGCGTACTGCAAGGTCTTGTAGAAGTCGCCGCCGCCATAGAGGAGCGCCAGCGTCACGTCCCCGCCGTTCAGGGGCGTGGAGTTCCCATTCCAGCCCTTCTCGACGAACCACTTCTGGTGGATGATCTGCCGCGCGGCCTTCCAATCGGTCGGATTTCCCTTCCATGCCTTTATGGCATCGTTCACGACCTCATACATCGCGCTCGATGGATCAACCGCTGGCAGGGCGTCCTTCACCTGCTTATCTATCGGCTGGTCGCTGATCATCGCCTCGCTGATGAGGGCGGTCCAATACCGAGTCGCCTGGAGGGGCTCTCCTCGAACGGCGATGCTCGCGTAGTGCAGGCCGAGGTCCGATGCCGTGTTCGGCATTCCGGGGGCGATCATGCCGTAGACCTCCACGCAGAACTGCCCTGAGAGGTTGTACGAGGCATAGCTGTTGCGCGCGGGGTCGCCGGTATCCGGCGGCACGAGCCCCTCATCCATGAGCTTGCGGGCGGCGAGGTTCGCGCACCAGATGCGGGTGTTCATGTTGGCCTTCCAGATCTCGACGATCCGGCTGTAGGGGATCTTCAGGACGCCATACTTGTCCATGTAGTAGGCGTGCATCCACTCGATGTCGTTATCGTCATCGGACTTCGCGCCATTGGCAAGGAAGGTGAACTCCGGCAGCGTCTCCCTCGGCTGGTCAATGTACTTATTCTCATGCGGAAGCCCCTCGAGGCCGCCGATCAGCATCCCCGCCCACCCGCCGTGGATGTGATCAAGGAGTTCCTCCCGGCTAACCCGCACCTCCGCCGCACTAGCGGCAGCAGACAGGGCAAGGAATATGACGATAACGACTCTCATGCCTCTGAGTATACCGCAAAGACACCAAGAACACCAAGGCTCTTCAGTTCGAAGTTGGAAGTTGGAAGTTCGATGTTCGCTCCCCCTTCCTTATTGGACCCTTGACCATTGACCATCCCGGCATCAACCTTTGATGCCGGTGAGCGCGATCCCCGAAATGAAGTACTTCTGCGCGAGGAAGAGATGAACAATTTCAAATTGCAGATTTCAAATTTCAGATTGAAGGGCCACCGGCGGCCAGGACGATATGAGCAATTTCAGATTGCAGATTTTCCCGACAGATCGGGACACTCGCTCCGGCGGTGCAGATTTCAGATTGAAGGGACGTTTCTATCCCTTGATCCCTGTTAGGGCTATTCCGGAGATGAAGTACTTTTGAGCCAAGAAAAACAGGATCAGGCACGGGGACATGACGATGAGCGACACGGCCATGAGGTAGTGCAGCGTCACCCCATAGTGCCCCTGGAAGAACTGCAGGCCCAGGGCGAGGGGAGCAATTTCAGATTGCAGATTTTCCCGACAGATCGGGACACTCGCTCCGGCGGTGCAGATTTCGGATTGGAGGGACATCCGCGTCCATCCGGGTCCATCGGCGGTTTTCCCGTGCGGAATCGAGCATCCAGTATCCAGCATCTCGAGCATCGGGCTTCAGCCCTCACTCGGGTATGGGGAGTATGTCTGATTGCTGCCTGGGTCTGAGGACGGGAATACGAATTGTGGTGCCATAGGGAATCTCGAAAGTGCTGATGCCGGTGACAATAACATAGCTCCGCGCCGCGGGCCTGGTGAGGCTGCCGGTGTAGACTTTCGATCCTATGAGGCCAGAGCCGTCCTTGACAGCGCTTCCATCGTCCATGTAGAAGTAGTTCCATCCGACCGCAGTCACCCTGCCCCATGATCTGACCAGCAAACCGGTGTTCGCGAGACCAATCCCTGAGGTAACACCCTCATACGAATCAATGGCTCCTCCCAGGCTCTTGTTGACCATGGCGAGCGCTTTCGGAGCAGACCCGGGTATCGGAGTGGACACCGTGGGATTGGTGATGGCTCGTTTCCCCTCGACCAGGGACAGCGTCCCCGATACCTGGACGTTGTTACCAATCGAGGTGGGGGTGGTGACCGTCGGGCCGTAATAGACCATTATCCCGGCTGTTCGGTCAGGGTCTTCAACATAGAACCGATCGGTGAAATCGGTAGTGCCGGCGGTAACCGGCCTTTCGGGCAGGCTGACGATCGTCCCGTTTGGGACAGCACGAAGCGAGCGAATCGTTGGATAGACTTCGAAGGCCTCGCTGAGCGCACGGTATGCGTTGATTCTCCCCCAACCCGTGTAGCGATCCTTTCCCGGGGCATCGATGTCATCGCAGGTCTGCTCGATCTGGTTCCTAACCTGCAGGTTGGTCCAGCCGGGATGAGATGCCCAAATCAGGCCCGCCAGTCCCGAGACGAACGGCGTGGCGGCTGAAGTCCCGGACCCCAGCTCATAGGGCACGCCGAATAGGGTGTCATACCAGGTGGGTGCTGTGCTGAAAATCCAGTTGCCGGGCGCCATCACATCCAGCGTATCGCCATAATTGCTTCCGCCCTCACCCCAATCCAGATCCGTGCATCGCTCGTCGTACTCATTGCTCGCGCCGACTGAGATGGCAGATGAGTAGTAGGACGGGTAGTGTGGGTAACTCGCGTCGTCGAGGCCGTCATTACCGCTCGCACAAACTACCACCGCGCCGGCTTCCCAGGCGTAGTCAATGGATGCCTCAAAGGCCGGAACGTCAAGGTACGTGCCTACGCTCAGATTGATGATCTTCGCCCCATGATCAGCCGCCCATACGACTCCCTCGGCGGCGTCGATTTCCTCGCCCGCGCCGGAAGCGTCAATCACCTTCACGGGCATCAGCCTCGCATTCCAATCTACCCCGGCCACTCCCTCGTAATTGTTCGTTTGGGCAGCGGCAATTCCCGCAACGTACGTGCCATGCATATGGTCATCTTCGGTGTTGGTCGTACCATCAATGGCATTGTAGCCCTGGAGGACTTTGCCGTACAGGTCGAGATGCGTGGATTCGATACCAGTATCAACGATCGCAATGATGGTATTGGCGGACCCGGTCTGAAGGTCCCACGCCTCAGGCGCGTGTATGTCGCATCGGCCGTCTGTGTTGTAGAGCCCCCATTGGAAGTCGAACCAATCATCGTTCGGGAATACGGCCAGGTAGATGGTATGGTTCGCGCTGGCGAAGATGACATTGGGATTGCGGCTGAACTTCTCAATCGCTTCGGGCACCGAGAGTCCTGGGGGGAGACGCAGGCAGTAGGTATCAATCTGGGGTACGGCCTTGCGCACCGTTGTATGGGCACTTGCGGCAATGCCCCTCGCGGGAGCGCCGGGCTCAAACCGAACGAGTATTTCCCCCGCCTTGTAGCTGCCAATCCTGGGTGCGGCACTCAACGCGAGCGGATACGCCCCTACGCATAGTATGAGAAGTGCGCGGATCGCGAACAATCTGGTTTTAGACATACTACTACCTGCAATTAAAGGGTCTTGCGGCAGGAGGTCCAGCCTCGCAAAGCGGTTGGCACTACGCACAAATTCGGCTGGCTCGCTACATTCAGTATACAACGAAACGAGCGCCCTGTCAACGATTTACCCGAAATCGTTCTTAATTCAATCACAATCCGCGACAGCCCCGGTGCCACTCCCCGCCCGTATCATTCCATGTCAGGAAGCTGTGGATGTGATCGGGGAGTTGTTCCCGCGTGATCGTTATCTCGCCTGCTCTTTCAATCTGCAATCTGAAATCTGAAATCTGAAATCGGTCCATGATCTCGATGGTCCGTGCCCCAGCCGAAACCGATAGCGCAAGGAGAATAGTGCAAAGAACTCTCATGCCTCCGAGTATACCGCAAACCCGCCAAGAACGCCAAGGGATTCTAACAGGGATGCACAGGATAGGCAGGATAAACCGTGGGACTGCTTAGGAGTTCTCTCTCTGGTCTCATCCGAGAGCTCTTTGGTCGCGTCTTAGAACTCCTTGGCCAGGCCCGAGAGCCTCGCAGAGCCAGGCAGAACTACGAGAACCATTTTCCCGTGCATTGAGGACCGATCTACTCGACAACAGTCAGGAGTGAATATATGTAGGAATCACCTAGACGTTTGCTTTCTTCCAGTACCTCTACTTGCTCACTAGCCACAGCACCCTCAAACCAGAATGCTGCAGGCATCTGCTCAGCCAAATGATCCTTGGTACCAGGCAATGTAAGAAGCTTGGCGGCTGTACCATCCTTTAGGTTCTTCCAGGGTCTTTGCCATCCATCGAATTGTTGAGACAAGGCATGCCATATTACTTCCCCGTTCGAGGAGACAACGACGCATGAACGCCAATTGGAAGCTCGAATGAGACGCCTGGCTGCTGCCGCCAGCGAGACGTCAAACTCGTGGGCTATTCTTTCCACATCCGCAAAGGTGGGCTTGGTGCAGCCGAGATCTTCTGCAAAAAGCATGCTAGGGATTAGCAGATAAGATGCAAAAATGTTTGCTTCCGATTCCTCGGACCAATCCGAGCAATCAAAGTTGAGAAAATCGCCCATACCGTCTCGAAAAAATCCTCTTGCCTTCAAAGAGGGCTTGTGCAGAACAAAGTGTGCGATCTCGTGGCCTATCGTATATCTTCGGCGTTGCATATTGGTCGATGCTTTGTTGACGACAATTGCACCCACTTCACCGTCACTCACAAGACAACCATCAAACCCCTCCAACTCGGCATCTTTGATCGAAAGATATAACCTAGAAGCTAAAGTTGCAACATCAACAGGCGCCTGTAGATCGGTAAATGTCTTCCTAAGGAGGCTCTCTGCTCGATCACAGAGCGTCCTCTCTCTCGATTCTAGCTGAGCATTCCAAAGAAGCCAATCCGTTGCTTGCCCGGAGCCTCCCCCCCTGCCTCTATACATGACCCCGGCATGTGCAGGCAAAAGGCAACCATGACTAGGAGTCGACGCCTGGGCTGCCTTTCGCCACCCCAAGAGATTGCATATCGCCTCTATTGGATGCCGAGAGGCCTCGACTACAGGATCTAGTGCGTCCTCAATCTTCTCAAACCTTTGTTTCTTCGCTCGAAGTACCTCAAGCCTGCTGATACCCTCATCTACCAGTTCATCTGATGCCGATGGCTGATATCTGCATTCCAGTATCAACTTGATGGTTTCTAGCGCCTCTGTTAGTTGGCTCTCCATTCCTCTAGGACAGTGCGCTAGGTAGGAGGCCATGTCCGGCTGAGCTGTCGATCTCGAATCTTTGATGAATCTCTCTATCAGGTCGGCGATCTTTTGTTCAGCATGTGATGGCATTGTACTATCCTTTAGATTTCAGTGGTAGCTGTTGAAACCAACCGTCTATCTGAAGATGCTGCCGAAGCTTTGGGATGGCGCGTTCGAAACGTTTCTGAAGAGTATTGGCGGTTGCTTCGAATAGCGGAGCCAGCTCCGTGAATTCATATCCTTCATAGACATGCATACTCACTAATCGGCGATCATTCTCTTCCAGAGAGTCCAGCGCCGCTTGACAAGCCCACTCTAGCAGCAATGTCTCGTCTGCATCTCGACGGAGTTGTTCATGATCCTCGAATCTCTCTTGATGCGCGACGTTCTCGACATCGAAGCCGGAATCCTCTGCATGCAGCCCGGTGATTTCGAGTTTGACGCCATATTTTTCCCGCCAGAAGTCACAAGCCTCATTCAGTGCTATCCTGGTAGCCCAGGTCCAAAACGCCCCTTTGCCCTTGAAGTTATGGACCGACTCGTATACCTCTTCCATCGTGCGAAGAGCTATCTCTTGGGCGTCCTCTAGCCTCATGGGCTTCAGGCCAAGTATTCTCTTGGCAATCTCGTCCAGGAAGAGCTTGACCGATCTCTCCGTGAATACGTCACTTTGGAATTCAGATACTAGTCGTGCAGCATCTTCTTGCTCCATCTATTGCTCCTATCTCTTCCTCCTCCCCTAAGCGCCATTACGTTAGTCTGCAAATCAGGCGAACATACGACAAGGAAAATTTCGATGAAAAAGAGCTTTGATTCATGTCATGTTTTCGACTCTCAAACAGGACTAACCTCCCCAGAAAGCGCTGAAGAGCTTGCCTTTCCGGCTGATCTCGCAGCTGGGGCTTGAGCGAGCCTTCAAATCTATGCGCATCGGAGATGCCAAAATGGCTAAAGAAAAGAAAGAGCACTTGTTCCACTTCACAGTTGACGAAGAAGAGCTGACGACCTCCGAGCATACGCTCACGGTCAGGCAGATCCTTGAAATGGCAAACCTCGATCCTGACACCCATTACCTGATAGAGCTGAAAGGCCATAATCAGGAGCCGCATGAGAACCTGGACGAGGCAATCCATATCCACGAAAAGCAGAAGTTCATCTCGGTGTACCGTGGCGAGACTCCCGTCTCATAGGGGACTGTAATGGACGAACTAATACGCCAACTAGAGGAATTGGGATATCTTGCGGACCAGTCCGCGCGTGACCAAGGCATTGTCATCATTAAGGGCTTCGAGATCAAGGCTGGTCGTGAGGTCGGCAAGCAGGTAGACGTGGGCATTCTAGGAAAGGACTTCCCGTTTACGCCACCTGCTGGCATTCATGTGCGTCCGGCCCTGCCATGTCCTTCGAAGGGTGACACGACCAGTCCTCTCGGGGACGAGTGGCGATACTGGAGTCGCAGGCTCCCCGATTGGCAGAAAGACAGGAGTGCCCGCCATATCATCTCCTATATCAACAAGGTGTTCCTCGATGCTTGAGAGATATGACGAATTCGCCGTCGCCTTGCCGGAGGGCCTAAGTCAGCAGGTTAGTGATCATCTGCTGCAATGGCAATACCAGGAGGACCTATGCTTTGCCATATGGCGCCCCAGCGAAGGCAGTCATCGCTTAACGGCTTTGATCGCGGACCTGGTATTGCCTCTCCATGGAGACCGCAATGTACATGGCAATGTCGGTTTCACCGCTGATTACTTTGTGCGTGCCCTTGCCCTGGCTCGGCAGCACAATGCTGGCTTGGCCCTGATGCATAGCCACTTGGGGCCAGGCTGGCAGGGCATGAGTGATGACGACATTCGAGCAGAGACAGGCCATGCTGGAGCAGTGAAGGCGGCGACAAGTCTACCATTCCTTGGGCTCACTATCGGAAACGACCGGGCTTGGAGCGGGCGACTCTGGCTGAGAACCGCGGCCCGCCAATACCAGGAACAGCCTGTATCTGTAGTTCGAGTCGTCGGTCGGGGTATGGATCTTACGTATCATCCAACTCTGAAACCCATGGTACATTATGGCGAGGAATTGGATCGAACCGGAAAAGCCCTCGGACCAAGGGGGTGGGCGGATATAGCGAGAATGCGGATAGGCATTGTTGGTCTGGGAAGCGTTGGAAGCCTAGTGAGTGAGGCTCTGGCACGGATCGGTGCCCAGAATATGGTCCTGATTGACTTTGACAAGATCAAGAAGAAGAATCTCGACCGCACAGCTGGCGCGTTTCCATGGGATGTTGGAAGCTTCAAGGTCAATGTGGCGGCAGAACATGCTCAGCGCTGTGCCACTTCACGGAATCTGTCCATAAGTCGGGTAATCGGAAGCGTGGTGGAAGACAATGGCTATGATGCAGCACTAGACTGCGACCTTTTATTCAGTTGCGTGGATCGACCGTGGCCGAGACGGGTACTGAATCATATTGCCTACGCCCATGTAATCCCAGTGATCGACGGTGGGATACTGGTAAGGCTGAGAGCTGACCGCATGATCGGAGCCGATTGGCATTGCCATACCGTAGCACCTGGCCGTCGGTGTCTAGAGTGCCTAAAAGCTTACGACCCATCGCTCGTTGCCATGGAAATGCAGGGATTGCTTGATGATCCATCATACATGGCGCAGCTCGATCCAAGTCTACCTATCCGAATTCATGAGAACGTATTTCCTTTCAGCATGAACCTGGCTTCCCTAGAAGTCATGCAAATGCTGGCGCTTATTCTGGGGCCGATCCACGACTTAGGCGACCAGAACTATCACTTCTCCACAGGCTCTCTCGAGAGGACGGAGGACAAGGACTGTGATCTAGCCTGCCCTTACCCAGATATAGTTGCAACAGGCGATAACTGGTACCGGGTAACTGGGGAACACCTTGCCGCAAGACAAGCTCATGCCGGTAAAGAAAGACTTGGCTGGCTAGGAAGGACAGTGAGACCCGTGCGCCATCTCCTCATTCGGCTATGCCATCGGATCTCCTAACGATTCCTTGGAGCTTCGCCCTCCGCTCTGTGCCTCTGTGGTGCGGAATGCCCCTGTCGAGCATCCAGTATCCGGCATCTAGGATCGGGCTTTCAGCCCTTGATCCCCGTGAGCGCTATCCCCGAGATAAAGTACTTCTGGGCGAGGAAGAAGAGAGCCACAATTTCAGATTGCAGATTTCAAATTTCAGATTGAAGGGACGTTTCTATCCCTTGATGCCTGTTAGGGCTATGCCCGAAATGAAGTACTTCTGAGCCAGGAAAAACAGGATAAGACACGGGGCCATGACGATGAGCGACACCGCCATGAGGTAGTGCAGAGTCACCCCATAGTGCCCCTGGAAGAATTGGAGACCGAGGGCGAGGGTCAGCTTGTCGGGGGTCGTGAGGTAGATCAGCGGGCCCATGAAGTCGTTCCACGTGCCGATGAACGTGAAGATGGCGATCACCGCCAGGCAGGGCTTCACCAGCGGGAGCATGACTCGCCGGTAGATCCCGAACGACGTGCACCCGTCTATGCGGGCGGCGTCCTCCAGCTCCAGCGGGATGGTGAGCATGAACTGCCGCATGAGGAAGATATTGAACGCCCCTCCCCCGAGCCACGCCCCGATCGTCAGCGGCTTGAAGGTATTCAGCCAGCCGAGGTTGCGGAACATGAGGTAGACCGGAATCATGGTCACCTGCGCGGGCAGCATCATGGTGGCGAGCGTGATGATGAACAGGACGTCCCTCCCCTTCCACCTCAGGCGGCTGAAAGAGTAGCCCGCGAGCGAGGAGGTCAGCAGCACCCCGAGGATCACCGTGCCCGTGATGATGCAGGTGTTCTTCAGGTAGAGGTTGAACGGCAATGTCCCCCACCCCTCGATGAAGTTCCGCCAGACGACCGGGCTGGGAATCCATTGGGGCGGAAAGGCCATGACCTTGTCCGCCTGCTTCAGGGCCGTGCTCACCATCCAGAGGAAAGGCAGGAGCATGCTGACCGAGCCGGTCAGGAGGAGCAGATAAATCATGGAGGAGCGAGGAGTGAGGAGGGAGGAGTGACCCTTCTTCCGGGTCGCCCCATCACCCCATCTCCCCATCGCCCCATCACCCCTTGGTTTCATCTGCGCTCCCCCTCATAGTAAACCCAAAACGCGCTGGACTTGAAGACCACCAGCGTCAGCCCCAGGATGATCGCGAAGAGCACCCACGCCATCGCGCTCGCATAGCCCATGTGATAGTAGTTGAACGCCTGCCGGAACAGGTAGAGCACGTAGAACAGGGTGGAGTTCACCGGCCCGCCGTTCGTCATCACGAACGCCTGCGTGAAGACCTGGAAACTGCCGATTATCCCCATGATCAGGTTGTAGAAGATCACCGGCGTGAGCATCGGGATAGTCACATGCCTGAACTTCTGGAGGACGCCCGCGCCATCGAGGTCCGCCGCCTCATAGAGGTGCTGAGGGACGCTCTGCAGGCCCGCGAGATAGATCACCATCCCCCCGCCAATCCCCCAGAAGCTCATGAGGATCAGCGAAAGGAGGCTCGTCTTCGGGCTCGTGAGCCATTGGGAGCCCGGCAGATGGAGCGATCGCAGGACGACGTTCCCCAGGCCGTAGGATGGATCGAAGATCCACATCCACAGCAACGCCACCGCCACCCCACTGACCACCGCCGGCAGGTAGTAGATCGTTCGGAAGGCGGCGATCCCTCGGACCTTCTGGTTCATCAGGATCGCGACCGCCAGCCCGAGTCCCAGGCCCATCGGCACGCTCACGAAGGAGTAGATCGCGGTCACCTTAAGCGATTGCCAGAAAAGCGGATCGGTCATGAGTTCGGCGTAGTTCCGCCCGCCGACGAACCTCGGGGCGCTGAAGATGTCGTATTTGCAGAAGCTGATGACCAGCGACGCCAGCACCGGCCCGGCGGTGAAGAACACCAGCCCCACCAGCAATGGCGCAATGAACGCCCAGCCTTCGATGGTTTCTCTCTTCCTAAGCTTGCTCATTCAAACCACACGATAGCAGATATCAGATATCCGATGTCAGATATCCGGAACGCCCCATCCGCTATCCGATATCCGTTATCCGATATCACTCACTCTTCTCCGCTAAAATCTTATTGATCTTCCCATCCGCCTCCCGAAACGCCTCCCCCACCGGCGTTCCCAGGAACGACTTCTCGAACGCCTGAGTGACCGCGTCGCTGACCTCCGGCCGAGTGAGGATTAGGAAGTCCTCCCACCCCATGCCGAACTCCACCGAGTTGACGAAGGCATCATAGTTCAAGGCGGGATGCCCACCCTCGCTCCGGCTGAGGCGGATCGGTCCCTCCCTCAGGTGGAGGGACGGAGTGCGCCAGCACGGGTCTTTCGCCAGGCTCTTCAGGCAGGGGATTCCGCTCCCCGATGCCGCCAGGATGCGCTGCCCCTCCGGGCTCACGATGAACTTCAGGAACTCCCAGGCCTCCTTCGGGTGCTTGGTGTTCGTGGACATCCCATATCCTGCCGCGCCCATGTTCGTCACCCGGCGCATCGTCCCCGCGGGCATCACCTGCACGTCCCAATCGCCGTCCTTCATCGTCGCGCGGTAGAACGGCACTTGGGGGAATACCTGCGGCTGCATGGCGATCTTCCCGGCGGCGAATGGATCTACCCCCGGGATGGTGATGCTCCGGTTCGGCGGCATGGCGACTTTCTCCACGGTCACCAGGCGCACGAGGTCCTCCAGACCCTTCAGGCTCTCAGGCGAGCTGAATGAGGCCCGCGCACCATCCCTGGTGACGACCCGACCGCCCTCGGAGGCGACCCACGGCGCATAGACCCCGCACCAGTTGTAACTCGCGCTGAACCCATACTGCGTCACCCGGCCATCCTTATCTCGAAGGGTGAGCTTCCTCGCCATGCGCAGGAAGTCTTTGCGCGTCCAATCCGGCGTCGGGTCGGGGAGGCCGGCCTTGCGGAAGAGGGCCCGGTTGTAGAACATCACGACGACCCCAAGCTCGCGGGGTAGCATGAAAACCCGCCCCTTCTTATCCGTGCCGGTCTTCATCATCTGCGGGTAGATGTCGTTGATCGGGAACTCAGGGTCTTGGCGGATGAATGGCCTGAGGTCGCGAACGACCTGGTACTTGGTGAACGTCGGCACGAGGGAGTCGGCGAGGAATACGACGTCCGGGAGAGTCCCCGCCGCCGACTGCATCACCAGCTTGATGTCATAGCCCATCCCCGCCACGGGCTCGACGTTGATTTTGATTTGAGGGTTTCGAAGATGCTCGCTCCGGCGGCACTTGGCCTCGAAGCCCTTCACGAGGGCATTGGCGAGGTCCGCCTCCTGCTTCGCCCCCAGGACGGAGAAGCGCAGAACGGTCTTATTCGTCGGTTCCTCGCGATGCGAGCACCCGCATAAGACAGTGGACAGGAGACAACAGACTACAGCCAGCCGGATTCCCATATGGTACTATTCGCCGCCAGGGACTGGGTTTCCCCACCGCAAAGATGCCAAGAGAACAGGGATTCGCATCATTCATCGGCTACACCCTCGGCCTGCACAGCACCCATGTGGAGTGCCAGGTGGCTTGACACACCGCTCTGCCATCGTACAAGGAGGCGCATTGGAACACAGCAGATCAAGCCTTGGAGACGGTAGTCATTATCTTCCATCCGGTGATCTGACTCGCTAAGTGAAGTGCCACGCCTTGTTCGCCTTGTATTGCCTTCTGGATCTTCTCATCGGGTGCCCCGACTAGGAATTCCCGCCTGTCACGATCGTAGTCCGTATGAATGTCCTGATACCTGACAAGTCGGAGGATCGACGATATAACATCAATGGGATCATCAGACCAAGGGATAATCCGAACCAACTCATTCTCAAGGTCACGCGCAACCAGGTTGGCCCGACTTTGGTGGATAACCGGTGTCAGGTCATATCCCTCACGATTCGTACGTATGGCTACTACGCTCATTTGTCCAGGTTCTCGGGCTAAGGCAACGATCTCGACCGTGTCATCAGCCAACTCGGGAATAGCGGCATGACAGGCATCCGCAAGCTGCTCCTCAGAAGAAGTTGGCACTTCCTCCACGCTTTCACCAGCGGCACATGCAATGACCAAATCTTCGACCCGCTGGCCGTTCTCCATAGCAGCAAAGCGTTTCTCACGATAGCATGAAATCAGCCCTTCTCTCAGAGCACGTCTCGCTACGAGTTCGGCCGCCTCCATCCCCCTCTTGGTCCACGCTATCAGATACACGGTATGGAGGCCCATCCTTAGATTCTGACGGAGTCGCCACCAGTGGGCAGCCTCCCCATATGTGTCAAGCATGAATGATCTGGCAAACAAGATTGCACCTGTTCTCACCGTTGGTCCTGGCAGTGCGAGCCTTATCTCCTCATGCTCTTCTCTTCGAGCGATACCATTCACGAAGTACGCCACTTCCTCCGCCTCTTTCATCAGTTCCTGATTAGGAGAGGTATGGGGGGACAGAAAACGTCCCATACTCCCAATCTCCGGCAGGAATACTCTCGAGAACAAGCCTTTGCCAGTCAGCCTAGCAAAAATCCCCATCCATTTGTCGAAATCTTCTAGATCTCTAGACGCTGGAGCGACATACTCCTGCATAAGAATACGCTGCGCTTCCACATCGTTCACTACTATGTCCCGTGCAACGGCAAGATCCATGGCCTCCGATTCAGCTCGCGGCATGTACGGTCGGGCTTCCTTTACCATTCCTAGGGGCAAATATTGAAGCGTTGCCTTTACCAGCGACCTAGACGTAGTTTGATCTGGGGCAAGACAAATGATTACCTCGTTTTCCCTGATGCTATCCAGCCCGCTTGCTGCGACCCAGCGAATCTTGGGGGCTAGAGGTATAGAGCCTGGTGCATCATACTCCAACCGGGCACAACTCCGGTTAATCTCCCTCTGTATGTACGTGGCGTCTCTCCCCCTCGTGAACCGGCAGCTAACCCTGGTGCCAATGCGATAAAGGAAATGGATGGCGGTGTCAAGCTTGTTGAGTTGGACGAGGATTCCCAGCGTGATCCCCACAGCCGATCCACCACCCAAGAAACCAAGCGCCAATTTTAAGATATCATCCAATCCCACCGACCTCTTCCCCTCTTGCCGCCATGTAACATGACAGGCCAGAGCAGCATGCGTGAAAAACCCCCTCTTTTTTGACTATGCAGCCGATAGAAGCCTGATCGATTGTAGCCCCGCAGAAATTGCAGACGAGTCGACCAGCCATCAGCGGTTCCCATAAACCCGCCTGCCGTAACACCGCCTCTAGCTGCTCTCCATGTATCGCCTTGATCTCAGTACGACGTAACCATCGCGCTAATCCTGGCATGATTACTCTCCTCCTGACAAAGCGTGAACCCCTGCCATTCTTGGAAGAACCCGACAATTCAGAACGGCGTGACACATACTCTACAATATGACCATTAATGGTATGGGATGATGGCTGATTTGTCAAGGGGTCTTCTCGACAGTCGTCTAATTTCATGGCTTACTCCTTCCGTCTTTCCTATAGAGCCACCTGGCTATCCCCATGATAGCGAACATATGTTCGCCCGTCAATGTTCGTTCCGTGAAATGTTATGGAATACTTATGTTCGCCCCCCACAAGAAGCGATCAGTATCCAACCGCCCGAGGGAAAGGCGGTAGCTTCCTTCCACAAGCTCAGGACACTCCCCTTCGACAACCTCAGGACACTCCCCTTCGACGGGCTCAGGACAGGCAAGGCCTATCGGCGTCCATCCGCGTTCACTCTGGAAGTTAGAAGTCGGAGGTTGGAGGTTCGATGTTCGACGTTCCCATCTTCTCCATCCTCTCTATCCCTGTTAACTGTTCGTTCTTGGTGCTTCGTGCCTGGTGCTTCGTTGGCGAAAACCCCGGAGGGCGGGAGCGGACACCCGCCCCTACCCACAATCGTTCACCGTTGATCGGTGGCGTGACTCGTTTCGTAGGTCGATGATCGGTTACGGCCCGGACCGCATGACGTAGAACCTGTGACCATACGAGCAGCGTGCCGCCGGAGCGAGCATCCCGGATCGTCGGGACAACCCCAACCGGATGCCGATGAGGCCGCCGGCGCTCCCAGCCCGTATCCTGCCCATCCTGTCCATCCCTGTTTCGGAAACCCCAGAGGGCAGGGTAACCCAGCCCCTACATCCTGTCTATCCCTGTTCCCAAATCCCGTGAAAAAGCGGTGAAATCGTGTGAACGGGGGTGAAGATTCTGTGTTCAACGTTCGACGTTCAGCGTTCGACTTTAGCCCGGATGCCGACGAGGACGTCGGCGCTCCCAGGCCCGGTCACTCATCACTCATCACTCATCACTCTCCCCCATCAACCATTAGCCATGAACCATTAACCATTCCGCGCCTGTTTGCCGACCGCTCCCCGGCGGGTAACTCTGCAAGAGGAGGTCAATCTCGTGCAGCAGAACGTGTCACGAAGAATCATGGAGGCGTTCGGCGAGGCGCTGAGGGCGCTGAACTCCGAGGGGCTGCCATTCGTGATCGGCGGGGCGTTTGCGATCCATCACTACACCGGCACTTGGCGGAATACGAACGACCTCGACATCTATCTGGAGCGCAAGCATGTGCGGGATGCTATCTCCATTCTCGAGGCGGAAGGATTCAGCGACTTCGGCGAGATGGCTGCTGGGGATCGCGAGTGGATACATCATGCCCTGAAGGACCATGCCTTGATTGATTTGATCTGGCAGCCGCCGAACCATCTCTCGCCGGTGAATGAGAGCTTCTACCGCCGGGGCGTCGAAGGGACATTCGCCGGTGTGCCGGTGCGCTTCATCCCGCCGGACGAGTTGGTTTGGGCGAAGATATTCACCATGAACCTGCATCGGTGCGATTGGCCGGATATCTTCAAGATCATACGATCCTGCCCCGACCAACTGGATTGGCGGTATCTGCTGGACAAGATGGGTAGTCATTGGCCGGTCTTACTCTCGTTCCTGGTGCTGTTTGAGTGGGCTTATCCGAGTGAGGCAGAGTGCATTCCCCGAGTGATTCGAGAGGAGCTATTCAGTCGAACGACGAGGCTTGCGGCAATGCCGGGAGCGCCGATCCGCGAGGCGATACTGGATCCGTGGGTGTATACGAGGCCGGTGTCGCCGTAGGCGACCATGGGGGATGGTCGAGGGTCCATGGTCGAGGGGGATGCGGACGGTTTGTCATTGACCATGGACCCTTGACCATTGACCATCATGGAGAATGTATGCTGATTGGGGCGATGAACAACCCGATGGTGGATGTGGTGCAGGAGATCGAGACCTTCGCCGGGTTCGGATTCGACTTCATGGACCTCACTCTGGAACCCCAGGCCGCTTATTCGGGGACACTGCCGATCGAGAAAGTGAGGGCTGCCCTGGAAAGGACCAGGATAGGCGTCATCGGTCACACGGCGTGGTACCTGCCGATCGCATCGCCGATCCCCGAGATGCGGGAGTCGGCAATCTGCGAGATCGAGCGGGATATGCTCATCTTTGCCAGCCTGGGCGCGACCAAGATCAACGTGCATCCATTCGTGCAAGCCCCTCTACATGAAACCAGATGGATTCGGGAGACGAATATCGCCGCATTCCAGAGGCTTGCCGTGCGTGCGAAGGAGCTTGGACTCAAACTCATGCTGGAGAACATTGCCGGCCACTTCAATACGCCGAGGGACCTGTCAGTCGTATTTGCGGCAGTCCCGGATCTGGGTCTCCATCTCGATGTGGGCCATGCCAATCTGGAAACCGAGCACAATCTAACTGTCGAACTCGCATCGCTTTTTGCAGATCGCCTGGAGCACGTGCATTTCTCCGATAACAATGGAGGGAACCTGGACCTCCATCTGCCGCTCGGAGTTGGGAAGATTGACTGGAAGTGGATCGTCCACATTCTGAAACGCATAGGCTACGATGGGACAATCACTTTGGAAGTCTTCGCCGAAGATAAGGAATATTTACTTTTCAGCCGCAGAAAGCTACTCAAGCTGTGGAACGAGGAAGATGCGCCGGCCGCCTGATCATGCCGCTTTGGGAAGGCGCTTCGCCCGGGGTTTACGTATTTGCTTGCGCGCCAGCTTGATCAAGTCCTCGGCGCTCTGGTTGCCGCCGGTGGCATTCGCCCAACCCATGCCGGCGTCGAGCGTCACCGGAGTATCCGAATATTCCACTTTGAACTCGGCGGCGCTCACGCCTTTCAGGATGCGGGCACAAATCCTGTCGGACTGCTGCTTCGTGTGGAGCAGTATCAGGCCGAACTCATATTCGCCCAGCCGCCCCATAATATCACAGCGCCGAATGATGTCCTTCACTTTCTGTGCGAGGCTGCAGAGGATGTCGTCACGCCGCATTCTCCCAAACTGAGCTCCGAACTCCTCGAGTCCATGGACCGTCAGAATGGCAAACCCCACTTCCGACTTGTCTCGGGAAGCCCTGGTAAGCTCTTCTTCCAGGCGATTCTTCAGATACCGCTCGTTGTATGTGCCGGTCAGACTGTCGAGCACGTCGCCCTCCTCTTCGGCGGTCAATTGGTCGGATCGCCTGCTGGCCAGCTGGAGCTGCATTTGCACCTCGCGAATCTCCTCCGTAGTGAGAATACGCCGAAGCTTTCGGGTGCCCGTGCGGAGTATATGCGAAACGTAGTTGCAGGAGATGCCCAGTTTCTTCGCGATCTCAGTCTGGCTGAGACCGCTGAAATAGAATTCCTGGATGACCTTCTGCTCGATGAGCTTGAGCTTATTCATGGACATTTCCAGGACGATCTTGTCTTCCACGGGAAGCTGGAAGGTGGCAGGCCTGTCCTCCCTCATGCGGTCGAGGTCCCATCCCCCATTCTGCGTATCGTCCTGATCGCTGTCCAGGGAGGTAACCTTTAACACGTCACGAGTGGTGAGCAGCTCGGCGACAGTCTCCTCGGGCAGGTGCATCACGCGGCCGATCTCCGCATTGGTGGGCTGACGTCCCAACTCCTGACAAAGGCCTTCTATGACCCTCGTCATTCGATGGTTCAGCTCCTGGAGCCAGGCCGGCTCCTTGATGATCTTACCCTTGTCACGGAGCGCATGCTTGATCTGGCCGATTATGAAGTGGGTGGCGTATGTGGAGAACTTCACGCCTCGCTCGGCATCATAGTGATCGGTCGCGATCAGCAGGCCGATGTATCCCTCCTGGGCAAGATCCTCCATCGGTTCTCCCGAACCGGCGAACCTGCGAGCGATACTCTCGACGAGCTGCTTATACTGCAGGATGACCCTTTCTCTCAGTTGGCCGTCCTTGGTGGCAGCATATTGAGTGAGAAGCTCCTGAATCTGCTCCTCTGTGAGTTTTGTATATGAAGGAGTCTGCATATGTCTCCTGCCGGCCACTAATTGACGGAACTTACCAGTTTAAAGATCGGTCCCATTACCGATATGGCAATGAACCCCACGACGACGCCCATGAAGACGATCAGCATCGGCTCGATGAGGGATGTGAGTCCCTTGACCGCGGCGTCAACTTCTTTCTCGTAGAACTCCGAGACCTTCACCAGCATGTCACTCAGACGACCTGTTTCCTCGCCGACATCTATCATGTGGGTTACCATGGTGGGAAACAATCCGGTAGTCTCCAGGGGCGCGCTTATCTTCTGGCCTTCACGAACGCTCTCTCGGGCCGTCTGCACTCCCTTGGCAATGACTGCGTTGCCGGCAGTTTCGCCCACAATCTCCAACGCTCGCATCATCGGAACGCCGCTGCTCACTAGCGTGCCGAACGTTCTCGAGAACCTCGAAATGGCCATCTTCTGGATGATATCCCCAACGATGGGGACCTTCAGCTTGAGGTAGTCTATCTGGTAGCGACCCTTCTTCGTCTTGCCGGTCTGCTTCACAAAGACCAGCACGCCGACCACCAGGATGACGGGAACGTACCAGAAGTGCTTAAACAAGTCGCTGGCGTCGAACAGCAGCTTGGTGTACACCGGCATTTCGACGTTCATACTGTCGAAGATCTCTTTGAACTTCGGCAGCACGAAGGTCATGAGAACGAAGACCATGCAGCAGGAGAAGATCAGTACGATAATCGGATACATCATCGCCGACTTGATCTTCGTGCGGACCTCCATCTCATATTCCAGGAAGCCGGCCAATCTGTCCAATATCTCGTCGAGAGTTCCACTCAGCTCCGCGGCACGGATCATGTTGATATACAGTTTAGAGAACACGCTACCGTGCTTGGCCAAGGCATCCGTTAGACTGATGCCGTTCTTCACGTCGCGCATCGTCTGGTTTATAACCGGCTTCAGCACCGGATCTTTCAACTGGTTGCCCAGAATGTCCAGACACTTCACGATGCTGATGCCCGCATTGATCATGGTCGCGAGCTGCCGGCTGAAGACGACCAAGATGTCCAATTTGACCTTCTTGCTTCTGGTCAAAAGGCTGAACTTCCTCTGCTCGGTCACGCCGGTAACATGGTAGCCCTGCTCGTGAAGTCGCGCGAGCACCAGTTGCTGATTCTCGGCTTCGATCTTTCCTTTCACAGGTTTCCCGGCTGAATCCACTCCCGTATATGCATAAGTCATGGTTTATTAGCTCCTAAACTTATCCGTCATTGAGCAACCGAAGGAAATTGTCCAGATCCACTGCTCGGCACACGGCATCCTCGTAGGATATGCGCCCGTCCTTGCAAGCGCTGGACAGTATCTTGTCCATAGTCCTCATGCCCTGCATGCCGCCGGTTTCTATGGCGGAGTATATCTGGAAAGTCTTGCCTTCCCTGATCAGGTTTCGGATCGCCGGGTTCACCACCATGATCTCCACAGCGACAAACCTCCCCCCGCCGATCCTGGGAATAAGCTGTTGGGCAATTACCGCCTCCAAGGTGTTCGATAGCTGGACCTTTATCTGATCCTGCTGATGAGGCGGAAAAACGTCAACCACACGGTCTATGGTCTGCGGGCAGTTTCTGGTATGCAAAGTGCCGAAAACCAGGTGGCCCGTCTCCGCAAGCGTAAGCGCGGATGAGATGGTCTCCAGGTCCCTCATCTCTCCGATGAGAATGATATCCGGGTCCTCTCGAAGTACTGCACGGAGCGCATTGTTGAACGAGTCGGTATCTGCGATCAACTCCCGCTGGTTTATCATGCTCTTCTTATGCCGGTGCAGATACTCGATCGGGTCCTCTATGGTCATGATATGGGTATTGCGCTCGTTGTTGATGTTATCAATCATCGTGGCAATCGTCGTGGACTTGCCGCTTCCCGTAGGCCCGGTCACCAATATCAGGCCGCTGTTCCTCTTCGCCAGCTCTCTCAGTATCCCGGGGAGACCCAGTTCCTCCATCGAGGGGATGGCATGCGGAATAGACCTGAGGGCCGCGCCGACACTCCCTCTCTGGCGATAGATGTTCACCCTGAACCGGCCGGTGTCGCGGATTCCATAAGAGAAGTCGAGCTCCTTGGACTTCTCAAAGAGTTGGATCTGCTCATTCGTGAGGATGTCATACACCAGGCGCTGGGTATCCCTGGGCGTCAGGGCCTGATACTCCGTGGGGATCAGGCGGCCGTCCACTCTTATCATCGGCGACAGGTCCACGGTGAGGTGGAGGTCTGATGCACCCATCTCGACCGTCAGCCTCAGAAGATCGTCAATATGGAGATCAGCAACTGACTTGTCGCCGGCAGTGAGATTGTCCGTAAACTTTGTGTTGTCCAACATATCCAGGTTGCTCACAACGTTCCCTCCAATTAACCGGCGTACATCACTCTCAGTGATTCCTCGACGGTGGTCAATCCGAGAAGGATCTTCTGCATCGCGTCGTCGCGCAAGGTCTTCATGCCCGCTTCAACTGCTGCTTCCTTTATCGCGTAGGATGAGGAGTTGGCAAGTACCAGATCGCGAATCTTGTCGGTGATGGGCATAAGCTCATAGATACCGATCCGGCCTTTGTACCCAGTACCCTTGCAGAAGTCGCAGCCGCGCCCTCGGAAGAAGGTCACCTCCGTGCCCTCCTCGATATTCATGCCGAGCCGTTTCACTGCGTCTCTCGGTGGGGCGTAGCTCTCCTTACATTTCGGGCAGATGAGTCGCAAGAGTCTCTGAGCCAGTACTCCCGCCACCGCCGAAGCGATCAGGAAATTCTCAATGCCCATATCCAGAAGCCGGGTGATGGATCCGGGCGCGTCGTTGGTGTGCAAGGTGGCAAGGACGAGGTGACCGGTCAATGCCGCCTCTATGGCGATCATGGCTGTCTCCTGGTCACGAATCTCGCCGACCATTATAATGTCCGGGTCCTGGCGCATCATGGTGCGAAGACCGCTTGCGAAAGTCACCCCCGCCCTGGGGTTCACCTGAGTCTGCGTAACCCCGGGAAGCTCGTACTCCACAGGGTCTTCGATCGTCAGGATGTTCTTCTCTCCCGAGTTCAACTGACTGAGGACCGAGTACAGCGTGGTTGATTTACCGCTGCCTGTCGGGCCTGTGACGAGGATTATCCCGTAGGTGCGGCTGATGACCGATTGGAATAGCTCCAGGGTCTCCGGCAGAAAACCCAGCTTGTTTAGTCCGATATGAATCGAACTCTTGTCAAGGACCCTAAGAACGACTTTTTCGCCGTTTATATTCGGCAAGGTGGAGACACGGAAGTCATACTGCTTCCCACCCACCGTCGCGCTGATTCGGCCGTCCTGGGGTGCTCGCTTCTCGGCGATATCCATATCCGCCATGATCTTGATCCTTGAGACCAATGAGGCCTGGACCTTCTTGGGGACGGTGAGCCCGTCATGCATTATGCCGTCAATACGGTATCTCACGCGGAGGGCGGACCTCCCCGGCTCGATATGGATATCGCTGCATTTGTCTTGTATGCCTCTGGTGATAATCAGGCCCGTCAACCGCACTACCGGCGCTTCCTCGCTGAGTTCCCGGAGCTCCTCTATGCTTACTTCATCATCGGAAGTCTCCTGCTCAGTCAGGGAAATATCGGCTGTCTGGATATCATCCACCAGCTCGCTGACTACTTCGGACGTTTCGGAGGAACTGCTCCCGTATTGCTGGCCGATGGCAATGACGATGTCTTCTTCGGTGGCGATCACCGGTTCAATTTCAGCCCCAGTGATCAGGCGCACTTCGTCAATGGCGAAGACGTCCAGGGGATTCTTCATCGCCAGTGTAAGGGATCCATCCCGCTTAATGACCGGGATGACCTTATACCGGCGAGCCAGATCCTGTGAAATGCACTTCACGGCTTCAGGTTCAGCGGGATTCTCGCTCAGATCATGGTACTGAACTCCCCACTGCATGCCAAGGCATCTCACCTTGTCCCGCTCGGTGATCATGCCCATGCTTACGAGCACGTCGCCGATCTTCTCGGAGGTGCCCAACTGGCGCTGTTTCTCTGCGGCCTCGTTGAGTTGCTCCTGGGTAACAAGACCTGCGCTAACGAAGATTTCCCCAATGGATTTTCTTGTCATCAATATTCCTGTCTAATCCCGTTTCCAAAGGGAAGAAGCGGATCCGCCGCGCCCTGGAGCTCGGCGGATCGCTCACAGAGATAGATTTGGTACTGCTTGCTGGTCGCTATGGATCAGTGACAAGTTTCGGCGTGATGAACATCATAACTTCGGAATGGATCTTGCTCGTAGACTTGGATCTGAACAACTGTCCAATGATAGGCAGATCCTTCAGAAGAGGAATGCCGGAAACCGTCTTTATGTCGTCGTCCTTGACCAGCCCGCCTATGACGATCGTCTCGCCATCCTTCACGCGGACTGTGCTGTCAATGAACCGCCTGGATATCTGAGGAAGCGACAGGCCGGCGGGAGTATCCAGGAAGGAAGTGATAACGCTGACCTCCGGGTGCAGGTCCATCGTTATGTATCCGTCCGAACTCACCCGACTTATGGTATGGAGCTGGACTCCCACCCTGGCGGTCTCCGTGCTAACAGTTGTTCCTTGGAGCGTATGGTCCACATTTATGACGTACTTGACCTCATCGCCAATGAAGATGCTCGAGGGCTTGCCGTCGAGGGCCAGAACATTCGGATTTGCCAGCACCTTCCCCTTCTTGTCTTGAATGAGCGCCCTGATCCTGGTCATGATGTTTAGCCCGGTTCGAGTGAACCTGCCGATATTCAGACCGGAATCGGGAGTTTCGCTTATCGTCTGCTCGCTGAATACGCCCTGGTCTCCCCAGTCGATGCCGAGGTCTTTGGATGCATCATCGTTGACATCAATCACCTTGGCTTCGATGAGGATCTGCTGCTGAGGCACATCCACTTTCGCAAGGAATTCCTTGGCCTTGTCTACATCTTCCTGGCTGCCCTGAAGTATCAGCACTTTCGGCGGGGCAACCTGTTCGGTGATCTTACTGTTGGTTGGCGACGTGGACGTACCTTCCGAGCCCATCGCAATCGCCTCCGGACACTGCAGATTAAAGCCCTGATTCGGGCCGATTGATACTTGAAGGCCCTTCAGCATCGTGGCAAGAAGGCTTTGAAGCTCTCCGATGTCGGCATACTTCACCTCGTACAGCTCGGTCACTGATCCCGCGCTGTTTGCAGCCACGGAATCTTCGATAGCCTGCACCATAGCCTTTGCGGAGTCAACAGCATCGGCCGGGCCGTTCAGCACCAGGACGGTCTGCCCTTGGGGGGCATCCTTCTTCGCGTTAGCCGCGCTGGAGGTCACATTGACCATGCCATACTGGGCCTCGAGCATCTTGGTGACCAGGGCCGGATCGCTGTACGCCAGGATCGCAACCGCAGTTACCTTCTCTTCGTTCGCAGAACTCGAGCCTGCGAGAGACTTCAGGTTCTCCGCCGTTCCGACAACGTAAACGCCGTCTCGCTGCTCATACCGGAATCCGCTCAGGTTGGCGACGAGCTTCAATGCATCCTCCACAGACACCTTGTTTAGAGAGGCAGTTACCTCGCCCTTGACGTCAGCGCTGGCGACAATATTCACTCCACCCTGAGTTGACAGTGCCTTCAAGACATCATGGATGTCGCTGGCAACGAAATCGAGCGAGACCAGTTTCTGCTTGGGGACTTCCGGCAATGCGCTTGCCACCAGGATCGGCTTCCGCTGAATCACCGGCTTCGGAGCAGTATGCGTCCTCGGCAGGATAGGTGAAGTACTCGCGACGAGAACAGGCTTGGCCTCGGCGACCGGCATGGCCGCCGGCTCAGACTCCGCCATCTGGACAGGCTCAAGGGCCGGCTGCGCTTGTACCTCAGCCTGGATTGCCTTTGACGGGGATGCAGTGACTGGCACAGTGCTGGTCTGCTTCGACGCCTTTACCGCCATCTGCGTCTTGCCCGAGGTCCGGTTGTACTTGTCTATCGTGATGATGGCGAGCTTCTTGCCGTTCTCGTACTCGATAGAGTACTTCATGAGCGAACCAGTGGCAACGGCAATCCTGGCAATTGGTGGTGAGTCCTTATACCCGGCGCAATTGATGAAGCGAACGCCGCCGCTATTGATATTCACTCGTCTCCTCTGAGACGCGGCGATTGTGCCATACAGGTCTAACACGATATATCGGGCACCCAGGCGGGTATCATAGAGCGCCAGCGGCGCACTCGCGGTGGCCTTGATCACCACAGCATCTGCTGAGTTGATGATGTCTACTTTGCTGATTGTTTGCTTTACAGCGGCATGCACCGGCGGTGACCATAAACCGATGGCCAACGCTGCCAGCAGGATAATCAGCGCTCCCTTCTTCCAGAATCTATTTGGATTCATGTGCCCCTTGTTCGGTTGCATTGTTACCTCCTGATATTCAAAAGACAAACGAAATAGACTACGCCTACTTCTTGTTCGGGGGACTTCCCAGGGCCAGGATGATAGTCTTGCTACCGGACCTGAGACTAACCCCCTTTCGGGATATGGATTGCACTAGGTATCCGCCATCAATGCTCTGCCCCTCGCGAACGATATATCGTGCGCCTTCTTCGCCGCGAATGATGGCAACGTTGCTGCTTCCCTCGATCACACCTGTCAAACGGAGTACGCTTGCCGGATCGGGCTGATCGGACTGCGTATTTGCCTGCCGGCCGGAAGGAGAGAAATCAATCGGCTGAGTCGGCAGAGGCGTGATCATTGGAAGCGGCAATCCGGAGTCCCGTGCCACCAACGGCGTGGGTCTGGAACTTGTTGATTGCTGGTGCCCTGCTTGCCGAGCAGGCTCGACCACCTGCGGCGTGAATGGGTCGCGCGCCTTGTAACCCGAGGTCTCATTGACTTGAGTTGCCACCATCGGGCCGGCGTCATCCTCTGCCGCAGTAGGCTCTTCCGACTTCGCCATGCTGCTCTGCTCCACCTTTGCCGGCGTCGAATCCTTGTGGGCCGGAGTTGGCTTGTTGCCCCCAACCACTTTGAAGACCCCAACGCCCAGCACGACGGCAGTCAGGCAGCACAAGACGATGATCTGGTTCTTTTGGTTGTTCATCATCCACCTCACTAAGTTCGTTCAGCGACTGCCTGGGCCGTCTGCTGCATGTCATCTACCGGCTTGCGTGCAGTATCTTTGAGAATGAACGCGGTTGTGTTGATAGTTATGGACAAGTCCGGCGACGTTATCTGATCCGGACCCTTGATGGGCTTCAGCTCGACCGTGTTGACCGCGATGATCTTCGGGAATGAAGTGATCCCATACAGGAAGCGCGACACATCTGCGTACTTCCCGTTCATCTCCACATCAATCAGGAGCTTGTCGTACGGCTCGGGCTTCTTCTGTTCGGCAACCTGTTTGCCATCCGGTGTCGCTGCCGGACGAGGTTTCTTGTTATTGTCGGGTCTCGGCCTGACT
>Ga0307379_10002470_pt1 | contig 27406 bp, 28 predicted proteins | sample UN2MG_FD_202237 | JGI IMG/M metagenome (GOLD analysis project Ga0307379, IMG submission 202237) | Soil microbial communities from Risofladan, Vaasa, Finland - UN-2 | ecosystem: Environmental > Terrestrial > Soil > Coastal area > Acid sulfate soil | place: Finland: Risofladan, Vaasa | collected...
GCCAGATCGAGAAGGCCATTGAGTACCTCAACCAAGAGGTGCTCGCCCGCCAGAACATGAAACTGGAAATGTTGTACAACGAGGCCACTTACGTCGACCGCGCCATCGGCCTTTTGCAGCAAAACGTGTTTCTATGCGCGGCCCTGGCGATGTTGGTGCTGGTGGTGTTCCTGCGGACGTGGCGGGCGGTGCTGACGGTTTTTGTGGCCGTGCCGATCAGTTTTGTCGCGACGTTCATCTTTCTCTGGCTCCTTGGGCGGACGCTGAACGTCATCAGCCTGGCCGGGATGACGTTTGCCATCGGCATGTTGGTCGATAACGCCATCGTGGTGCTCGAAAACATTTACCGGCACCGGCAGATGGGCAAGAGCGCACCACGCGCCGCCCTGGACGGGGCGTCGGAGGTCTGGGGCGCGGTCCTGGCTTCGACGCTGACGACAGTGGCGGTGTTCGTCCCGGTCATTTTCATCCAGGAAGAGGCGGGCCAATTGTTCCGCGATATCGCCTTGGCAGTGGCCATCAGCGTCGCGATTTCGCTGGCCGTTTCCATGACGGTGATCCCGATGCTCTCGGCGAAGATTCTTCGGGTCGCCGAGCGCCTCGAGGGTACCGGTGGTCGCGGGAGCCGAGTTGCAGGCCTTTTTGGGATTTTTGACCGGTTTGGATCCGGGTTTCGGGACCGGGTGACGGCCCTGGTGGCCTGGCTCCTTGAGAGCACGAAACGGCGCGTCTGGGCCGTAGGGCTCATCCTCGTGGTCTTCGGGGCCGCTCTGCTGGCGCTCGTCAAGTTTACGCCTGCGACCTATCTGCCGACAGGGAACCGGAACTTTGTCCTCGGCTTCGTCATTACCGAGGCGGGCTCCAGCCTGGACCACAATCTGGAGGTCGCCAAAGAGATTGAGCGGCGCGTCCGGCCCCTGCCGAACCTCCAGGTGTTCTTCATCGTGGCTCTGGGCGAGCAGATGTTTATGGGCGCAAGGGCCGAGGACGCCGACAAGGCCCGCCGGTTGGCGACGGACATCAGCGCGGCGCTCGGCAACAAGCCGCCGCCGGGGGTTCCATCGCGCGTTCGGAAGATGTATGAGGAGTACTACCAGCCGCCCATTCCCGGCATTATGGCGTTTGCCCAGCAGATTGGCCTGTTCGCGCGGCGCGGGATGATGGGGGGCCAGCAGGTGACGGTTACGATTCGCGGCGACGATATTAATCGGCTATACGCCATTGCCGGCGCGATCGTGCCGCGGCTCCGGGCGATTCCGGAAACCCTGTTCATTAATCCAAGTTTCAAACTTGGCAGTTGGGAACTTCGCCCGACGGTGGACCGGAAGCGTGCGGCCAAGGCGGGGCTGACCGCGGCCGACGTCGGCTTCGCCGTCGGCGCCATCGTGGGCGGCGTCAAGGTTTCCGACTTTCGGGAGGCGGGCGGCAACGAGTTGGACCTGACGCTGCGCGGCGCCCCCGAGTACCGCGACCACATCGAGCGCCTCGAAGACATACCCCTTTGGACGCCGCGCGGGCGGACCGTCGCTCTCGGCGAGGTGGCTCCAATTCGTCCCGCGGCCGGGTTCAATATCATCGAGCACACCGAGCAGCAGCGGAGCGTGAAACTGGATTGCACGATCCAGCCGGACGCGCCGTTGGGGGCGGTCCTGGACCGTATACGCGCCGATATCATCGGGCCCCTGATGGCCGATCGCACGATTCCGCCCGAATACGTCGTGGATCTCCGGGGGACGGCGCGCGACTTGGCGCGGATGTGGAAGGCGCTGCGGATGAGCCTGTTGTTGGCCCTGGTCATCACGTATCTGTTGATGGCGGCTTTGTTTGAGAGTTTTTCGCATCCGCTGGTCATCATCCTGAGCGTGCCGCTTGCGATTGTCGGCGGATACCTCATGCTCTGGGTTATCTTCGGTTGGAACCTGCTGTGGGGCCAGCCGCCACCTCTGCTTGATGTGATTACCCTGCTGGGTTTCGTGATTCTGATCGGCATCGTGGTCAACAATGCCATTCTGGTGGTTCACCAGGCGTTGAACTTCATTCGTCGCGACGGGTTGCCGCTGCATCAGGCGATTGTGGCGAGCGTCGAGAGCCGCATCCGGCCCATCTTCATGAGTACGCTGACAAGCATCACAGCGATGTTGCCGCTGGTCTTGAGGCCTGGTCCCGGGACCGAGTTGTACCAGGGCCTGGGGAGCGTGGTGGTGGGTGGGCTGGCCGTCTCGACCGTCTTTACATTGATTTTGACTCCCGTCCTGTTTAGTTTCGGGTTCCGGGTGACGCAGCGGCTTCGCCGCCTCGGGTTGCGAACGGGAATCCTTGTGGAGTCGGCGGAGGAGCAAGGGGCGGGCGACGAGACGGCCGGGCAGGTCCCCTAGCGAGGCTTCGGTCCCGGATGGATCAGCGCACGGATGAAGACTTGATGCACCGCTTGCAGCGTCACCGGGACGAGAACGCTTTCAATCTCCTGTTCGCCCGCTATCGGAGGCCCATCGCCAGTTACCTTTACCGGCTGGTCGGCAACAGCGCCGAGGCCGAGTCGCTCGCCCAGGAAGTATTTTTGCGGCTCCTCGAGAAGGCCGGCTACTACAAGTTTCCCAAGCGCTTCAGCACGTGGTTTTACACAATTGCGCGGAACTTGGCGACGGACTTTCTGAAGAAGAAACGGGCCATTGTGCCGGACGATTTTCAGGGCCTTTCGGAAGCGGCCCTCAGGCCGGTCGAACTGGAGGCCGAGGCGCAGGCTTCCCGCGAGGAGGAACTGGCGCTGTTGGCCCGGGCGATGTCCGAGTTGCCCCTTGCCTGCCGCGGGGTGATCGTCCTGCGGGCGATTCAGGGGCTCTCATACCGCCAGATTGCCGAGATCGTCGGGTGTCCGGAATCCACCGCCCGCAGCCGCATGGATTATGCCCTGGACTGCCTGCGAAGATTCTATCGGAGGGGCGGGGGAAAAACCCCAGGAACCTCGGACGAGCCGGGGGGTTAGTCGTATAAGAGGACGAGGTCGGCGGAGGGATGCGAACTGGCCACAACGGGGCATATCGATTGGTGCAAGGCTGCGCCCGGTCGCGTCGGGGTGCGGCGGTCACCGACGGCAACGCGGCGAAGAACGAGGAATTCCTATGGAATGTCCTCAACCACACGAATGGTATGAGTTGGAGCGGGGCGCTGCGTCCCCCGAGGACGCCGAGCGTCTGCGCCGGCACCTGGAAGCCTGCGACACCTGCCGCGCCCGCGCCGAGTCGTTCCGCCATCTGGCGGCGTCGCTGGAGCGGATGGTGGCGCGCTCGCAAGCGGACCTGTCGGACACCGCAGTAGAGTCGCTTTACCGCCGGGCCAGGGTGCATGGTCTGCTGGGCCGACCTTTGAAGCGGCCCTTCGGGCTGCGGCTCCTGCGTCGGCCTTGGGTGCGGTGGGCGTTTCCCCTTGCGGCTGCGGCGGCCGCCATTCTCATCGTTGTCATCGGCCTTCGCCCGACTGCGAAGGAAGAAGTCAAACCTCTGGGGGCGCTAGAACGCCTGGCCGCCGGCGCGCAGCGGGCCGATTCGGTCGGAGACCTGCGGGCTTTGGCGCCCGTCGCTCGCGCCGCCGTAGGAGAGGAACTCGCGCAGAGGCGGCCCGAGGCGCCCCGGTTGGCCGATCTCTTGTTGGCGTGGCATATCGCGCGGCAGCCGCGCGAAGCGCGACAGGTTGAGGACCTTCAGTTCCTGATCGAGGGGGCGAGGTCGGGACGCGCCGCGCCGAGGGGCGCGGCGGCCAGGGGTTGGCCGACGTGGACGGTGCTGGCGTCGGCTGTCGTCCCGCCGCAAAGCCTGCCTCAGCGGGCTTCTGATGAGGTGTCGCCGGTGGGCGGTGCAGCACCCGACCCGCTCCGCGACACCAGGGCTTTGCTGCTTCAGGGCGATTATGCCGAGGCGCTGGAAGCGATTCCGACCGGCGAAGCCGCCACGCCGATGCGGGTATGGTGTCTGGAAATGCTCGGCCGGTCGGAACAGGCGGCCCGGCTCCTGGCCCATGCCACACAGGGGCGGCCCGAGGCTGCGATACGGCTGTTGCAGGCGGACCTGGCCCTTCAAAACCGGGACGTAGCAGAGGCGTTGCGGCAATACGAGGCGCTTGCGGCCGAAAGTGACCGGTACTGGTTCGCGGCAGGGTATCTGTGCCGCTACGAGTTGGGCGACGCGCGCGGGGCGGGTCTGCGGTTTCGTCTGGTGCGGCAGGCCCGGATTTCCACGTACGTGGCCCGGGCCTTCCAAGGGGAACTGGACGCCGCCACGCGCCGCCCCGCCCCGCTTGCGGCGGAGGATTTCGAAGGGTATACGCTCGGCACGCCGCCTGAGTGGCCTCTTGTGAGGGCGCGCGGAGGTGAATTCCGCATCGTTGAGGTGCCCGACGGCAAGGCCCTCCAGCAGAACGAGGTTGAATTTTATGGGGCGGAACTGCTGATCGGTGAAACGTCCTGGGACAACTATACCCTTCAGGTGGATGTGAAGGTCTTGGAGTCGCGGGCGGGCTACGTCGTGGGGGCCGCCGCGTATCGGCGGGCCGACCATTCGGGTTACGTCCTCGAACTGTCGCCGCAGCGCCTGCGACTCGTCAAGCAGTTTGCCGCTCTCGGTGAGCGCCGGGGACCTTCATCGGGGCGACCCGAACGGTTGGTCCTCGAACCGGTCCAGGCCCAGACGCATCTTGAGGACGAGCCGTTTGAAGGGTGGTGGTACACCCTGAAGATGCGCGTCCAGCGGCTGGCCGAGGATATCAGCATCGCCGGGAAGGTTTGGCGGAGCGATACCGAAGAGCCGATCGGCTGGCAAGTCGCCTGGACGGACACCAGCGGGGCGGGTGGACCACCGCTCGTCGGCGGATTGGCCGGCGTCCGGACGAGCGGCGCCAAGGTCCTCATCGACAATCTGATTGTCACCCGGAACGCATCGCCCCGGCCAAGCGAAGGGTCGCCAATGGCCGCCGTGTCCCCCTGAGCCCACCTTTTCGCAAAGCATTCACACTTTACGCCCCTTCCGCTTCCTGGCGCGCCCGGCTAGAGAAACGGGTTGGTTGCTGCTTCCTCGCCGATTGTGGTCGGCGGGCCGTGGCCGGGATAGACGTGCGTTTCAGGCGGCAGCGTCAGGAGTTTCTCGCGGATGGACTTTATCAGCATCCCGCCGCTCATGCCGGGAAGGTCCGTCCGGCCGATGCCGCCGGCAAACAGCGCGTCGCCGGTAAAGACGACGGGTCCCGACGAGTCGGGATCGGGTCCGTCGCGCAAGAAGAGGCTGATGCCGCCTTTCGTGTGGCCGGGCGTCGAGAGCACCTCAAATGCTGCGGACCCCAGTTCGATGCGGTCGCCGTCGGCGAGCAGGCGGTCGGGTTTCGGGCTCTTAATCCACGTACCCATCAGCGGCGATAGGTTTCGCAGGGGGCTCGCCAGAAGTTTGGCATCGGCCGCACCGATGGCGATTTGTATGTCGGGCCATTGCTCCTTCAGCCGCTTGTTGCCGCAGATGTGATCCGCGTGTCCGTGGGTGTTGACGAGGAGGCCGGGAGCGAGGCCGCGCTCGTCGCAGAACGCGATGATTCTCTCCGAGCCTTCGGGGGCGTCCACGACCATCGTCCCACCATCCGCGATGACCACGTAGGCCGATACCTGAAACGAGCCAAGGACAAACGAGTGAATTTCCATCGTGTTCTCCGCGCTGGTGCCGGTTGATTTTGGCGGGCCATTATAGCCCTTGGCCGCGCGAGGGAAAGTCCTTGCCTGCCACGCGCTCTCCGGGCTAGGATGCGACCGCCCCAATGCTGAGGCGAATTACCATGAGCGCAACCAATCTGGTTGTCATTCCACCCGACCCCAAACGGCACGCCGACGACATGGTCGATCTGGTGGCCAAAGTGTTCGGCGGATATTTCCGGATGCGGAACAACTTTCGGGATGATCTCAAGACCCGCCAGTACGACTGGGCGGCCTCGCGCATCGGCATCGCCGGCGACCGCCTTGTCACGCACTGGGGCGTCATCGATTGGCGGATGCGGATCGGCTCGGCGCGCGTCCGCGTCGGCGTCGTCGGCGTCGTGGCGACGCACGGCGATTTCCGCAAGCGGGGGTTCATGGCCGAGACCGCCCTGGCATCGATTGCCGCCATGCGCCGCCTTGGCTACGACATGACCCTGCTCTTCGGCGTCCCGGACTTCTACCATCGCTTCGGCTACGTTCCGGCGTGGCCGGAGGCGACGTGGACCGTGGCCGTCAGCGACCTGCCGGCCGAGCGGCCGAAGGTCCGTCTGCGGAGGTTGCGGGCGCGCGACATCGAGGCGATAAACCGCATCTACAACCGCGAGAGCGCCGGCCGGACGGGCACGGCCGTGCGGCCGGCGGGCGGGCGCAGGCACCTGCCGGACCACTGGCAGGGGTTCGGATGGGAGCGAGCGGCAGGAAGCCTTTCCGGTTACGTCCTCCTGACGGTCGAGAATGAGCGGCTCGTCTGGCGAGAATCGGGCGGCGCGGTTGATGAGGTGCTGCGCGCACTCGCCTGGATTGGCCGGAGGCACGGACGCCGCGAGGTCCGCTTCGACACCCTCCATTACGAAAGCGAACTTTGCGAGCGCCTGCGCCGATTAAACTCGCGCTGCGAGCAGCACTACGTCAAAAACGGCGGCGCGATGGTGCGCATCATCAACCTGGCCCAGACGCTTGAGAAGATGGCGGGCGAACTGGAGCAACGATTACGGGCGTCGCACCTTGCGAACTGGCAGGGCCGGCTCACAATCGCTGAGCCACGTGAACAGGCCACGCTCGCCATCGACCGGTCGAAGGTGAAGGTGATCAAAGTGCAGGTCCCTCGTGGGCGGCGAGGTCCCCGCGCGGGACGCACTCGGCACGCCATTCGCGGCGGCGATGAAATCACCAGGCTTCTGAGCGGCTCGGACGAACCGCAAGAGGTGATCGAAGGGGGCAAGATGCGTCTTTCGGGCGACGCCCGCCGATTGGCCGCCGTCCTCTTTCCGAACGAGCACCCGATGCTCAGCGCCTGGGACCGATTCTAGGGCAGCGCCTCGTGCGGCGTGCCGGGTGTGGGCGGTCGCTTCGACCCTCTCCGCCGGTGTGCGAAAAAGCCGGAGCCGCGGTAGGGGGCTAACGCGGCTCCTAAATCAGACGCTTATAAGCGTCCGGGGCTAATCTTGGAATGTTTCCCGTGTCGCAACACCGGCGGGTCCCGACTTTCGGGACCAGTGGCGCCCGGCGTGCCTTACACGTCCACCTCCTCTTCCTCGGGCATAAGTTCCCGTGAGTTCTCGTTCGGGCGACGGCGCTTTTTGAGGGCCTCCCACTCTTCGAGCGTCAGGAGCACTTCGCGGGCCTGGCTGCCTTTGTAGTTGCCGACGATACCGTCTTCGGCCATCTGGTCGATCAGCCGCGCAGCCCGGCCGTAGCCTATTCCCAAGCGGCGCTGGAGCAGGCTGACGCTGCCGCGCTCGTGCTCAAGGACGACCTCGATGGCCTGTTCGTAGAGTTCGTCGTCGACGCCGTGGGCAAGCAGGTCGGCATCGGGTTCTCCGCCGCCGTCCGGCTCGGGCTCCAGTTGCACCAGTTCCCTCTGGAAGGCGGGTTCGGCCTCTTGGGTGACGAAGTCGAGGATGGCCTGGATGTCCTGGTCGCTGACGTAGGCCCCCTGGGCGCGGTCGAACTTGTGTGCGCCGGGCGTCATGAAGAGCATGTCGCCGGCACCGAGGAGTTTCTCCGCCCCTGTCGTGTCCAGAATCGTTCGCGAATCGATGCCCGTGGCGACCTGGAACGATATGCGGTTCGGCAGGTTCGATTTGATGAGCCCTGTCAGAACGTCCACGCTCGGCCGCTGGGTCGCCATGACCAGGTGGATGCCGACCGCCCGCGACTTCTGCGACAGGCGTGTGACGTGGCCTTCGACTTCCTTGGCGGCCACCATCATCAGGTCGGCCAACTCATCCACGACGACGACGATGTGCGGCATGTGATAGATGAGCCTGGCTTCCTGTTCGCGTGTCGAGGCTTCGAAGCGCTCGACGATTTGCTCGCGCGACAGGCGGTTGTAAGACGCGATGTTGCGGACCCGCGCCTGCGACAGGAGCCGGTAGCGTTCATCCATTTTGTCGACGAGCCATGCGAGGATGGCCTCGGCCTTGCGCATGTCGTTGACGACGGGACAGAGGAGTTGCGGCAGGCGATTGAAGACCGACAGTTCGACCATCTTCGGGTCGATCAGGACGAGTTTCAGATCGTCCGGCGTGCGCGTCAGCAGAAGCGACATGATGGCGGCGTTCAGGCAGATGCTCTTGCCGCTCCCCGTCGTGCCGGCAATCAGGAGGTGCGGCATGAGGGCGAGGTCCTTGACCAGCGGATCGCCGGTGGCGTCCTTGCCGAGGAAGAGCGGGAGGCCCATCCGCGCCGGCGCCTCGCGCGCCGCCAGGATGATTTCCTTCAGCCGCACAATCTGCCGCGACGTGTTCGGCACCTCGATGCCGATGGTGTCCTTGCCGGGCAGCGGTGCGACGATCCGCACGTTCGGTGCCTTCAGCGCGATGGCGATGTCGTCCGACAGGCCGATCACCTTTCCGACCTTAATGCCCGGCGCCAGGGCTACCTCGTATTGCGTGATGACGGGGCCGGTTTCAATGGCGACGACGCTCGCCTGGACGCCGAACTCCAGGAGCGTGTTCGTCAGGACCTCGGCCTGGCGGCGGACGTAGTCTTCCTGGTCGGTGTCCTCGGTGTATTCCGTGTCCTCGAGCAACTCGATCGGCGGCAGTTTGTATTCCTGGTTGCGCGGCGTGGAGGGCAGGGGGGTGAAGGCGAACTTATCCTCTTCCTTTTCTCCCGGCGCGCGGTGCGTGTGCCGGATCACGATTTGCCGGGATGGCGCGGGGGGCTCCTCCGCCTCCTTTTCGGAGACGGGTTCGTCTTCGGGTTCCGGTTCCTTTTTTTTGCGCCGGTGCGACGTCCGCACGTCAGGCTCCGCGACGGCCGGCCCGCCGGCGGCGACCGTTGCCGGTCGCAACCGCTTGACCGGCACGCGAGCCCGGTCGCGGACCCACTTGAAGAGCGCCAGCGGCAGGATAATAAGCCACGTATCGGTCAGCAGCAGCAGACCCACCAGCCCGACCGGCAGGAGGAAAAGCACCGTCCCCACTGTGCCCAGCCCCGGATCGAGGAACCGGTAGGCCGCCACGCCGAGCACGCCGCCGTTCGACTCCGGCAGGCGAGCCTCGACCTTAATCATCGCGGACATTACGGAAACCGCGAACACGAGCAGGCCTGCTCCGACGACGCGGAAGATCTTATCCTCGACGCTTTTGCGGGAAAGCCATAGAAACGCCGCCGCCAAGAGGAACAGAAGCAGCGGATAGGCGCCGTCGCCGATGGACCAGAAGAGCCAGTGAGCGATGTGCGCGCCGATGGGGCCACACCAGTTGTGTGGCAGGTCGTTCGGGGGATAAACGCTGGTGCCGGGCGGATCGGCCGCGTCGAACGTCAGGATGCTCGTGACGAGGAACAGGCTGACGAAGAAGGTGACGACGGCGGCGACTTTTCTGCCTCGGCTGATTCGTTCCACGGTTGTCCTGCCCTTGCGCGGCGGACTTCCCGCCCTCCGACCTGCCCGCCAAATCCCCGCCTGCCAAATCCTGGCGGGCAGGCGGGCCTGCCGCGCGTCCCTGTGGCAATGGAACAAGGGTCCCGGTGCGCTGAACCCCGCGCTCAATGCGTGCCGCTCGAACCGAAGCCGCCTTTGCCGCGACCGCTTTCGGGCAATTCCTCCACCAGCCGGACCTCGGCCCGTTCGACCGCCGCGACGACCAGTTGGGCGATTCGCATGCCGCGCGTTATCACCAACGCCTCGCGCCCGACGTTGCCGGCGATGACGCCGACTTCGCCCCGATAGTCCGCGTCGATGGTGCCGGGTGCGTTGACGACCGTCAGGCCGTGCTTCAAGGCCAGGCCGCTTCGGGGCCGGACCTGGATCTCGTAGCCCTCCGGAACTGCGACGTAAAGGCCGGTCGGGACGAGTTTCACGTCGCCCGGTTCGAGTGTGAGCGGCTCCTCGACGGCCGCACACACATCCATTCCCGCCGCCGCCTCGCTCATGTATCGGGGCAGGGGGAGGTCGTCACAGCCCGCTTTTCGTCGGACTAGAAGGGTTATCGGCATGTGGCTCGGCCTCCTTGAAGAATTTGGCAGGTTATCGGACTTTCGTCCCGGCGCCGGTGGCATCGGAGCATGAAACTGCCGTGGTTTCAAGGATGCAGCAAGGAAAAAATCGGTCGCGCCGGGCGCAGGGCGCGCCAGCGGCCGCGCCTGGCGATTGATTCGAGAGGGCGGCCCGGCTATAGTGGACGCGGGACGAAAGGTCGGAAACCGAGGGAGGACGTACCATGATGTGGTTTATCTCCGTTCCGCTGCTTGTCCTGATTCTGTTGGTGGTGGGGATCACGGTCCTCGTGGTCAAGGCGGGTGCGATCGCACTTCGCCTGACGGGCATGGACGAACACCGGGCGAACTTTCAGGCCATCTCCGCCGTCACGGGGACGGGCTTCACGACGCGGGAATCCGAACTGGTCGTCTCGGACCCGACGCGGCGTAAGATTGTGGCGTTCCTCATGATTTTCGGCAACGTGGTGCTCGTGACGGTGGTGGGTCTGTTGATCGGCGTTTTCATGGGCGGGGGAGAGCAGAGGTTCGCCATCCCCCTCTATGGGGTGGCGCTGGCGCTCGGTGCATACCTCGTATACCGCGTGTTCATGGCCCGGCGGTTCTCGGCAACGTTCAACCGATGGATCGAGAGACAGGTGGAGTCGCGGTGGCGCTTGCGGGAGCGCCCCGTCGCGGAGGTGCTGGCTTTGGCGCCGGGTTACGGCGTGGCGGAGATTCGGGTGGACGCCGCCTCGCCGTGCGTCGGGAAAACTTTTGCCGAAGCGGGCCTGCGGGGCGCGGGTCTTTTGGTCCTGGCGATTCACCGCGGTGATGACGTTCTGCCGACCCCGACGGGCCAGGATCGCATCGAAACGGGCGACCGCCTCGTCTGCTACGGCGAACTGGAGCGAATGCACGCTTTTTCGGGCACACGGGCGACCGTGCCGCCGGACGGCAACGCGCCATCGGTGTGATTGGGAGACCTCCTAAATCACTGAGCACCGGTGACACCGGCGGCTTCTCTGGAGCAAAGAAATGTATCAGCCGACGCGAGATGAGTTTCTCAAAATGGCCCACCAGGGCAACACCATCCCCGTCTATCGGACGCTCCTTTCGGACCATCTGACGCCGGTCCTGGCGTTTCGCAAACTCCTGACGGCCGGGGAGCAGGGGTTTCTCCTCGAGAGCATCATCGGCCTGGAACGCGTCGCCCGGTTCACCTTTCTAGGCGTGCACCCGCGCGAAACGGTCCGCGCCTTCGGCAGCCGCTTCGAACGCATCCGCGACGGCGGGACCGAGACTCTTTCGTGCGACGATCCGCTGGCGAAGTTGGGCGAACTTCTCGCCGAACGCAAGGCGGTCCATCACGGCCCGCTGCCGCGATTTACCGGCGGCGCCGTCGGCTACGCCGGCTACGACATCATCCGCCACTACGAGCGTTTGCCCGACTGCCCGCCGGACGACCGTAGCCTGCCGGACATGGTCTTCGGTTTCTACGATACGATGGTCATCTTCGACCACGTGCAAAAGACGGTGATGGTCGTCTCGAATGCGCTGCTGGACGACGGCGCGGACCCCGGACGCGCCTACGAGGCGGCGCGGGAGCGCATCGACACCGTCTGCGACCGGCTAAAGGCCCCGATTTCCCTTCGGGTCGAGGACGCGGTCCGCGACGAGCCGGTCCGCCTGGCGTTCGAGTCGAATTTCGAGCGCGCCGATTTCCTCCGGGCGGTCGAGGCATGCAAGGAATACATCCGCGCGGGCGACATCCTCCAAGTGGTCCTGTCGCAGCGTCTGCGGGTCGAGTCGGCGGCCGATCCGATGGATATCTACCGGGCACTTCGCGTCATCAACCCCTCGCCGTTCATGTTTTACTTGAAGACGGCCGACGTGACGCTCCTCGGGTCGAGCCCCGAAATCATGGTCCGCGTCGAGGACGGGCGGATGACAAGCCGCCCCCTCGCGGGCACGCGGCCGCGAGGACAAACGGCCGAAGAGGATAAACGCCTGGAAGAGGAACTCCTCGCCGACCCGAAGGAACGGGCCGAGCACATCATGCTGGTGGACCTCGCGCGGAACGACGTCGGCCGCGTCGCCAGGTATAACAGCGTCCGCCTCTCGGACGTGATGCACGTCGAGCGGTACAGCCACGTCATGCACATTGTCTCGAACGTCGAGGGCGAGTTGCGCCCGGAGTGCACGGCCCTCGATGCGCTCCGGGTCAGTGTCCCTGCGGGGACGGTCTCCGGCGCCCCGAAGGTCCGGGCGATGGAAATCATCGACGAGTTCGAGCCGACTAAGCGCGGGCCCTACGCCGGAGCCGTCGGATACGTGGACTATTCGGGGAACATGGACACCTGTATCGCGCTTCGGACGATGGTCCTGCCGACAGCGCGTGGGGGAGCAGCCGCCGGGAGTGCGCAAGGCGCCGGCGCCATCGACGTTCAGGCGGGCGCAGGCATCGTCGCTGACTCGGTGCCGGAACGCGAGTTCGAGGAGACGCTTAACAAGGCCCGGGCCCTTCTCCTTGCCGTCCAGGTCGCCGAGCGCGGCTTCGGGGCGGCGTGACCGTCCCGGCAAAAGGGGGGCCTCTTTGTGGTAAGTGGCTCTCCCAGCATCACTTATGCTTTGCTTCCAGGGACTTTCGGGGAGAATGCTTGTCACGAAAGGGCTTGACGGCGGGGGCTCAGGCCCGTACGATATAATGTACGTAGAAAGGAAAGGGGTGGATGGGTATGACGACCTTCACCGTAACCGAAGCGCGCAAGAGGCTTTACGGCCTGATTGACGAGGTCACCGAATCACACGAGCCCGTGCATATCACCGGCAAGCGGGCCAGCGCCATACTCCTGTCGGAGGAGGATTGGCGCTCGGTGCAGGAGACACTCTACTTGCTCTCGATTCCGGGCATGCGCGAATCGATCCGCAAGGGCCTGAGGACCCCTGTCGAGAAGTGTAGCCAGGAGCCCGGCTGGTGACCTGGCAGATTGTCTTCACCGCCCAGGCCCGAAAGGATGCGAAGAGGATTCGGGCATCCGGCCTGCGGCCGAAGGTCGAGCGGCTCCTGGAGACTCTTCGGCGGGACCCTTATCAGACACCCCCTCCTTGTGAGAAACTGGTCGGCGACCTTGCCGGCGCTTATTCTCGCCGCATCACCTTGCAGCACCGGCTCGTGTATCAGGTGATCGATGAGGCGAAAACCGTCAAGGTCATCCGCATGTGGACGCATTACGAGTAAGGCGCTATTGCCAAACCTCATTCGAGAGGCAAGATGATGAACCATTTTTCGCCCGCAGATGAGGACGGCCGCACGTTGGTGAAACGCCCAAAAGCTCGCGTCGCTTCGCTCGTAACACAGGCGAAGGCACCCGCCCAAATAAGACCCGGCTGCTTGGACGATCCACGGTTTGAATCCTGACAGGGCTTGTTGATAATTCGGCGTGCCGCGAACCTGAACAGGTATATTCAGATGACTTCTAAAGAGCGAGTATATGCCGCTTTAAGGCGCGAGCCTGCGGACCGGGTTCCGGTATTCATGTGGTTTCACCCGAGCACGACAAAGCACCTGGCGAGGCTGCTGGGAATCCCCCACCCATATGTGTCGCGGGCGATGGGCAATGACATCGCGCAGGCATGGGTGAACAACAATTTCGCCATGGAGGGCATTGTCCACGAAAACGAGGGCGAAGGGCACGTGGTTTTCTGGGGAATCGAATGGGTGAAGCGGGGCCCCTTCAATCAGATCGCACGCTATCCCCTCGAGAAGGCAACGAAAGAACAGGTTTTGGGCTATTGCTTTCCGTGGAATCACATTGACGAACTTCTAAAGCCGATGGAAGCCTTGGCGAACGGGCCTCGGGATCTTTTCCTCGGCTGTGATATATCGCCTTGCGAGTTTGAGATGTACTGGCGGCTTCGCGGTATGGAACGTGCGATGACGGACATGGTCATGGAGCCGGACCTTGCCTTTGAGATGTTGGGTCGCTGTGCCGAGTTTGCTGCCGCGCTGGGCGAGGCGGCGTGCTCCCGGTTTGCGCTGGATTGGCTGTGGACCGGGGACGATGTCGCCGGGCAACGGGCCATGTTGATGAGCCCTGAGTTGTGGAGGGACCAGATCAAACCTCACCTCAAGCGTGTCGTCAACGTCGGGAAATCGCGCGGTCTTTGCGTGGCCTTCCACTCTTGCGGAGCCGTTAGGCCGATCATTGGTGATCTCGTGGAAATAGGGGTGGACGTTTTGAATCCAATCCAATGCACGTGTCCGGGAATGGCCCCACTTGAACTAAAGAGAGAATTTGGGAAAGCGCTGTCCTTTATGGGTGGAGTGGACACGCAAGGGGTCCTGCTCCATGGTTCGGTCGAGGACGTTCGAAGGGCAACGGCCCAGTTGATTGAGGGCATGACGACGGATGGCGGGGGATACATTCTGGCGGCGTCTCACACCGTGCCGCCAGAGACCCCTGACAAGAACATTTTTGCCATGTACTCGGAGGCAGGAATCCGCAAGGAAGAGGTTTTGGATCGTGCTGCCGATATCCGAGAGCAGTTGCGAGGCAAAGAACGCGAGAAGGGCGCTACGTGAGAAACGGGTACACGACTTTGGGTTCAAGAGGCCGACCGCCGGAGAAATTTCAGGGCCCGTTCTACTCTTCCTCTTCCTCTTCCTCGGGTTTGAACTCTTGATCGTCCAGCCGAAAGACGAGGGTGATGGACTGGTTCTCCACGTCCTTGGCAAAGGCGCGCAAATCCTCCGTCTTCCAGAGGGGGTCTCCAGGGTTTTCGGGGTCTCCGGGGTCTCCCTCGTAGTCTTCATCCCATTCATACTGCTCCACGTGCCCGTCGTAAAAGACGATGTTCGTTCGGCAGCGCCGGCCGTAGGAGCCGGGATGGCGGGCGGCAATCCGCCCCCGACTGCCTGCGCTGATGGCGTTGGTCCAGACCCCGTCGGTGACCATCACGAGCCTCGTCCGCCGCCGGATTTCCGAAAGATTATGGGTGAATCCTTTCGGATCCTGGTCGGGCTCGACCATGATCGAGGGAAAAGCCCGATAAGCCGATTCCCCCTGCCAACTCCCGTTCCAGTAGTAGGAGCAGTCCGCTGTGCGCGAGACGTTTCCGAGCCGGGCCCACCCCTGGGCGTCGTCGTCCGCCGGCGACTCCGGGTTGGTGGCCCACGTCACGCGCTTGTCGATGCCCGCCGGGCACAAAAGGACGGTCGGTTCCTCCGTGCGCCCGTCCAAACCAACAGTGTTTTCCGCCGAGATGTATCCTCTCTGGACCAGCAGGTTGCACCACCAGACCCCCACCGTGTCGTCGCCCGGTTCCAGCACCACCGCCGGAGGAATCCTGCCGTGATGCTGGCTGGCATGGGCGAGCACGGCCGAGGCGATCTCCTTCAGGTTGTTCTGACAGGTGATATTGTTGCCGGCGTCGAAGGCCGCCGTCAGCACGGGAAACAGGAGGCCCGCCAGCAACCCGATAAGGGTAATCACGATCAAGAGTTCCACCAGCGTAAAGCCCTGCCGCTCCATTGACCGACGCTTGGTTCTTCTCATTGTCGCCTCGCGTTTCTCGCCGTGGGCGAACCCCTCCGCCATGCTTCTCTTCGCCGGGCCGGTCCTCCACCCTAATCCTATGGCAAGGCCGGTGTTAATTCAAGCCTTTGTTGCCTCTCCGGTGCGCGGTGTGGCGCGATTTTCCGACGCGAAAGGCGGCCGGAGCCGCGCTTTCATAATTCCATTCCGAGCGAGTCCGCTCCGACCGCGGGCTTTTCGGGCAGGCCCGTATGGGCGGGGAGGTTTGTGGCGTCCGGGCCTCCGCCCGCCGTAGTCGCCAACGGGCCTTCGCCGCTGGCCGCAGGAGATAAAAAACCGGGCGGCACCCCGTAAGGGAATGCCGCCCTTGTTGCATCCGGTTGTTGTGCCAGACCCGACCAGGTCGGTGCTACTCGGCCTCTTCCTCGGTCTCAGCGTCGTCGGCGTCGTCGGCGTCGTCGGCCTCCTCGGGCGTCTCCTCTTCGGCTTCGGCCTCCGGCTCGGGCGCCGCAGCCGACTGACCCAGGCGCCTCACGTTCTCGGCCTTCGGGCCTTTGGGGCCCTTGGTCACGTCGAACTCCACCTTTTCGCCCTCCGCGAGGGACTTGAACCCTTCGCCCTGGATGGACGTGTGGTGGACGAACACGTCCGTCCCGTTGTCCTGTTCAATGAAACCGAAGCCCTTCTGGTCATTGAACCACTTCACTTTTCCTGTAGCCACTGGTGCTACCCCTTACGCGCTTCCCGGCAATGGTCTCCACGGATTCTGAGCCGGGAAGTTGCCCAGAACCGATTCATTGGGCCGCCACTCGGCGGCCTGCGCTTCCATCAGACGCCTGTCCAAACCAAGAGTCGCATCACAGGAAGCGTTTCGAGCCCGCATCCTACCAATCTTTATAAACGGTGTCAACGATAAAACCCGCCGCGTTCGCGCCGCTTGCCTTCGGCGGGACGATGGCCACGCCGCTGCCGCTCCAGAAGATTCGTCAACCGCCGTGCGGGGCGACCGCAGAGGCGCCTGGCTGAGCCATCCGGCCAGGTAGGCTAGAGGGCGAGAAAGTTCTTCAGGATCTTCGGGCCCTCGGCGGTCAGAAAACTTTCCGGATGAAACTGGACTCCTTCCAGCGGCCAGCGGCGATGGCGGATGCCCATAACCTCGTCCTCATCCGTGCGAGCCGAGATTTCGAACTCCTCCGGCACGTCGCCCGGCCGGATGATGAGGCTGTGGTAGCGTGTGGCTTCGAACGGGTTCGCGATGTCTTCAAAGATTGTCCTCCCATCGTGATGGATCATACTGGTTTTGCCGTGCATCAGCCGGTCGGCCCGCCCGACCTGTGCGCCGAATGCGAAACCAATGCACTGATGACCAAGACAGACGCCCAGAATGGGGACCTTGCCGGCGAAGCGGCGGATGGCCTCGCTGGAGATGCCGCCGTCGAGCGGCGTGCCGGGACCGGGCGAGACAATCAGGCGCGTCGGCGCCAGCGCTTCCAACTCGTCCACCGTCACCCTGTCGTTGCGGAAGACGCGGAGGTCCACGCTCGGGTCCAGTTCGCCCAGACGCTGGACCAGGTTGTAGGTGAACGAGTCGTAGTTGTCGATGATGGCGATCATGGTTCGGCTCGGCGTTCAGGTGAGATCCTTCATGACCTCGACGAAGTAACGGACGCTGCGGTCATAGGTCCGCTCGGCCTCCGGCGGGAACAGGCAGCCCGGCAGTTCGCCCTGCGCGCGGTGGGTCGCGATGCACTCGCAACAGAGGCCGCGCTTCCCGCAGGAATAGGTGCAGGTGCAGTCCTTCAGGTTTCGTTCCTGGTTCGGACACTCGGCCATCAGCCCACTCCTCCCTTCCAATCGGCGGCTCAAAAGGACTATCTTACACGCCGAGGGGACGAGTGTCAAAGGGGAGAATGACAGGAGTTTCCCCGTAACGGTCAGGAAGTGGCCGGGAGCCGTCGGATGTATGGCGCAGGCCGCACCCCGCCCCATGGAGCGCCGCCCGTGGGCGTTCGGTGCACACATATTGCGCAACGCCGATATGTTGGCGGGCAATTTTGGGTGGAATTTGGGGGATTTTGGCCCATTTTGGAGGCCAAATCGGGCCTAGCGCTAGCGCCAGGGGGATTCGGGGGCCGAAATGTTAAGATGGGTAAGGCTAAATCGGGTGCTTTTTTCGACTTTTTTTGAGTTTTTTGGCGGAATTGGGCCCGAATTGGCGCTTTTTGACCCCCTTTTTACCCCCTACGCATGCCGATGCGATGATGCGTCTGCGGGCGATTTTCGCCGCCGATTATGAGCATAGGCTCAAAACGAGCGCCGCCCGTCTCCCTCGCCCCGCACGTCTTCTCGCCGTCTTCGGCCTGCCAAAATGGCAGCGCCAAGGGCGTGCCTGAGTGCCTGAGGGGCAGCGGGGAAACACATTTCCGATTTGCGATTTTCGATTGAACGCCCAACCGCACATCAGGGGGACAGAGGGTTCGGCAGGCTCGGCGGCGGGCGCGGCTGTGGGCGATTCGGAACAACCTCGCCAGAGAACCGTCGGACAAAAAGAAGGGGCCGCGTGGGTGCGAAGCACCCACCCTACCAACTCGCTTCGGTTCCGGCAGCGCGGCGGAGGATACGACCGCAACCTCCGGTCGGCCCGGGAGATTCGCCGGAAGATCGACTACATCCACGCGAACCCGGTCCGGCGCGGGTTGGTCGCGCGGCCAGGGGACCGGCCATGGTCGAGTTGGCGCGCCTGGAGGGCCGGGACGGATGAGCCGGTCCCTGTTGACGCCCAGACCGTGTCGCCGATGGCGGGATGAATGGCAGGGCATGCTTTCGCAAGCGAAGGCAGGGCACCTGGCTGGTACAGGCCGGGATAAACATGCGAGGTGAAAGTGATGAACTGTAAGACCGGCAGCTGGGCGGCGTCAAGCTGGGGGGAGCCCAAGGCGCTATAAGCCCTTGGTAAACGGGTCCATCGCTGTGTTCCCCTCGGAGTCCTTTGCGTTCGGGTCGGCTCCTCGTGCGATCAACAGCTCTGCCACATCGCTATGTCCTCCCAGCATCGCCCAGTGCAGCGGCGTCCGTCCTTTCCTGCCCCGGGTCTTGACCCACGCCCCTCTTGCAAGAAGTAATTCCACAAGCTCCCGGTGTCCATGGATGGCCGCCTCATGAAGGACAGAGTTGCCATTGATGTCCTTCGTGTTTGGGTCAGCCCCTTTGGCTAAGAATAGCTCCACTATATCCTTTCTGCCTAAGACCGCTGCCTTTCGCAGCGGCGTCCCTCCCAGGGAGTCACGGACGTTTGGGTCGGCCCCGTGTGCAAGAAGGACCTCGATGATGGGCTTCCGCATATAGTCGCGGTTGAGACAAGCTATCTCCAGCGGCGCAAGGCCGTGCTCGTCTTTCGCATTGGCCAGGTCCGGCGCTGAGGCAAGCAGTTTAGCAAGCTTGACAACGTTGCCTCGTTTGACGGTCTTACAAACGCGCTGCACGGACGGGCTTCCGAAGATATGATCGAACCAGCTCATATACGTCCCTTCCTGATTATTCAACTTGTACCCATAGACTGGACAGCGAGAGCGCTTGAATAAGGTGGAACCGTCGCCATGGGTGACGTTCCCGCGGCTGCCCGGGAGGGAGCCCGGCTTGTCCGGCGTAGCCCGCAGGGCGAAGCCGGAAGGGCGACCGGACGAGCAGCCACATTCGCGGCGACGGACCATCCGTCGCCTGTCTCGATTCTATCGCCCAGCGGCGGCAGGTCGTCCTGGACAATCGTCCAGAGGATGTCGAAGTTGACGTCATCGTAGCCGTGGATGAGCCGGTTGCGGAGACCCACAACGTCTCGCCAGGGAATGCCCGGCCGGCGCCGGCACTCCTCTGGCGGCACGCGGCTTGCCGCCTCGCCGATGACCTCGAGCAGCCGGACGAGCGCCAGGTTGAGTTGGCGGTCATGGTCGAGGTCTTCCCTAGACCGGCCCGCCGCCATCTCCACCGCTTCGCGGGCATGATCAAGCATGTGACGCAGGGCTACCCGCGGATCGTGCCGCGTCATAGAACACCTCGGCTTCGGCCAGAACAGCGTCGCGGAAGTAGCGGCTCAGGTCCGCGGGGGTCCGGATGTCCACCTTGCAGCCACCTAAAAGCCTCGACAGTTCACGTTCCATGCGGGCCAAGCGAATGAACCCCACAGCGTAGCCGGGCTCAAACTCCACGAGCACGTCCACGTCGCTTTCGGGCTCGAAGTCGCTGCGCAGCACCGAACCGAACAGGGCCAAGCGGCGGATGTGGTGGCGGCGGCAGAAGTCGGCCACGGCGTCGCGGTCAATGGCGATCTTGGCGGGCATGATTGCCCCTCCTCGGAAGAAGCATAACGCCTGCGCGCCCCCGGGTCAAGCGCCGAGGGCGTGGGGAAAATCAGGCGCGCAAAAAAGCCGGGGTCGCGCGGTGCGCGGCCCAGGCTCGAAGATTATTCTTGGCGGCCGCCTACTCTCGCCCCGAAGGACCGGACTCCGCCGACGCCACAATCTTCTCAGGGTTCCGCGACCAGCGGAAGGAACGCCCGGCGTCATGCCTCGCGAAGCCCCCCTGCCGATGAGGGGGTCTCTGTTGTCCCGACGCCGAGAACGCCCGCCGCCTGCTTGGCATCGACGTTGCTCTGTTGAAAAGCCCGTTGACGCAAGGGTGCGGTGTGTCCTCACCCCGCACCTGGTTGGCGTGCGGTGTGGCAAAAAGACTCCAGGAGTCTTTTCCCCAAAGGGCCCGGAGGGTGCTACGCAGAAAAGACTCCTGGAGTCTTTTTGCCACCATCGACGTCTGAAAGCGCCACCCGCGATTGGCTTGACACGCGTCGCCGAGCGCATAAACTAACAGGCGCACGTGGCGGCGTAGCTCAGAGGTAGAGCAGGGGACTCATAAGCCTCGTGTCGGCGGTTCGAATCCGCCCGCCGCTACCAGGAAAAATCAAAAAGCCCGGCCGATGTAGCCGGGCCTCTTGTCTTTCCACGCGAACGTCAAACGCCTCGCCGGCCGTCTTGCGGCGTCGTCACCGATCCTCCAAATCGTCGATGCGATCCTCGAGCCGCTCCTTCTCCTTTTTGAGTTGTTCAATCTCCCGATCCTTCTGCTTCTTGAGTTGTTCAATCTCGCGCTTGAGTTTTCCAATCTCCTGGCGCAACTCGTCGTTCTCGGCCGCAAGATGCAGCACTTCCTCCTCGAGCGCCGCCTTGTCCATGTCCCCGACGCGCTCGCGGTCCTCCGCCGGAGGCTCGGTGGGGCTGTCGCCGGCGACGACATACGGCCCTTCGGGAACCTTCACGCTGACGCAGCCGGCGACGAGCGCAGCCGCCGCCATCGCCACCGCCACAACCCACAGAATCCGGTTGGCCATGCGAAGCCTCTCCCTTCCTTCCTCACTCTCGCCCTTAGCGTAGCACGGCGCCCGCGCCCGTGCAAGCGTCAAACTTGCTTGACTTGGCGCCGGGCGCGGCGCACCGTGGCCGCATGGACCCGCCCGTCCCCATCCTGGTCATCACGGGCCAGACGGCCACGGGCAAGGAACACCTCGCCCTGGCCGTCGCCGTGCGCCTCGGCGGCGAGATTATCTCCGCCGACTCGATGAAAGTGTATCGCGGCATGAACATCGGGACGGCCAAGGCGCCGCCCGAGGATCGCCGCGCCGCGCCCCATCACCTGATTGACGTGGCGGAACCCGACGAGACGTTTTCAACCGCCCGGTGGATGGACCTGGCCGACGCGGCCATCGCCGACATTGATGCGCGCGGCCGCGCGCCTATTGTTTCCGGCGGCACGGCGCTTTACCTCAAGGCCTTGCTTGAGGGCCTGTTTGAGGGCCCCGCCGCCGATGCCGAAACCCGTGCGCGCCTCCGGGCCGAGGCCGAACGCCGCGGGTCCGCCGCCCTTCACGCCCGCCTGGCGGAGGTGGACCCGGACGCCGCTCGGCGTATCCATCCGAACGACCTCCGGCGCATCGTGCGAGCCCTGGAAGTCTGGGAAGCGACCGGCTCGCCGATCTCGGCCCTTCAGACCCAATGGGGCAGCCGGCGCCGGCGCTACCGCCCGCTCATGGTGGCGATTCGCCGCGCGCCCGACGATCTCGACCGCCGCATCGAAGCGAGAGTGCGGCGAATGGTCGATGCGGGGCTCCTTGAGGAAGTTCGCCGCCTGGCTGCGCGCCCCGGCGGCTTGGCCCACGGGCCGCGCCAGGCGCTTGGCTATGCCGAAGCCATCGAACATCTCGAAGGCAGGATGACGTGGCCTGAGGCGATCGAGGCGATAGTCCTTCACACGCGGCAGTTTGCTCGGGCCCAGCTGAAGTGGTTCCGGCGGTTCGAGAAACTCCATTGGCTCGACGCCGAAGCGGACGCCACGACGGGGGAGTTGGCCGACCGCGTCGAGGACCTCTGGCGCGCCCACCTCGCCGCCCCGTGAGCCGCAAGCCGGCCCGCCCCGGTTCACGACTCAGCCGTGCCCGCCGCGCGGTGGGCAGTCCTGCCGATCCCGACTTGTCGGGAGGCTCGGGACACCGCGCTATCCACAATTTGGGGCGACGCCAAGTTGACAAAGTAGCGCTGAGCCCGTTAGGCGTTGCTTGAACCGCCGACCATGTTTATAATTGCCTCCGCGGCGACCCACGGTTTCAGCGAGGGCGGCATGGCCAAACGCGATTATTACGAGGTGCTCGGCGTCCCGCGGAACGCCGGCCGGGACGATATCCGCAAGGCCTACCGGCGGCTGGCCCGCAAGCACCACCCCGACCTGAACCCCGGCGACGCCGAGGCCGAACGCCGGTTCAAGGAACTCGGCGAGGCCTACGAGGTCCTCTCGGACGCCGAGAAGCGAAAGGTCTATGACCGTTTCGGACACGAAGGCGTTCGCATGGGCGCCGGCGCGGCGGCCGGGGCTGGTCCCTTCGCCGGCCGCTATACCTGGACCGGCGGCGGCTCGCCTTTCGAGGACGTGGCTTTCGAGGCGTTTGCGGGGTCCGGTGGCGGCCCGGAAAGCATCTTGGAGGAACTCTTCAGCCGACTGGGCGGGGCGCGCAGCCGCCGCCCTCGCCCCCAGTCCCGGCGCGCCGGGAGCGCCGACCTGGAAAGCGAACTGGCGATCACCTTCGCGCAGGCCGTGCGCGGCGCCGAGACGACATTGACCGTCCGGCGGCCGACGGGCGACGGCAATTCACGTCGCGAGACGCTTTCGGTCAAGATTCCGCCGGGCGTAGAGGACGGCCAGCGGCTGCGGCTTCACGGCAAGGGGGCGCCGGGCGTGGGCGGCGAACCGCCCGGCGACCTATACCTCAGGATCCGCGTCCGGCCGCATCCCTACTTCCGCCGCCACGGAGCCGACATCTATATTGACGTGCCGATCTCCGTCGCCGAAGCCGCCCTCGGCGCCACCGTCGAAGTGCCCACCGCCCACGGGCGACGCACCAGGGTCCGCATCCCGGCGGGAACCGCCGGCGGCACCCGCCTGCGACTCAAGGGGCAGGGATTGCCGGACGCCAGGATCGGACGCCACGGCGACCAGTACTGCGTGATCCGGATCGTGCCGCCCAAGCGACTCGACGAGAAACAGAAGCGCCTGTTCGAGGAACTTCGGGGTCTCAAGAGCGAAAGCCCTCGGACCGGCCCGCCGTGGAACGCTTGAATCGGGAGTCTGCCATGAGCGAACCCGAAACCTACTCCGTCCGCGAGGCCGCCGAGACCCTCGGCGTTACCGACAAGGACGTTGAGTCCTACGTCGAGGAGGGGCTGGTCGCTGAGGCGCGCGGCGAGGACGGGTCGCCCGTTTTCACGCGGGCCCAGATGCGGCGGCTGTGGAGCGTCGTCACGCTGCACCGGGATCTGGGGATTAACCTGCCGGGTGTGGCGGCGGTGCTTCGCCTGCGTGAGCAGTTTGAGCGGATGCGCCGGGACCTCGCGACGCTCGTCGAAATCGCCGAACGGGAACTCGGGCCGAACGTCTGGGACCGGCTCTGGCCCGAGGGCCGGCCGCGGCCGGCGGCGGATGTGTCTGTCGAAGGCGTCTCAGACATGGCCGACAGCGCCGACGGCGACAGGAAGGACGGCCCGGGCACCGACCGCCCCGGCGGTGAGGGAAATCCATGAGCGTTCGTCTTGTCACGATGCTGGGCCAGGCGCTCCCCCATACGGGCCGTATGGCCGTCGGCGAGGACCGCGCCGAAGGCTGGTTCTGGTGGCTCGTTCTGGTGTCGTCCCTGGTCGTGATTTTTCTGATTCTGAATGCCGTCCGGCGCCGGCTGCTGCGTCCGATGTCTCACAAGCCGACCGACACGACCGACTCCTGGACGGAGGCCGGTCGTCGATTCGCCCTGCCTGACTCAGAGGCCCCTTCTTCGGAAGATGAGGATGTGTCATGAGCCCTCAAGGGCGACAACCGCTAAAACCCCGTCGGGGGTCCAGCCAACAGGAACCCTGTCGAGGGTCCATCGAACAGGGACCCCGGCACGACAGACCGCGAGCAAGTCTGAAACCGCACGAGCGGCTCCGAACGACCCGCGAGTTCCGCGCCGTCTATGCCGCGCGCGCCCGCGCTGCGGACGGCCGGCTTGTCGTCTATGTCCGCCCGAACCCGCAAGGCGCTACCCGCCTGGGCGTCTCGGTTGGCCGGCGTTCGGGTGGGGCCGTCCAGCGCAACCGCACGAAGCGCCTGCTGCGCGAGACGTTTCGTCGGGCCCGGGCGGACCTGCCCGGCGGCTACGACGTCGTAATCGTCACCCTCGGCCGGGATTATACGTTTGAGGAGGTGGACCGCCGCATCCGCTCGCTCGTGCCGGAAGCCGTTCGGCGATACGCCGAGCGCACCCGCTCAACACCGTCCCCCGGAAAGGCCGGCGGAACATGAATCAAGCCGTCCGAACCGTTCTCAATGCGCTCGGGCGTCTAGCCGTGGGCGGCCTCGTGCTTGCGATTCGCGGCTACCAGGCTACGGTCAGCCCGCTCGTGGGTTCGTGCTGCCGGTATGCGCCGACATGCAGCCGGTATGCGGTCGAGGCGCTGCGGCGCCACGGGATATGGAAGGGGTCGGCGCTGGCGGCTTGGAGGGTTTTGCGATGCCACCCGTTCGCGTGCGGCGGTTCGGACCCGGTTCCTCCGACAAGGCGGCCTGGGCGCGCCACGAGTCGGTAAATCATCGGCGATGGAGCCTCAGTCCGTGACGCCGGCGCGGGCCTTGAGTTGGTCGAGCCGCTCACGGATCGCTTCGGCCTGCGGCGAGTCGGGGTACTTTCCCATCAACTCAAGCGCCAGGTCGTAGGCCTCGCGGTGGCGGCCGGTCTGGACGTGCTCGGCGATTCGGTTTTCCCACTCGCGGCGTTCCATGATGGCGGCGTTGCGCCGCAGTTCCTGAATCTGCCCCTCCAGGGTATGGGCTTCGGGGCTGTCCGGATGGTTCTCAAGAAGGGTTTCGGCGGCGCGAAGGGCCTCGCGCCAATGTCGGCGGGCGGCCAAGTGCTCGATCTCACGGTATAGGCGCTGCTGCTCCTGCCGCCGACTGCCTTGCTGTTCGAGGCGGACGGTTTCGGGAAGTCCGGTCGCCTCGGAGTTCTCCGGATACTGTTCCGCCAGGCCGCGCGCCATTTCCATTGCGCGTTCCCAGCGTCCCAGGCCCATGTGGCGATGGACCTGCTCGGTCACGGCGGCGATTTCGCTCTGTTCGTGTTGGCGCAGGGCTTCCGAGAGCCGGGCTTCCATTTCGGCCACCCGGGGGCTGTCGGCATAGCGGATGCGGAACTCTTCGAGGCGTTCCTGGGCTTCGCGGTATTTGGCGGCGTTGATGAGGGCCTCAATCTCGCGCCGCAGCGCCTGCTGGCGACGCTTCTTGGCCAGTTGGCGCTTGGCGGCCTTCTCTTCCTCGTCCAGCAGTGTGTTCTCCATAATCTCCGAGAGGAGGCTGACGACCTCCTCGTGGGAGGCGGTTTCAAGTGCGGACGACATCCCGCTCCCCCAACTCTTTTGCTGAAGTCCGTGGAGCGCCCGTTCCATCAGTTTGACGCTCACCGCCGCGCTGAAGCCGTACTTGACCAGCAGCAGGAGGCTCATCGGCACCGCGCCGAGGACGGCGCAGGCGACAATGACGCCGACCGCGAGGATCAGGGTCTCGAAGCGCAGTTCCCCGCGGACGGCTTTCAGGACACCTGCAGCCAGGGCCGCCAAGGCACCGATCCATGCCGCCAGGGCAAACGACCACAGAAGCAGCACCGTGACCCCGCCGGGCCGCGGCAGTTCCCTGCCGAAAGGTTTGGTTGTCGGCGTCTTCGCCATGCCGTTTTTCCTCCTTCAGAGGGTGCGGCCACGCTCTGTAGTCCCTGTTTATTATCGTATGGGGCCGCTCGAAATTCCTGCGAAAAATTTTTTGGGAATTTGCTTGCACGCCGGCGCCTCGCCGTTTATACCCCCGCGTTACGGTTAATTCGGCCCATCCCAGCGCAAGGGCCTCACCCGGCGCCTTTACGGCGCATGTGGTGAGGCCCGTTTTTTCCGCCCACCGTTCCTTTCCTTTTTCACCTTTCTGCGCGCGCCCCGCCCTCCACGGCGGGTCTGCGCTGCGCTCCGACAAGCGGGGCGGCAAAACCGCAACTGTTTCGCCGGCCGGCTTGCCGGCCGCTCATGCGTGTCGGGTGAGGCCCGCCGGATTTACTGTCGCGACGCTTGATGGATATAAAAAGGGCGGTCCCGAAGGACCGCCCGAGGCACTGCATAGTAAGAGGAGGGGCCGGCGAGTTTACCTGCGACGCCGCCGCAGGACGAACATTCCCAGGCCGCCCAGGCCCATCAGCGCCATCGTGGCCGGCTCGGGAACGAATTGGATGTTGTCCACGAAGAAGGCCGCAGCATAGGTTTGCTGTGTCCCGTTCAGGTCCAACTCGATATTCACGTGGTCGTCCGCCCCCGCCTCGACGTGCCACGTCAGGTAAGTGCCTGATGCGATCTCGCCGGCCGCGACCGTCTGGCGTCCCTGATCGTCAACACGGACCTCAATCTCCGTATCCACGATGTCCACGTCGTAGAACAGGATGGTCAGGTCAAACTTCACCGCCGTGTATCCCGTCATGCGTTCCAGATCCTTCGCGATGTCCAGGTGATACCACACGTCCGCCACCTGCGGCGTGCCCGGCTCAAATGGCAACTGCTGAAGGGAATACGAGAACTGGTCAACCCAGAGCGGCGTGCTGTAGGCCTCCGGAATGGGCGTCAGATACGGCGTCGGGTCGCCGGTCGGCACAGCCATCCCTGACCCGTCCAGCGTGGCTCCGCGAATCCAGTGACCGGCGTAGCCGTACACGAGGTACCATTGGTCCGGGGCGGTCGTGTGATCCCGTTGGAGGTAATCCACGGCAATCGCCCCCTTCGCCCCACTTCCAAGGAGCATGAGACCCACCAGCGCCAATGCAATTTTGCACCCTATGTTACGCATTTCTGCCCCTCCCTCGGTTCCTGTGCGTGCCGCCCGTTCCGGCGGCATGCGGTGTCCATTTTCCTGCGGCGGCTGGAACATCGGCGACCGTCATAACCTTCCAAGCCGCTTCACTCCAGCCCGACGCCCTTTCCGAAAAAGAACCCTACGGCCTCCCGCCAAACTACTGTGTGATGAAATACGGCTATCGCCGGCGCCGCCAGCAACGCAGCGCCATCATCGCAAGCGCCGCCCCCATCAACGACACAGTGGCCGGCTCGGGAATAACAGGGAT
>Ga0307379_10002471_pt1 | contig 27395 bp, 17 predicted proteins | sample UN2MG_FD_202237 | JGI IMG/M metagenome (GOLD analysis project Ga0307379, IMG submission 202237) | Soil microbial communities from Risofladan, Vaasa, Finland - UN-2 | ecosystem: Environmental > Terrestrial > Soil > Coastal area > Acid sulfate soil | place: Finland: Risofladan, Vaasa | collected...
GATTACATCCATCAGGTGCACGTGAAAAACAACCCTGAATTCATGGCTGACAAATGCGTCAAGGGTTTCAACTGGCGGGAGGTGGCCGAACTTCTTTACAAGATCGGCTACAAGGGATGGTACGTGCTGGAGACGAGTTCACCCACCAAAGATCTGATAGCCGATACCAGGAGAAATATGGAATACGTGAAAAAGACCTTCCGCGTCGCCTGAGTGTCCCGCGGTTCCCACTTCTGCTATTGAAAATGAAAAGGCCGGTATCTATGGTTTATCAAGGGTACCGGCCTTTTTTTGCGCTGGCTTTTAAATTGTCCGGATCCAGCTCCATGAGGCGCCTCGAGTGCTCCGGACCGCGTCCTGCCGGTTAAAAAAAGACCTTTGTCTTTTCCCTGCCTTTAAGCTCTATCTGCAAGTAGGCCGTACGTTTTTGGGCATCGTATCTCATTACGGCATCAGGAGATATTTTTTGCGGCCGGATGCAATTCCAGATTTCCAGATCAGCCAGGCCGTTACCTTCCAGAGTAAAGGTAAGTGAGCGCTCTCTATTGTTCCAGGTGTTGCCAAAAAATTCGGCATTGGTAGGCATGATGAGCATCGGACGGCTGCCCACGAGCATGGCCTCGATTATCTGTCCGGAAAGCCAGTCCAGAGGCCTGTATGAGAGAAGCTGAGCCAGGGGCTCGTTGAAATTGATCGCCCTGACAAAGAGGTGCGGGTCTAGAAAGTAAAAATACCTCCCTGCTGCTGCATTGGCCGAGGTCCAGTCGCCGGAACCTTTGATTCCGGCTGGGTCAAACTTGCTCCAGTCCGGGAAGTGGCGGGGCATCAAATCATAAGTCAGCTTCCTTACCCGGTCGAGGAGTCCGTAATCGGATAGGAACAGGCTGTGCTCCGGGATACAGGCGCTGAGATTATAAGGGGCCTGATTATCCGGCAGGGTGAAAGAGTGGCTCGAATAAGCATCTATCCGGTCGATCCCGGTTATCTCATCACGCTTGTAACGCAGCAGGCCTTTCCCTGAGTCAGGAGCAAAGGAGGCTGCCAGGTCATAGAAATACTCCTGCAGGGTCCACTGGACATAAAGGGCCACCATGGTTTTGGAAGCCAGGTATTTTGTCTGGAAGTAGAGGTCCTGCTTCCCTGTGTCGCGGGCCAGACGGGCAAAGGCCAGCAGCCCTGCCCAGCCGTTCCTCATGCAATCGTAATCCGTAAGATTGCCCCGCGGGTCCGTGGTACTCGAGCAGGTAGCCCAGTCATGGTAGATTTCCATGTAGTTGCGCAGTGCTGTCCAGAGCGGCCAGTGGCTGCGGGTCAGCTCGAGACCCGCATCCCGGTCGCCGAAATACCTGTAGGCCCAGAGGCCGGCGAGCTGGAAGCCGTTGTACCAGTCCGAATCGTAGGAGGTCTTGCCGCGCTGGGCGAAAATAGTGCTGTCCCGGGCGTAGGTGGCGGAGGCCACTGGATCTTTAAAGAAAATGTAATTATTCTCGTTAATTTTTTCGAGTCCGGGCCGGGCAAGCTCCCGGATGCACCTTTTCCGGCTCTTCTCGGACAGCGACCAGGTAGCCCAGGCCAGCAGCCTTAGGTTGTGCATGGTATCCATTACATCGTCCGGCAGGTAATCGTGGTCTCCGGGCCAGATCCAGCGGGGTTCCAAGAGGATAGCCATCAGCGCCTTCTCAACCGGGAGCGCCTCCTTGAGTTCTTCCACCCTTACCGGGGCCAGGGTCTTGTCCACATAAGAGCAGGCAGGAATCTTGTAGGTCAGCTCCTCTCCTGTCACGTAATCCAGCATCCCATAGTGGGTGGGATAGCGAGTCTCGACAATCAAGCCGTTTATTTCCACTGGGTAACCGGAGAGCCGGGCCATGCGGACAAAAGGCGGAATGGGCGCAACGGGCGCACCGAGAGCATTCTTGAAAGAAACGTACTTGTAGTCGTTTTTTACAGTCAGGCCCCCCTGCTCGTCAAAGCTGTAAGCCTCAGCGGCTCCTACAGGGTAATGCATGATCAGCCTGGCCCACTCAGAGCAGGAGCTCACCACTTCAGGAGGCACCTTGTCCCGCCACAGTGCGCTTTCTTTCCGGTCTATCTTTTTGACTCCATAGAGGGGCATGACGCCTATTTTCCCGGCAGGCCCCTCGAAACGCATGTCCACGAACTCGTGAGTCACCACCTCGATCTGGCTGGGCTTGTTCTCGAAAATAAAAAGCAGCGGGCAATCGAAGGGATACATACTGCCTGAAAATGTCACCAGCATCCAGTCCTCTGTCAAAGGCCCATTTACCGAGGCCAGATAACGCTCCCCTTCGCCGCGGCAGACCACACCCGATTCAAGAGGCAGAATGAAACCCTGCCCGGTTTTCTGCTCCTCGAACGACCAGCGAAAGATACGGTCACTGGTCTCATAAAGAAATCCCGGAGCAAGCAGCGATTCATAAACTTTGAGATAAGCCTGCCCGCCCTCTTGAGACTGAAAGCTCCAGGTTCGTTCAGCTCCGGTCCAGTTGTATTTCTCCTCGTAGGTGTAAGATGTGGGCAGATAAGGGCGCCCCAGAAAAAGATTATCTCCCATGGTAATCGAATAAACATCAGTGCCGTCTGAAATCAAAGTCAGATATCCCAGCTTGCGGTAGCGGTAGCCCTCCATAAAAGCGCCGAATCTACCTGCCATATTGTCAACCAACCCAGGGTGCCAGATAGTCTCGGAACCCAGAAGAGCCGAGCCTTCCAGTAACAGGAGCACCAATATAACCTTAGAGAAAAATCGCGCCATTATTTCCTCCAGACGGAGTTGAATATTCTTTAGAGCCGGGGAATGTAAATCTATCCGGCTGATATCAGACTGGATAAAACTCCAACCAAAGGTCTTTCTGCCAACGATTAGACGAAGACAACCGCACTTCAGGTCTGCGCTTCCAAGGTGTAATCCATATTCAGCTCATCGCAGAGAGCGGCGAGTTCTTTGCGGATTTTGCGCACTGGCACCTCGGACGGGACCTCGGCAGTGATAGTCATATGGAACATCGGGGTTCCGGTGACCGGAGCGTGGCGGGCCTCAGTCTCCAGGCTTTCGATATTGATCCCGTGCCGGGCCAGAAGCTCTGTTACCCGGAACACTATACCCGTGCGATCCATGCCCACTACCATAATTCTATAGGGCAGACCCTTTTTCACATGGTAAGCCGGGTGTGGACTGGTGGCCCGCACGGCCAGGGTAAGCCCGGTCTCTTTCTCAAGCGCCCTGAGCTGCCCGGCGAATTCCCCGACCGAGCTCTTTTTCCCCTCGAGAAGAACCAGGATTGCGAACTCTCCACCCAGGACAGCCATCCTGCTGTCCTCGATGCTGCACCCTGATTTATAGGCGGCTTCGCTAATCGCTTTTGCTATTCCCGGTCTGTCAGGCCCCATTCCTGAAAGAACAAGGTACTCTTTCATCACACCCTCTTCAGTTCACAGTGGGAGAAAACGAGGATGAATCAAAAATTCATTACCGATATCATGTTCTAAAAATAGGAAAGCTTGAAAAATGAGTCAATGGCGGTAAATTCCCCTGAACATATACAGCCGGATCGGCTCATGTCAGATCACCGTTTGATAAATCAGAAATTTTATAATTCCAGCGCGCCGGAGCGCAGCGCAGCAAACCTTGATTTGCAAGATTCAGGCTTTAAATTTATTAATTACTACAGGGAGCATTAAATAGTTTCCATTTATATTGTTTTTATATGCTTCAGCCTTGGTTATTAATATAAGTTGAGTAAACAGGAATGATTTACCAGATGTCGATTCTTACATTTAAGGCGCCGACGACTGATTTACCTGACAACGGTTGAAATACTCCGGGAGAAAGCTTTTACAACTGCCGAAAAGAGTTTTTAGTGCAGCTACCTGGGATGATAAAGCCATCCCAGGTGAAACTAAAGGCCATAAGAGGCCCTGAAGTCCGAGGACCCTGTTTCTGGAGCGTGTAGAAGACAAGTAATTTCCATCATCGCCATGCTAGATGTACACCGCCCAGGTAGGCCTTTGCGCAGCTTTACCGCGCCAGGCGAGCTTGGCGAAGCGGAGTAAAAGATTAAAGTGCCAGGATTAACTTTTGTTTCTTTTGGTTACAAAAGAAATGGTTTTGCTTCTTTTGCCACCAAAAGAAGAATAAAATTTCCTTTACGGATAGATGTAAACAATTTTATGACCTGAGTAGTAATAGCTGGTAATCTTTAATACTCAATGATTATAAAAGCAAGGAGAAATAATGCCCAAGATTTTGCTGGTAATTCTTATTCTGGCTCCGTTCATAGCCTGGGACGCTGCTGTTTATGTGATGCGTCAGCAAGGGGACCGTTCACTCGAGAGGCGCAGCGAAGTACTGCGACATTTCACACAGGATGATATCAAAACAGGCAGGGATCACCTTCTGCGGCACAACCGGCTTTTTCCCTTTTACCGCCTGCTGTTTTATGCGTTCTATACAGCGCTTCTTTTCGGCGGACTGGGTGTCCGTCTTGAGAACTCGCTTCTTCAGCCTGTGGGAGGACGGTGGTACCTGGCTCTGCCGCTTTTTATCCTGGCGCTCCTGGCCGCCAGAACCCTGCTTTATATGCCGGTTTCAGCCTACAGCGAGTTTGTGATCGAGCGGGAAATGGGTCTCTCTACCATATCAGTCGGGCTCTGGCTCAGCGACCGGCTTAAATCGCTGCTTCTCAACTGGGTAATAGTTTCTCTTGTCGCTTTTCCCCTGCTCGCCCTGGTGAAAGCCCTGCCACGCTTCTGGCCTGTGCCCGCTGCTGTCGTGGTCCTGGCCATCTCGGCTTTCGGCATCTGGATCAGTCCCTGGGTGATCGATCCCATTTTCAACAAGTTTACTCCGCTCGAAGATAAGAACCTGACGGATAGCATCCGGACAGTAAGCGCCGAGGCCGGTCTCACAGTCAGGCAGGTCTATGTGATGGACGCAAGCCGCCGCTCCCTGTATCTCAATGCCTATTTCACCGGCCTGGGCAACAGCCGCCGGGTGGTGCTCTATGACACCCTGGTGCGCGAATGCGACCCGGATGAGGTGCTCTCTGTGGTAGCCCACGAACTGGGCCACTGGAAGGCCAACCACATTATGAAAGGCTTCCTGATCGAGGCTGCCGGCGTGTTTCTCGGGTTCTGGCTTCTCTGGGCCCTGTTGAACAATGGGGCGGTCAGGGGATTTTTCGGCCTGCCCGGGCCCTCGAGCATGGTGCTGATTGTGCTCCTGCCTTTTCTGACCAGCTTTACAGGCACACTTACCGCGCCTTTTGTCTCGGCAATCTCGCGCCGCTTCGAACGCCAGGCCGACCGCATCGCGCTTGAACTCACCGATAACTCCCGGGCCTTTATCGAGCTTGAGAAAAAGCTCGTGCGCAAGGCCAAGGCGGACCTGCTCCAGCCGGAACTCATCCAGCTGTTTTACGGCAGCCACCCTCTGCCGGAAGACAGAATCCGGATGGCCGAGGATTTTTCTCGAGAGAGCCCACGCAGCTCAAAACCGGCGGCCGTGCTTCTGGGGCAATAAAGCTTAACGGCTCGCAGTAAATATCGAATCGACTGGCTGGCTGGTTCCACAGGCGGGAGATAGATCATCATCTTTCCCGAGCTCCCAGGCAGGCGTTTTTTATTTCCGCTGGCCCAGGGTAAAAAGAAAGACCTCTGTAATCCTGTAGCATACTTGATAATTTCCGCCAAAATCCTTAACTTATCGCCTCGACAGAAAAATAACCTTAATTTGAAACATTTAGGAGAGATTGATGGGAAAGTTTAAAGTCGCTATTTCCGACTGCGACCACGGTACGATCGAGGTCGAACAGAAAATTTTCAGCGAAGCGAACCTGGACTGCGAGCTGTTCGAGTGCCGCACAGAGGATGAGGTAATCGAGCGCTGCCGGGATTTCCACGGCATCCTGAGCCAGTACGCCCCGATCAAGGCCCGGGCGATCGAGAAGCTGCCGAACCTTAAAGCCTTGAGCCGTTACGGGGTGGGTGTGGACAACCTCGATCTCGAGGCGGCCACCCGCCGGGGTGTCGCTGTGTGCAATGTGCCGGATTACTGCCAGGACGATGTCTCGACGCATACTTTTGCCCTGCTTCTGGACCTGGTGCGAAAAGTCACCCTGCTCGCTAATGATGTCGCCCACGGAGGCTGGGATTTCAAGCTTGCGGGCCAGGTCCCCCGCACTGCCGGGAAAACCCTGGGACTTTTCGGTTTCGGCGGAATAGCCCGGGTGGTGGCCCGCAAGGCGCTCGGGTTCAACATGAAAGTCATCGCCTATGACCCTTACGTGAAAGAAACCGGCATGGATGTACGCCTGGTGAGCCTGGATGAGCTCATTCGCCAGTCGGACTTCCTCTCGCTCCATGCTCCGCTGACCCCGGAGACCGGGAAAATCATGAACGCAGAGACCCTGGCCAGCATGAAGCCTGGCGCCTGCCTGGTCAATACGAGCCGGGGAAAGCTGATCGATGAACAGGCCCTGGCCAGGGCTCTGAAGGATGGCCATCTGGCCGGCGCAGCCCTTGATGTGCTCACGAATGAGCCCCCGGAGCAGGGCAACCCCCTCGTGGGACTCCCCAATGTCATTATTACTCCGCACATTTCGTTCTTCTCGAACGAATCTTTTATCGAGCTTAAGGAGAAAGCGGCCAGGAACCTGGTCGAGGTCCTGACCGGCGCATCGGTAAGATATTGTCTCAACCGGGAAGTACTGAACCGGTAGAACAAAGAAAAAGCGCTTCACCGGTATGCTAACTTGACAGATTAGTAACATTATGCAATAATACGCTAAGCTTGTCTTTCGAGTATTTTTTACTGTGGCTAGCTTCGGCAGCCCCTTTGAAACCGAATGGAAATTTACCCCAATGAGTTCTGCCCAGGAGAAATCCCAATTCGAATCTTTAGAGGAACTCGAGAGAATCGAAGGGAATTATTACAAAGTTGATCTGTTCGTTTCTTCCGCCCTGGTTGTCTTTACAGTCTGGGTTTTCTTTTCGGAAAAGAATTTCGGCTGGACCATTTTTCTCGCCCTTCTGGCAGTTCTGTTTCTTATCCGGGGAATAAAAAACTGGAAAAGAAAAGGCGCCGGAGCCAGGCTTGAGAAAGTGGACAACACTACTGTTTGATTTTGAGCGACCGTACCATAAAAGCGGCTGAAGCCGTAATGACCAGGGTTATCACCCTGACAACGGATTTCGGAACCCGGGATGCTTATGTCGGGGCAATGAAGGGAGTAATCTATTCCCTGGCTCCCAGAGCCCTGGTGGTAGACATAACCCACGAGATACAGCCGGGAAATGTGGAGGGGGCGGCGTTCGTGCTGGAGAGCTTCCATACTTATTTCCCCGGCGGAACGATTCATCTGGTAGTTGTCGACCCCGGAGTAGGCAGCTCAAGACGCGCCCTGGCTGTGGAGAGTGACCGAAGGATTTATGTCGGACCCGACAACGGCGTCTTTGAGCCGGTCTTCCGCTCAGAGGCCGGCTTTATTTGCTATGAGCTTACAGACAGCAAGTTTCATCTGGAAACTATAAGCCATACTTTCCACGGCCGGGATATTTTCGCTCCTGTGGCCGCCCACCTCGCCACAGGCGCCAGACCGGAAAGCCTCGGTCCCCAGGTCCACGACCCGGTCCGGCTGGTAAAAGAGCGCCGGGAGACTGCTGGCCGGGGATATCTGACAGCTCGCGTTGTGCATGCCGATCGTTTCGGCAACCTGGTTACTGATATCACGGCCCGGGAGCTGGCTGCGCTCGGCGCTGAAAACTCTGCGCTAGAAGTCTCTATTTGCGGAGTCAAGATAGAGGGAATCTCGGACTACTATGTGCAAGCTCCACCCGGTGAGCTCCTGGCTCTAATCGGCAGTACGGGCAGGCTCGAGATTGCCGCCTGCGGGAGGAGCGCTGCCGAGATTCTGGGCCCGGAGTCGGTAAATGCCGCGCTGACAATTACGAAATTCAGGGGCTAATTGAAATTTATTGACATTATAACTTTTTATTTTTATTGTATTATTTTATAGTTCTAACTCGTTTTATACCTGACCGAATTCTGCCAGAGATGATTTAAGCCGAGCTGCCCGCGCGCAAAATTCACGGCCCTCAACCTTTGGCATTTTTCTTCTTGAGGCGCTTTGAGATCAAAAGATGCGCCATGCCAAAGCCGTGCGAGCCGGCTTCGGAACTGACTGTCACCCGGAAATTAAGCTTGCCTGCCGGATAAACGCCAAAGGCGCGGCAGGCTTCTATCTCTTAAAGCTTACAAGCGGAGAAAAGAAAAGGAGGTTTATAAAATAATGGCTACCATTCCCAGAAATGTTGCGAGCCGTCCGGTTGATACAACTTATTGTGGTGCGCCGATTAATAATATTACCAAGGGTCTGCCAAAACACATTCAATCGGTCTGCCCTGAGTGCGGCAAAGTCATTATGGCGCGCATGTTCGAGGAAGACGGCAAGGTTTACATGGAAAAGACCTGCCCGGAACACGGTTATGTCAAGGACCTCTACTGGTCGGATGTGGAGCTTTATCTCAAGGCCGAGAAATGGGAATTTGGCGACGGGAAGGGGCTTCTGAACCCGAACACCGACTGCGAGCTCTGTCCCAGGGATTGCGGCCTGTGCCAGAATCATGCGAGCCATACCTCGCTTGGCACTATTGACCTGACCAACCGCTGCAATCTCAACTGCCCGATCTGTTTTGCCAATGCCAATGTGACCGGAAAAGTTTACGAGCCTTCCAAGGAAGAAGTGATGAAAATGCTGCGCCTCTGTCGGGCTGAACAGCCGGTAGCAGGGCGCATGGTCCAGTTCTCAGGCGGTGAGCCCACCCTGCACCCCGAGTTTTTCGAGATTATCGCAGGCACCAGGAAGGAAGGTTATAGCCACATTCAGGTGGCTTCCAATGGTATCAAGTTCGCCGATCAGGATTTCACTGACCGGGCCGCGGAGGCAGGTCTGCACACGATCTATCTCCAGTTTGACGGCGTGGATGACCGGGTTTACGAACAAACCCGCGGCAGGCCGCTTTTCGAGATCAAGGATAAAGCTGTGGAATGCGTCCGCCGGGCCGGGATGAAGATTGTTTACGTGCCCACCATAGTCGGCGGGGTCAATGAGGACCAGGTGGGCAAAATCCTGCTGTATGCCCTCAAGAACATAGATGTTTCAAGCGGGATCAGCTACCAGCCCATAGCCCTGGTCGGACGAATCCCGGCTGAAGACAGAGAGCGCATGCGTTTCACCCTGCCGGACCTGGTACGCTGTATCGAGGAGCAGACCGGTATCTGCAATAAAGACGACTGGTACCCCTTGAGCTTTGTCAGCCCGGTCTCAAAGATTATCAGCGCGCTGCGGGGAGCCGAAACGGTGAATATCAGCTGCCATCCTCACTGCTCGCTGGGTACTTACCTGTTTATCGAGCATGAAACCGGCAAACCGATCCCGATAACCCGGTTTGCCGATGTGGAAGGGATGTTCGAGGAGCTGGACAGGATCGCTCCCAGGACAAAGGCGAGCCGCTTCAAACGCTTCGCCCAGATGAACGCCTTTTATAAGATCCAGAAACATTACCACAAGGAAAAAGCTCCCAAGGGGTTGGATTTCACCAAGTTCCTGCAGACCCTGGACGGTTTTTTCGACAAGGACGCTGGAAGAGGCGAGAAAGACGGAACTTACACGAACAAGACCCTGCTCGTTGCCGGTATGCATTTTATGGATAACTACAACTATGATCTGGAAAGGGTGCGGCGCTGTGTTATCCATTTCATCACCCCGGCCGGCACTATCATACCTTTCTGTGCATACAACGGCGCATTTTTGCATCGGAATATAATCAACAACCAATTCTCGATTCCCTTGGAGGAATATAAAAAGCGCCGTAAGGCCAGTTCTTGAACAGAGAAAATCCGAGCTGCAGGGTGTTTTCAGATTGAGATTTTTCCCTGTCCCCGCTTTGATATGTCCCAGTGGAAAGCTACTGCAACAATGGCATGAAAGAGAGCAGTCTTTGTGGGAGGCTATTAAAAGGGCCATTGAAGAGAACTCCAATTTTCTTCTTTGCACCCATCGCGATCCGGATGCAGACGGAATAGGGAGTGAGCTAACGTTGCGGCATGCGCTCCAGGCGATGGGGAAAAAAGCCGTCATCCTCAATCCAGACAGCCTTCCGTCAATCCTCAAGTTTATGGACCCGGAGGGGGTGATTCTCGCTTTCGGCAGCCTGTCCATGAAAGAATCGATGCGGCTTCTGGATGAGGCCGAAGTGATTCTCTTTCTGGATTCAGGAGTCTGGCAAAGGCTTTATCCAATGGACCGCGCAGTGGCCGCCCGGGTCGGGAAAGTTTTCTGCATAGACCACCACCCGGCAGAGAATGCGCTGACCGGCGGATCGGTTGTCCGGGAGAGCGCAAGCTCAACAGGCGAGCTCATATATGAGCTGCTCAAAGAACTCGGTCACTCCCTTGATGAACGGATCGCTTTCTGGCTTTACTGTGCCATCGTTAAAGATACCGGCTCTTTCCGCTTCGAGAACACCAATGCCAAGGTGTTCAAGATAGCCGGCGAGCTCCTCGAATACGGGGTGTCGCCGCACGAGGTTTACGACTCGCTTTTTGAGCGCAGCTCCATAAACAGTGTGATTTGCCTGGGCAGGGTGCTGGGCACCCTGAGCTTTGCTTACGGCAACCGCCTGGCATATATCTACCTTACACGGAAGATGCTCGAGGAAACAGGCGCTGATTTTGCGGAATCCGACACTTATATCAACGCAATTCGCTCTATTGATCCGGTAGAGGCCTGCCTCTTTTTCCGTGAGACGAACGACGGGCAAATCAAAGTGAGCCTGCGCAGCAAGAGCAGTGAGATCGATGTCAACAAGTTGGCTGGAAAATTCGGCGGCGGCGGGCACAAAAGGGCCTCCGGAGCTTTAATCCCGGGATCTCTGAACGAGGTTATCGAGAAAGTCGTCTCGGGTGCAGCCGAGTTTTTCGCTTGAACACAAAAGCACAAGTCTTAACTTTTCTGAAATTCGATTCTAAATTGGCTCGAGTCGAAACCGGATCTGCAAACCGCATCCGGTGTTTCTGTCAAAAGAGAGATTTTTCACCAGCTTTTCAAGCGTTCTTAACCAGTATGTTCGGATTTTCAGCTTATGGCTATCCACATTGGAGTTGACCTGGGATCAATCAGTGTCAAAGCCGCACTGTTCTCAATCGACCCGGCTGACACATCCTTTTTCCAGAACAATGCAGACAACCCTGTTTTTCAGGTGGTCAAGCATTTAAAACACCCGGCAACCGGCAGGGTCTGCTGGCTGGCTGTCACCAGATATCAGCGGATAGCCGGCAATCCCATGAAACAGACAAAAGCCCTGCTGGATCAGCTTATCGGGCTTATCGAACCTTCATCCGAGGGCCATCTGGCGGCTACCGGCAGCGGGGTTTTACTGCTCAAGAAAATGCTCGGGCTTTCCCCCCAGAACGAGTTCCGGGCTTTAGCCAAGGCCTCCGAGCTGCTCCAGCCCGGTGTGCGAACCCTGTTCGAAATGGGCGGGGAAAATTCCAAATTGCTGCTTTTTGAGCGTGATGAGGCGAGCGGTAAAATAGGAATCGCGGATTACCAGACCAATGGAGATTGCGCTGCGGGCACCGGCGCCTTTCTCGATCAGCAGGCCAGCCGCCTGCGATTCAAGGTGGAAGAGATCGGCGATATCGTAACCGCCACCGAGCGGGCGCCGATGATCGCCGGCAGGTGTTCGGTATTTGCCAAAAGCGACATGATTCACGCCCAGCAGAGGGGTTTCAATCCAGAGGAGATACTTAAGGGCCTGTGCATCGCTGTAGCCCGTAATTTCAAGAGCGCGATCACCAAGGGCAAACAAGCGGTTCCGCAGGTCGCTTTCGTGGGTGGAGTAGCGGCAAACCGCGGTGTGGCAGCGGCGCTCGAATCAGTTTTCGGCTGGGAACCGGGAGCTTTGATTATCCCCGAGGAGCATGCCGCTTTCGCCGCCGTGGGAGCGGCGATTCTCTCTTGCGAGGGCGCCGCTTTCGGGAGTGCCCAGGCGCACTCGGTCAGTCTTCACAGCGCGGTGTCCTCCGAGGTGCATTTTCCGCATTCTAACCCCCTGTCATGTGAAAACGTGGTTTTGCTCCGGGACCGGATGGTCGCCCTGGCGCCGGATGAGATAATCGACAGGCGCGATGCCTATCTCGGCATTGATATCGGCTCGGTATCGACCAACCTGGTAGTGATTGACAATGAATTCAATGTGCTCAAGGAAATTTACCTGAGCACCGAAGCCCGTCCGATCCAAGCTGTTAACAGGGGCCTGCAGGAGATAGAGCGGGACCTGGGCGAAAAGATACGCATCCGGGGTGTCGGCACCACCGGCTCAGGGCGGGAATTGATCGGAGAGCTGGTAGGCGCGGACACAGTGAACGATGAAATAACGGCTCATAAGACCGGGGCCACATTTATCGGCCGCAACGTTGTCGATCTCGAGGTGGATACGATCTTCGAGATCGGAGGGCAGGACTCCAAGTTTATCAGTCTTGACCAGGGAGTGGTGGTTGATTTCGCCATGAATGAGGCCTGTGCCGCAGGGACAGGCAGTTTTCTCGAGGAAAGGGCCGGCGAACTCGGGATCAAGATCAAAGACGAGTTCGCTGAAATCGCCTTTTCAAGCAAGCACCCGATCAGGCTGGGCGAGCGCTGTACTGTGTTCATGGAACGGGACGTGAACAGCTACATTCAGCGCGGAGCCGAGCTCCCGGACCTGGTTGCAGGCCTGGCCTACTCGATTGCCACCAACTATATCAACCGGGTGGTCCGGGGCCGTAAAATCGGCGAGGTTATATTCTTCCAGGGTGGAACCGCTTACAATGACGCGGTTGCGGCGGCTTTCAGTTTGATCCTCGGCAAACAGATTATCGTGCCCCCGTTCAATGGGGTGATAGGCGCCCTGGGTGAGGCCATTCTGGCCCGCGAAAAAATGCTGAACAACAGGCAAACCACCTCTTTCCGTGGTTTCGACCTCGAGAAAATAGATTACAGGATCCACGAGTTCACCTGCAAGGGCTGCACTAACTACTGCCAGATCCAGGAATTCACTGTGGAAGGAGAGCGCTCCTACTGGGGAGACAAATGCTCGGAGCGTTACCGCAAGGCGGTTAAATGCAATCGCGAGCCGGTGATTGAAAACCTGATCGAATTCCGCCGTAAGCTGCTGCTTCAAAATTACGATCCGGATTCAGGACGCGGGCCGGTTGTGGGATTGCCGTTTTCGATGTGGTTTTACGATTGGGCTCCTTTCTGGCTCAGGCTGTTCAAAGAACTCGAGATTAAGGTCCTGGTTTCCGAACCGACCACAAACCATATCGTAAATCTCGGTCTCGAATCCGTGGTCTCAGAGCCGTGTTTCCCGCTCCAGGTGGCCCACGGTCACCTGCGCTGGCTGATCGATAAGCAGGTGGACTATCTTTTCCTGCCGAACCTGATATCCTCTCCAGGGTCAAAATCCGAAAGACCGTCTTTTTACTGTCCCTGGAACATGACTCTTCCCTTTGTTGCCGCAGCCGCGCCATTCATCTCGGATTACGAGGAGCGGATAATCCGGCCCACGATCTGGTTCAATCACGGCACCAGGGATGTGGTCGACTCGATCTGCGTCTCGATTAAAAAAGCAGGGATCCGCAAAAAGACCCGTCAAGTGGCTCAAGCAGTCGAGCGTGCCTTTGCGGAACAAAATTCATTCCATAAAAGCCTGCTCGAGGCAGGCGCTCGGGCTTTGGCCGTGATCTCAAGCCACAACGAACACGGTATCATTTTACTCGGCCGGCCCTATAATATTTACGACCGGGGCATTAATCTGGATGTGGCCACCAAGCTGCGTAAATATTACGGCGTGAATGTGATCGGGCTCGATTTTCTCAATCTCCAGGGCTATGACATCTCCCGGATCCACGACAACATGTTCTGGAATTACGGTCAGAAAGTGCTCCAGGCGGCGATTTTCGTGAAAAACAAACCCCGCCTGCACATTATCTATATCACCAATTTCAAGTGCGGCCCGGATTCCTATATCAAGCATTTTATCGCTGAAGCTTCGGGCAAACCGTTCCTCTCACTGCAGTTTGACGGGCACAACAACGATGCCGGGATTATCACACGCTGCGAGGCATATCTCGACAGCAAGGGAGTCTTGAGAAGATGGGGATCAACAGAGCAGGAAATGGCGGCGGAGACGACGAATTTCTGAAAGGGCGAACCCTTCATATCCCGCAGATGAGCTACGGGGGAGCAGTGGCTTTTGCCGCCGCCTTCCGCAGCGTGGGAATCAACGCGCGGGTGTGCCCTGAATCCGACGCACGGACTCTCGATCTCGGCGGCAAACATACTTCAGGGGAAGAGTGTCTCCCCGCCCGGGTCACTCTGGGCAACTTCCTCAAGATCACCGAGAAACCTGACTTCGTGCCCGGGAAAACCGCCTTTTTCATGCCCACTGCCGACGGCCCCTGCCGTTTCGGCCAGTACTCGACTTACATCCGCAAAGTGCTCAGGGACATTGGACTCGAAGAGGTGCTGGTTTTATCACCGACCAGCGAGAACGGCTACGACGGCCTGGGCGAGCATGTGAACGTGCTGATGCGCAACGCCTTGTGGGGTCTGATCTCTGCGGATATCATGCGCAAGATGCTGCATAAAACACGGCCCTACGAAATGTCTCATGGGGATACTGATGCAGAGCACAACCGCTCGATCTCCGCTCTGGAAAAGGTGCTCGAACAGCAGAATGTGCCCACTGAAAAGCGGATGAGCGAGCTTGTCCGCGTGCTCACCGAGGCGCGGGACCGGTTCCGCAAAATTCCTGCCAGGTATACGCGCAAGAAACCGCTGATCGGCGTGGTGGGCGAGATTTTCTGCCGGCTCACCTCTTTCACCAACGACAATACCATCCGCAAGGTCGAGGAGTTCGGCGGCGAATGCTCGCTGGCGCATGTTGTCGAGTGGGTCTGGTATTCCAACATGGAGCAGCAGAAACGAATAAGGGTGAAAAACGGCTCATTCTCGCTTGCCATGCTCACGGCAAAGATCAAGAACTACATCCAGAACAAGGATGAGCACATGCTGTATCACCCTTTCGAGGAGGATTTCCGCGGTTACGAGGAACCCCCGATCACCAGGATTTTCGAATGCGCCGAACCTTTTCTGCCGCACAGCGGGGCATTGGGCGAGATGACCCTGAGCGCGGGAAAGGCGGTTTTCCACTATCACCAGGGCTGCGACGGGATAATCGACATTTCGCCTTTTACCTGCATGAACGGCATAGTGACCGAGGCTGTCTACCCCAAATTGAGCCGGGCCTGCGAAAATATCCCGATCCGCAATTTCTTTTTCGACGGCACCCAGACTGACCTGGACCGGGACGTGGGAATATTTATGGAGCTCGTGCGGACCTACCAGGCCAGGAAAAAAGTCAAACGTGTCTATCCCCCCTGTTTCCCCGCAGATCAGTAATTTGAAATGACCTCTCGTCTAAACTTTTATGCGCGTTACAATATTTTACCTACTCCGTATCTATTTCAAAAGCACCATCTTGCGCACCTTCGAAAAATCACCCGCCTGCATACGGCAGAGGTAGACTCCGCTTGAGACATGCCTGCCCGCCTGATCGGTTCCATCCCAGAAAGCCGTATAAGAACCTGCTTCCTTTTCATCATCCACCAGTGTACATACCAACCTTCCGCGCAGGTCGAAAATTTTAAGAGTGACCCGCGCCTTTTTCCCTTCAGGAACAGAGTAGCTTATCGCTGTCGATGGGTTAAACGGGTTGGGAGAGTTCCGGGCCAGGGAGAAAGTTTTCGGCAGGGACTGTGACCCGGCATCCCCATAGAGCGCCAGGCTGAAAGCGGCCTCCTCATCCGGAGTCAGCCCAAGCTGCGGGGCTATCTGCTCGAGGTACTCGATATCCGCTTTAGTCAGGCCTTCTATTTTCCCGATACTTGAAGCTCCGGCAGAGGAGGCCAGCAGGCTTACGGCATCCGGACAGCGGCCTTTCCTGATATCAAGCAGCAGGGCATATATATCAGCGATACTGTTAATCCCGTCCGCGTTCCAATCCCAGGAAGGGTTGTCAGGCTCAGCCCGCCTGCCGAGGAGAAAAGAGATTACATCTGCGATATTGACCTTTCCGTCCCGGTTTATATCGCAGCTTTTCAGTAACTTCATGATTACTACCTTCCCCCCCAAGCCTGTCAGATAAATATGGCTGCCGGTGGTGGATGAGCCGGAACAGCTCGACAGCCCGAGCTCGACCACCTGCTCTATGTTTCCTGTCTCCGTAAAATGGACCTCGACCAGGATGCCTGTCCCGCTCGGAACCGGGCTGGCCAGGGTCAAATCCAGCATGGCCACATCGAGCACTCCGCTGGTGTCCGCTCCACTTATATCAAGCTCGAGAAACGACATGCCCCGTGTGCTCCCGGCCAGGCTCACTGAATCAAGGCGTATGGCATCCTTGTCGAAGCTCAGGGAAAACTCGATTGCGGACATTTCCTGAAATGACTGGTAATGCACGCTGACCGAAAAACTCGAGTCGAAAGCTGTGGTCACCGAGTCCACGCTGAGTGTGCCCAATCGCGGTTCTGTTTCGGAAGAAGACCTGGCTGAATTTACCATGTCCCGGGCGTATTTGGGCCAGGGCGAATCTGCAAGGCCAGCGCCTGTGCCGGTATCCAGAGCGTATAAGTTATTGTCCATGGAGCCGAAATAAACAATACCGTTTTTATCTATGGCTGGAGGACAGATCACATTGCTTCCGGTGCGGAAGGTCCATTTCAGGGTCCCCTGCGGGTCGAGGGCGTAAAAATTGGCATCCAGCGAGCCGAAATATACTGTCCCGTCGCTGCCCACAGTGCCACCACACCAGATACTTCCTTCAGTTTCGTAGCGCCACTTAAGGGAACCGTCCGCATTCAGGGCATAAAAATACCTGTCCTCGGCACCGAAATAAATCGTACCCCCAAGGCCGATCACCGGGCAACTGAAAACCCGGTCTCCGGCTGTGAACCGCCATTTCAGCGACCCGTCAGAATTCAGGGCATAGCAATACCCGTCTCTCGAGCAGAAATAGACCGTCCCGTCACTGTCGATAGCCGGAATTGTGCAAGCTCCCGGAGTGTCATAGAGCCATTTGAGCCTGCCATCCGGATTCAAGGCGTACAGTCCGCCAGGGGCTTGTTCCAGCAAAAAAATACCGAAATACACGGTCCCGTCGCCTCCCACAGCGGCCTGGCTGATATAATTGCGGGCAAAATACCGCCATTTCAATTTGCCCTGGCGGTCGAGAGCGTACAGGATGCCATCCCCGGTGCCTGCGTACAGGGTGCCGTCCACCCCGATAGCCGGGCTGTTGATCCATGCGCCCGCCTGGTATCTCCACTTCAAGGTGCCATCCGGGTTCAAGGCATAAACGAAGTGATCGTCGGACCCGATATAAATCGTGCCGTCGCTATCTATAACTGCCGGCTTGAACACCCAGCCGCCTGTCCTGAATCTCCATTTGAGAGTACTGTCAGGAGCCAGGGCATAGACATACCCGCCGTAAGTGCCGAAATAGATTGTGCCATCTGGTGCTATACCGGGACTGGAGTATTCAATCGCCCCGTCCAATGGAAAACTGTATTCGAGATCGCCGGCTGCCGAGAGATGGGCGCCATTGTCTTGACGGAGAGGGCTATCGGCCGAGGTGAATTTCCAGATCAATCTGCCGCCGGAAGAGGCATCCAAACCGGAAAATGACAGGAAGCAAAAAAGGCTGATAAGAAAAACCGGATACGAACAATTACCTTTCAACTTTACCTCCATTGATAACTGGACATCCATCAAGAAACATTTATTGTGCTTCCTCTGCTAACATTGTCACCACTTCAGTCACGCTTCAAGTCCCCAGAATGGCGGGGCAGGACAGAAGCGCTCAAGAGAAAAGGAATATTCCATCTGTTTCTAACTTAATATTTTGACATAAATTATGACTTTTGCTTAACATTTGCAAGCGCACCCGGATGCTGTTTAACAAATGGTTTAACAGAACGGTACTCGATAAATATTAAGCATGATGCATGCCAGACCCTAGCTGGCGCGCGGCTGGCATTGTCGGTCAGGCCAAGCGGAAGGCGCTGGTGCAGAAGGCTCCCGGACCGGACCCCCGAAAACGGGCCTCTCTTTAGGTTGTAGCATCCATAAACCTCATCAGGCGCTTTATATAATTACTTTCTTACCTCGTAAAAATTGCGAACCAGGTTCCCTTGCCTGCGCAATAGAGAAAGGTTTTTTTCGCTTGCTCTTAACATCGGCTTTGGATAATTTATAAGTTTATACAACTTACGTTGAACAATTAACTTAACGGCTGTCAATTAACCTTGCGGCAAGGAATCTAATATGTCGCTCAAAGTGTCCCAGCAGAAGATAATCAGACACCGCCCGGTTTTTGCGCTGCCTACACGGCTCTCGTTCTGGTCTTTGGTTTTGATGACCACGGTCTTTTTTTTCCTGTTCCTGAGCTACTTTCTTTATACCCAGACCTTAGTCCGGGAACTCGAGCGCGATGAGGATGCGCTGAGCCGGGCAGCAGCCCAATTCATGGTTAATGTCTTTAACCCGCAGTCCAGCCTCGAGGATCCGGATAGATTGCTTATTTTCATCCAGACCGGTACTGATACCGAGGTGTTGCGCGAGCTTTTCAGCGAGGTCGACCACCCGATCGTGATCACCGATTCTCTCGGCCATCCCCAGCTCTGGTGGTCGATCGGCATACCGACCGACTATGATACTAAAAACCCGGAGGTGCTGGAAAGGGTGAATAAAATAATCAGGTGGATAGATCGCCAGAACGCTCCTTACAGAATATACAACGAGTCGCTGGATGAGCGGTTCGTGATCCACTACGGCGATCCGCCTTCGCTGGTAAAACTGCGGACAATCCCTCTTTACCTGGGAGCGGTACTGATTGTCTTTCTGGTGATTACGGTCTGGATCCTGCGCAGGCAGGCCAGTACAGAAAGAAGCCTTATCTGGGCCGGGATGGCGCGGGAAAGCGCCCACCAGTTGGGCACGCCGCTGAGCAGCCTTTTCGGGTGGCTTGAGCTGCTGAAAATAGACCTTACCAAAGCGAAAGTCCCAGGAAAAGCAAAAGAGCTAAAAGGGCAGGAGGGGGCGATAGTGGAAGGTATCGCACAGGATATCGAGCGGCTATCCAAGGTAGCCAACCGCTTCGAGTTGATCGGCCGCAAAACCGGTCACCAGAAAATCGAAGTAGGCGATGTTCTGCGTGATACCGAGCGCTATTTCAGAGCGAGACTGCCCAAGCGCGGGACAAAAATCAACCTGCAGGTAGACATCGAAGAGATCCCCCCGATCAGGGGCAATGCAACTCTTCTTGAATGGGCCTTTGAAAATATCATCAAGAACAGTATTGACGCTCTCACCGGCAGGGGCGGAGTCATCTCGATCAGGGCCTGCTATGACAGCGACCGGGATGAGGTGGACATTATTTTCAAGGACAATGGGCCCGGTATCGCCAGGGAAGTGCGCCGCCATATTTTCGATACCGGTGTGACCACCAAGTCGAAAGGCTGGGGGGTGGGACTGGCCCTTGTTCGAAGGATAATCGAGGAGAACCACGGCGGCAGGATCGTGCTTACCCACAGTTCGCCGGAGAAAGGCACCGTGTTCCTTGTCTGCCTGCCCTCTGCCTGGAACGATAAAGAAAGTGATTCAGGAAAGGATTTTCTGGTTATAAAATGGCTGAAGAGCTTTTCAGAGACCTTAATCCGCCGCAAAAAGAGGCAGTAGCTCACGGTGAAGGGCCGCTTCTGGTGCTGGCCGGTGCGGGCAGCGGCAAGACCCGTGTCCTCACCTACCGTATCGCTTATCTGGTGCGTGAGAAAGGGACACCGCCGCATAGGATCCTCGCGCTCACTTTTACCAACAAGGCCGCAGGCGAGATGAAATCCAGGGTGGAAAAGCTGCTGGGCGGTGAAACGAGCCTCTGGATCGGCACTTTCCACAGCATCTTCGCGCGCATCCTGCGCCGCCATGCGGAGATCCTCGGCTACACCCACAATTATACGATCTATGATACGGATGACAGCCAGAGGCTCGTTAAAAATATTATCAAAGAGCTGCCCCAATCGCCGGGGACGCTTAATCCAGCCTCTGTGCGGCATGCTATAAGCCGCTACAAAAACGAGCTGCGCTCCCCGGAAGAAGTAAGGCAAGGCCAGCGGCAGTTTATCGAGGGCAAGACAGCGGAAATCTACGAAATCTACGAAAAAAAGCTCAAAGAAAACAACGCCATGGATTTCGACGACCTCATTCTCAAGCCGTCCGAGCTTTTCCGCACCTCAGACGACTTGCTCGAACGCTACCGCAACCAGTTTGTCCATCTCCTGATTGATGAGTTCCAGGATACCAACCGGGCGCAGTACAACCTGATACGGCTTCTGACCAACCAGCAGCAAAATGTCTGCGTGGTCGGGGATGACGATCAGTCGATCTACGGCTGGCGTGGCGCCGATATCCGCAACATTTTCGATTTCGAGCGCGATTTCAAGGGAGCTACTACGGTGCGCCTCGAACAGAACTACCGCTCGACAGGCAACATCCTCGAGGTGGCAAACGCCGTGGTGAGCCGGAATGAGGGGCGCAAGCCCAAAAAGCTATGGACAAATAAAGAGCATGGAGCCAGGTCCGTGATTATCGAGACCCATGATGAGATCGATGAGGCAGAGCAGGTCGCCGAGCACGCCGCCCGGGTGCGCAGCGAGCTGGGCCTGGGCTGGCTGGATATCGCCGTGCTCTACCGCACAAACGCCCAGAGCCGGGCACTGGAGGACGCCATGCGCAAGGCCCGGATCCCCTACCGGATTATCGGAGGCCTCAGGTTTTACGAGCGCAAGGAGATCAAGGACCTGCTGGCTTATCTCAAGATGATCGCCAATCCGCAGGACTCAGGCTCCCTCTACCGCATTATCAATGTCCCGGCGCGCGGGATCGGTCCTGTTACCCTGACCAGGCTTACCAGGCTCGCCCTCTTGCGCGGGGAACCTCTCTACCATGTTCTGGGCGATGCCGACCAGGCCGGGGATATCACCCAGAATGTGGCGCAAAAGGTGATGGATCTGCACACCATGTTCGAAGACCTGCGCGCGCTTTCCCGGAGCGAGTCCGCCGCCGTGGTGCTTAAGGAGCTGATCAAGCTCTCCGGTTATGAAAGCGAATTGAGCGAGCTTGACAAAATCGAGTTCCAGACCCGGATGGAGAATATCGAGGAGCTGGGCAACGCTGTTGCAGAGTTCAGCGAGCGTTTCACGCCCGAAGACGACACCACCTGCCTCGAGGCCTGGCTTGCCGAGACTTCGCTGGTCAGCGAGATCGATTTCCACAACCCTGAAGAGGACTATCTGACACTCATGACCCTGCACAACGCCAAGGGTCTCGAATTCCCGGTGGTCTTTATAAGCGGGCTGGAGCAAAACCTTTTGCCTATCAGCCGGGCATTCGAAGATGAGAAAGGGTTCGCGCTCGAGGAGGAACGCCGGCTGTTCTATGTGGGTATCACCAGGGCCAAGGAGAAGCTTTTCTTGAGCTGGGCCGCAAACCGCAGGCGTTTCGGTGAAATTCTCGATTCCGAGCCTTCACAATTCCTGCGGGACATCCCGGGTGAGCTGGTGGAGCACGGATCGAGCCTGAGATGCAATAAAAAATTGTTGAACAGATACACCCGGGATTATGCCGGCTCTCCGGGGAAATTCGCCCGGGGGCCGATCGGCCCTGCGCCACCTATTTTCGCCCCTGCCGCCGCCCCTGTGTCAGTTGGCTCTGAGCCGGCATTCGAGCGGGACCCGGGAGTGGATGAACCTGCTTACCGCAAAGGCGAGCGGGTGGTGCACAACGCTTTCGGCAGCGGCACGATCACGGATATTAACGCTTATCTGGATGACCTGCGTGTGACTGTGCGTTTTGACTCGGGGGTCTCCAAGAAACTGATGGCGCGCTTTGCCAGGCTGAGAAGGGAATGAAAAAAGTTATAAATCAAGGATATTACAATGCCAAATGATTATGGCAAACACCATAACTATATGAAATTGGTTAAAGATGACGCCATTGTCAGAAAAAAGAATCTTGAAGCTTCTATTAGAGAAGTCTTCTCAGATTTTATAGAGGTCAGAGAAGTAGAAGTGGTTGTTTTTTCAGAAATAGATGCATTAGAACTAGCAAATGCTATTTTTGCAAGACCTTTAATCTTAAAACCGCTTTTAGCATGTTGCAATATAGCGGGACGGGCGATTGAGAGAGATTTAAACATCAAAAACTTAAACACTTATGACCCACATCTTACTGAGGACCATGCAAAAGTGATCGCAGGTTATATTAAACCATTTCTTCCAGCCTATATTGAAATAAACGCATTAAGCAGTATCGATAGAATTTTTTTCATTGATAAAGAAATCCGGAAATTAAAAGGAAGATGGGAAAAACTAATTCTTAAAGCCTTAACCAAATATGGCTCCATTCCTTTCAAAAAAAGAAAATTCGCACATGAAGGTGAAGAGTTTGAAATAGATGCTGCTGCACCTTTAAGTGGTGATATTCAAATGGGAATAGATGTTAAAAGAATCGAGGCTAGAAGGGATATCCACAAACGTTGCGATGAAATTGTAAATAAAGCAAGTAAGCTGAAATCTGTATTTCCGAAATCTAAATTTGGAGCCGTAATATTTTATCCTTTTATTGAAGAACAAGTAAACATACAAAACAGGCTTCATTCACCAAATATAGATTGTGTGGTTTTTGCATCCGAATCAAGAGAATCAGTCAACAACGCCATTAGACTTCTCCTTTCATCATTACAAGAAAAGTGAGTATGATATCAGAGACTAAACATATTTTAGTTAATGGGGATGCTAGAGACTTGTCATTTTTAGATGATTTAAGTGTCCATCTCATCATTACCTCTCCGCCGTATTGGAATTTAAAAAAATACAGAGAAAATCCTGATCAATTAGGCAACATGGAAGATTATTATATCTTTATTGAAGAACTTAAAAAAGTATGGCGCGAGTGCTATAGAATTTTAGTTCCTGGTGGTAGATTAGTTTGTGTTGTTGGCGATGTATGTTTATCTCGTCGGAAATATGGACGTCATTTAATAGTTCCTTTACATGCGGATATTATTACGAGTTGCAGGGAAATTGGATTTGACAATCTAAACCCCATAATCTGGCATAAAATTTCTAATGCATCATATGAAGTAAAGGGTGGATCAGGATTTCTTGGTAAACCTTACGAACCGAATGCAATAATAAAGAATGATATTGAATACATCTTGATGCAGCGTAAACCTGGAGGCTATAGAAAACCAACAAATGAACAACGCCGTTTCTCCATGATAGAAAAAAAGCATTTCAAAGAATGGTTCAATCAATTTTGGTATATTCCCGGAGCATCAACTAAAGAACACCCAGCTCCGTTTCCTTATGAGTTGGCCTACCGTTTAGTACGTATGTTTTCTTTTTATGGAGATACTGTTCTCGATCCTTTTTGCGGTACAGGGACAACCATATTAGCAGCCATTAAAGCGGATAGAAATAGTATAGGAGTCGAAATAGACCCTTTATATTGTAAAATCGCTTTGTCAAGGTTAGAGCAAGTATCAAGCGATTTATTTAAAAGCAGCAAAGTTGAAATAGCAAAAGCACGAGAAGTTAATAGTATTAAAAAAGTATGCGATTCTTCAACGAAGCTTTGGAAAACTTCCGGTCCTAATATAACGGAATTTTTTATTGCGCCGTCTGCAACTAAAAAATCTATTTTTAAAAACCTGCGCACAATCCCTGGGGTCGGGAAAATAATTGCCGAGGATCTTTTCAGCCTAGGCGTGAGGTCTGTCGAGGACCTGAAAGGCCGGAACCCTGATGAGCTCTACCACAGGCTCTGCGTGCTGAAAGATACAAAAGTGGACCGCTGCATGCTCTATGTGCTCCGCCTGGCGGTTTACTACGCCTCGAATAGTGAGCACGACCCGGAAAAGCTCAAGTGGTGGAACTGGAAGGATAGCTGAGCGGGAGCACAATTGTTGATTGATCTATTGACTCTGTCTTTTTTCCTGAGGAGGGAAAAATGGCTGACAAAAATCTGACCCGCCGCAAGTTTCTGAAAAACACCTCTGCCGGGATAGCCGGCGCTGCGGCAATCAGCGCGCTCGGGGGAACGGCCGTTAATTGCAGCGGGGCAAATACTCCCGCCATACTCGGCGGCACGCCTGTCCGCACAGAACCCTTTCCCTCCTGGCCTGTCTATGACGAGACAGATGTACAGATGCTGGTCGATGCCTTCAGGAGTAATAAATGGTGCCGTCTCGGCGCCGAGCGGGTCTCTCAATTCGAAAAGAAATACGCCGAGCTCATGGGAGTGCCTTACTGCGTGGCGACAAACAGCGGGACAGACGCCCTCGCCACCTCCCTGAACGCTCTCGGCGTGGGCCCGGGAGACGAGGTCATCCTGGCGCCGTACACTTTTGTCGCCACTGCCCAGGTGGTGTTCCAGGTGTTCGCCCTGGCCGTATTTGTCGACACCGACCCGGAAACCCACATGATAAACGCCGATCTGATCGAAGAGCGGATCAACGAGCATACCAGGGCGATCCTTCCGGTTCATATTGCTGGCTGCGCAGCGGATATGGACAAGATCATGGCGATTTCCAGAAAACATGATATCCCGGTTATCGAGGACGCCTGCCAGGCCTGGACAGGGGAATGGAAGGGCAGGAAGCTCGGCTCGATCGGAGATCTGGGTTGTTTCAGCTTTCAGGGATCGAAGAATCTGAACAGCGGCGAGGGCGGGGCCATTATCGGCTCGAACCAGGCCCTGATGGACATGTGCGCCTCCTATACGAACAACGGAAGGCCAGCCGGGGAAACCATGTCCACCCTCTCAGGATACCCCAACTCCGGCTCGAATTTCCGGATGACCGAGTTCCAGGGGGCCGTGCTGCTTGGACAGATCAGGCGTCTTGAAGAGCAGCAGAAATTACGCTCAGAGAATGCCGCCTGCCTGGATAAGCTCCTCGAGGACATCCCGGGAATCTCCCCGGCCAAAACCTATCCGGGCCAGACCCGTCATGCCTATCATCTCTACATGATGAACTATGACAGGAACCATTTCAGCGGCCTGCACAAAAAGAAATTTGTCGCGGCTTTGGCAGCGGAAGGCATCGAGACCATCTCGACAGGATATGGATTGCCGCCGCTCAACAAGGCCCAGTTCATAGAAAAACGCTTAAATTCAAGATCATATCAAGCGATTTATTCCAGGGAGAGGCTTGATAAATACCGGAAAGAGAACCTGTGCCCGGAAAACGACAAGCTTTGTGAGGAAACCGGCCTCTGGCTTTACCAGAGCGTGCTGCTCGGCACGAAAAAGGATATGGAAGACATTGCCGAGGCGATTGTCAAGATCCAGAAAAACTCGGCGAAACTGGTGTGAATGAAAATATTCGATCCGTAGGGGCGGTACGCGAACCACCCATACCCCCGCCATTTTTCAGCATATATTTAGGATCGAATAAAGCACTTAGTACATGAATTCATAAATAGTGTAGCGTATTGTTTTAAACCAATTTACAAATTTAGTAAACGTAGTGGCGAGGCATGCCTCGCCCTGTTCGGGCGACCGCCGGTCGCCCCTACGAGTCCGCACAGCGTTGCTGGAAAAAATACGTCACCGTATTTTCGAGTTACAGCACTTAGTAAATAAGAAAAATCTTTTCAAGGAGTCCGAATTGGCAGTCAGCAGGGAAGATGTCCGCAAAATCGCCATCCTGGCGCGTCTCGAGCTGAGCGAGGAAGACACCGAGCGCATGACCAGGGACATGAACGATATCCTCGCCTATGTGGAAAAATTGAACGAGGTGGACACTGAAAACGTGAGTCCCCACTCCTTTCTCGAAGGCAAAAAGACCCCGTTGATGCCTGACGAGGTGGTCCGCTTCGGCAATCTCGAGGCCGCGCTGAAAAACTCGCCCAGAAGCGAGGGCCGCTTTTTTATCGTGCCCAAGGTGATTGAATGATGCACTCCTTGTTTGTTTCCACAGGCTGATGAAAAGAGTAATACCCTGTCATGATAAAAAAACTCAAAGCACACGGAGTACAAAGTTGAGCGATTTACGATCTTTAAGCGGAGTCGAGCTGGCAGGCAAAATCGCCGCCGGACGGGTATCCTCGCGCGAGACCTGCGAAGTTTTTCTTTCCGCTATCGAAAAGGACGATCACAACTGCCTGATCTCGGTGCGCAGGGCCGAGGCCCTGGCCGAGGCGGATAATGTTGACAAGATGCGCGCTCAAGGAGCGAGCCTGCCGCCTTATGCCGGCCTGCCCCTGGTGATCAAGGACAATATGGTGGTGCGCGGGGAACAGCCCACCTCCTGCGCCTCGAAAATACTGAAAAATTTCAAGAGCCCTTACGATGCCCATGTGGTGGAGAAATTGAAAGAAGCGCGGATGATTATCCTCGGCAAGACAAACATGGATGAGTTCGCTATGGGCTCGAGCAGTGAAAACAGCGCATTCGGGCCTGTGCGCGGGCCTGTAGACCCGGAGCGGGTGGCCGGCGGAAGCTCAGGCGGCTCTGCGACCGCCGTGGCCCTGGGGCTCGCTCCAATGGCCCTGGGTTCGGACACCGGCGGCTCGATTCGCCAGCCTGCGGCATTCTGCGGTGTGGTGGGTCTTAAACCGACTTACGGCAGGGTGTCAAGGTACGGGCTCGTGGCCTATGGCAGCAGCCTGGACCAGATCGGGCCTCTGGCCGGCACGGTCGAGGATGCAGCGGCTCTTCTGGGAATCATTGCCGGACACGACAAGCGTGAATCGACCAGCGCAGATGTTCCGGTGCCGGACTATCTCGGTGCGCTGGACGGAGAGATTAAGGGTCTCAGGGTGGGGCTGCCCAGGGAATATTTTCCAGATTCCCTGGACAGCAGGGTGCGCGAGAGGGTCATGGACCAGGTGGCCTGTCTCGAGGACCTGGGTGCCGAAATCATGGAGGTGAGCCTGCCCCATACCGAATACGCTATCGCCGCCTATTATATTATCGCTACCGCCGAGGCGAGCGCCAACCTGGCCCGTTTCGACGGGGTGCGCTACGGACACAGGAGCAGCGTGTCGGGCGAGCTCCTCGAGATGTACCGCAGAAGCCGCAGCGAGGGGTTCGGCCGTGAAGTCAAGCGGCGGATCATGCTCGGCACCTATGTCTTGAGCGCGGGCTACTACGATGCCTACTACCTCAAGGCCCAGAAAGTACGGACCCTGATCACCCGGGATTTCACCC
>Ga0307379_10002473_pt1 | contig 27393 bp, 47 predicted proteins | sample UN2MG_FD_202237 | JGI IMG/M metagenome (GOLD analysis project Ga0307379, IMG submission 202237) | Soil microbial communities from Risofladan, Vaasa, Finland - UN-2 | ecosystem: Environmental > Terrestrial > Soil > Coastal area > Acid sulfate soil | place: Finland: Risofladan, Vaasa | collected...
AAATCCCCGGACCGCAAGATACTTCCAATTTTATCAATGCTTGGAGCATGGTATCTTGGAGAGCTTACTTCGTAGCTGTAGTCTTAAACGGGCTGTTCGGCGTGAATATTGTAAGCGGTGCTTCAACTGTAGCCTAAAGTTAACTAATCTTATAACACAATAGGAAGGGGGTAGGACGAAACTCTTACCCCCGTAAAAAATAAAAAGGAAGTGATTTTAAATGTCTCAGACAATTAAAAAACATATAGGAGAGGGTCACGGTAGAGGCGAACTTTACGCTGCTTTAGCCTATGACGAAAACGATGTTTTCGGTGGAATGAAAATTAAAGGAATATATATAGATAAAACAGTTACCGCTACAGGATGGTGCAATCCAATTGTTTCAAAACTTACAATTAGTACTGGTAACACTGGTGTAAAACTCCAACCTATTTTAGGAACCGTTACAATATCGGCAGCCGCTGGTTCCTCTTATACCATTGGTGCTGAATGGAAACATACAACTACCGATACTGTTACTGGTGCTGCTGCTTGTATAAATGCAGACCTTTATATATCTGGTGGAAACTTCGAGACAACGCAAACCTTACAAAATGCAATATTTAGTTTAAGGTCAGACCAAGCAAGAACAGTTACTTGTACCAGTGAAAACTTTAATATGGTTTTGATTAAAAATTTAAGTACACTTGCTGGATTAAATTCCTTATTAAAGTTGGTAAATGCTGGTGGTGATAATCCTGCTTGTATGATTCACGTTGAAGGTGCAACTGATAATGGGTTTATCCAGTTTGATTCGGGTAGTGATTGTGTAGCTGATACAAGTGGAATTTCAACTGGCGGTACTTCATTGCCTACAACATACAAGATTAAATGCAGATTCAATAGTGATACATTCTACTTGATTGGTGTAGCAGATTTTTAATTAAATGCTTCGCGGGGTGGTTGCTTAACTGCCCCGCAATCTATAAGAAAGGAGGAAAAATATGAGAAAACTTGACCTTAAAAAATACACAGTTTCAGTTAGAGATGCCAAAGGGGTTACTCAATTAATACCTTATGATTTTAAAGAATCGCTTATACAATTGATGTTTCACCCAAATTTAAGATTATCAGGTAAGGCACTTTTAGAAACCAATATTATAGCTGAGAAACTAATGAAAGCCGATAAAGAAATTCTACTTGAAGAAGAAGAATATAACAAGATTAAAAGTGCTATAGATGGTTTTCAGGGCTTCTCTCAAAATGAAGTGAAACTGGTAGAAAGAATTTATAATTGTCCGCAAATTGATATCAAAGAAAAAAAATAATAAGAAGGTGATTTTATGCAAATTATAAGAATTGCAGCCAATACACAGTTAGCTTATAACGTGCCGATTACAATATATGCGGCAAGGTTAGTCTCTACAGCAGCAGTGCCTACTACTGCCAATATCTATGATGCTGTAGGTGGTTCAGTCGATACCACTAAAAGGATAGCATTAGCAACCCTTGCTACTATATTAAGTGATGACGCAAAAATACCAGCAGAGGGCGTAAAGTTTTCCACTGGTTGTTATGTTGCCTGGACTGCAGGAGAAGTATTTCTAACAGTAGATTAATTAAATAAAGATGAAAGGGGGATAAATTATGATACCTGTAGACAAAAATGAATTATTTGAGAAATTAGACAAAGATAAAGAAGAGATTACAGACAAGATTAGTACGTTAAATAATAACGTCGTATTTCTCATTAAAGAGTTTGATAAAGTAATGAAGCTATTAAAGAAACAATAAAGTTAGGTGATGTAAATGTTAGCGACTATGGCAGAAATGTTAACCAGTGTAAGGTATCTGGTCAGGGAACCCATTCCTGCATTCTGGAGCAATGATGAAATTACTTCCTTTCTTAATGAGGGACAAGAAACCTTTGCCACAATAACCAAATGCCTATCTTCTTTTTATTCCTATACTCTAACCAGCGGTGATATTAAAAATGACAGGGAAATAAGACTATCCTCTGATTTTATTGCCTTAGATGAAGGCGGAGTTTTATACAATGATAAACCATTAAAACCTATATCACTTAAAGCACTTGATGAACATGGCGGGGCAGGTTGGCGTGATGTCACTGGTACCCCTACACATTTCTATAAACGGAGTGATATGCTCGGCTTCTACCCCAAGCCTTCTGCTGGTGGTGTAGTTAAATATTACGGGATAGAAAGGGCAACCGAATTGTCAGGGTCTACTCCCACTACTGTCCCGTTATCCGATGATTACAGGACTGTAGCTTTTAGAAGACACATTAGGGACTATGCTGTAGGTATGTGTTGGTATGGTAAAAATGAAGATATAAAGGGCGATAAATGGATGGATAAATTCGATAAGGGGCTTTACGCTGCTAATGCCATATTAAATGGCGATCGCAACCAGGGAGCTAAAATTATTCCCGAATACCGAGCAAGGGGACACCGATACGCTGTACGGTATGGAAGAACCGACGTATTCGATTAGGAGCTGATTAAATGAATAAAGCCGAACAATATCTTTTAGAAATGGAAATGCAAGATTTTCTTAATAAAGAAAGAGATGAATTTGCAAAGAAAATTATGGAAGATTTTGACGAAGAATTTAAAGAATATAGAGAAGAATTAGAAGATAGTTATATTGATGTTTATGTAAAAACACGATTACATCTTTTTGTGTAGGAGTTTAAATGCCTAAAAATATCGTTAGAATATTAGATGACATTTCCCCAAGTGAACTGAAATTAAGGAATATGAGCCGACCTCCTGACGGGCTTAATAATATGTTTATCAACGAATTGGGACAGGCAGAGAAGCGGAAAGGGTATGTTAAATATAATAAAGACTTAATAGGTGAAGAAAAACTCAAAATAGTGGGAATGCACCGCTTTTATAAGCAGGATACCGCACAAAAAGAATTTATCGTGGCTTGGAATACAAATCTATATAAATTACCGGATACTATTGATGATGAAAACCACACACCTGACGAATTAACAAATTGTCCAACCTTAACCGCTAATTCCGATACCTATTTTGTTGACTTTTTAAACACCTGTTATATTGTTAACGGTGCAAATGCTATGATGAAATATGACCTTGAAAATGTCAGAACAGTAGCAATGACTGTCCCAGATGCACCAACCTTTGATTCTAATATTAATGGGTCACTCGGATTAGGAAATTATTATTTTAAAGTTACCTATGTAGATGAAGACGGATATGAAAGCAACGGGTCAGATGCAAGTGCGGTAATGGCTTCTCTTGCTGATACAAGTGATGGAATTAAAATTAATGTATCTGTTTCTGATGATGATAAAGTAACCAAAAAAAGGATTTATCGCACTTCTGTTGGTGGTGCGATTTATTATTATGATGATGAGATTGCTAATGCCACCGAAACTCATAGTTCAATTAAAGCAGATACCGCTTTAGGTACTGAATTACATACCAACCACAATGCACCGCCAACAGGGGCACAGTTAATCAGTAAAAGAGGCAATCGGCTATGGTTGGGCAAAGATGATGATTTAGTTATTTCTCAACTATCAGATGTAGAATACTTTCCGCCTGCATGGTTTATGAAGACAGGCAACCGACATAAAATCAAAGGTATGACCAAACAGTTAAACGCACTCCCTATCTTTACCGAAAACTCCATTGAACGATTAATAGGCACTGATGAAGATAATTTTGAGTTCAGGAATGCCTTCTCTGAAAAAGGCTGTTGTGCTCCCCGTTCACTGGTTATTTGTGATAATCTTCTTATTTATTTAAGCTATGACGGGATATATTATTTTGACGGAACGACCAGTGATATTTTTAACCAGCGATTAAATAAATATATTAGAGATAATATTAACAGAAGTTTAATCCATTTATCCTGTGCCACCTATTTTAATGACCGCTATATGCTTTCCTATCCTAAAAAACCAAGCGAAGTCCCTAATGAAACCATTGTTATTGATATGAAAAGTAAGGCTATGAGTGTATATTCTTATGGCTTTTCTTGTTTTAATAAGTGGGATAAGGGGGAATTAAGACTATTTGGGGGAAGTAATACCGAAGGGCAAGTTTATGAACTTGAAACAGTAACTACTGATAAAACCCTACCAATTGCTTGCTCTGACAAATTAGACCCCATTGATTTTGGGATACCTGATAGATATAAGCAATTCTATGACATATATATCAAGGTAAAAAGCACGACAGGCACAGCCTTAACCTTTTATTACCAATTTGATGATGAAGATGAAACCCATGCAGATTTAATCTTGACCCCCGATACAGAAAGATGGTATCGAATAAGACTTGAAGGCGGCGGGCAGAGGGCAAGGACTATTACCCCCAGACCCTACGTCAACGATGCCTATGATGTTACCTTTTGCGGGTATATGTTTGTCTTTGATGTGGAGGCGAAAGAATATGCCTGATACACAACAAGAAATCGATAAAATCTTACAACCCTTAACCAATGCCAATGCACAGGATATTGAAATCTTAAAAGAAGATTTGAGGATAGTTAAGTTTAAATTGCAGGAACTTCTTGATATGTTAGAGGGCAGGATAAGGTCTGCTAACCTTATCGAATACAGGGATGTATATGTCTTTAATGATGTAGGCAATTTAGACGCAACCCATCCCCTTATAATAAATTTTGAGTTAATAGAAGGTATGACTAAATTAATTGAATGCAAGGTTAGTTTTATAAAAAGAAATTATCAAAGTCCAATAACTTTATAGGAGTAAATATTTATAGAAGGAATAAATTATGAGTCAATATATTTATTGTGCTGGGGGTTATCCCGTTTCAGCAATCTGGAAGATAGATATATCAGATATGAGTAAAATAGCTGAGAGTATCAATTATGGTGGAGGTAGTTATGATTATGCAGATATTTATGCTCTCACCTGTCTTGGTGATTATATCTATTGCGGTGGGGATACCCAACCTGAGATAAAAGTTTGGAAAATAAGAAGAAGTAATATGTTAAAGATAGCTGAGAGTATTGATTATGTTGGGACTATTTATGCTCTCACCTGTCTTGGTGATTATATCTATTGCGGTGGTAGTAGTCCTTATAAGGTATGGAAAATTGACCCTTCAGATATGTCAAAGATAGCTGAAAGCATTAACTACGGAGGTATTATTTATGCTCTTGCTACCGATGGCACTTATATTTATTGTGGGGGGGCAACTACGAAAACAGTTTGGAAGATTGACCCCAGTAATATGAGTAAGATAGCTGAGAGTGCTAATTATGGTGGGATTATACAGGATATCGTTACCGATGGCACTTATATTTATTGTGGGGGTGGAACTGGTGGCACTTATAAAGTTTGGAAGATTGACCCCAGTAATATGAGTAAGATAGCTGAGAGTGAGACTTATGGAACTACGATTAGGGCTCTTACTATTCTTGGTGATTATATCTATTGCGGTGGTTTGATTGGTAATGGGAAAGTTTGGAAGATAGATAAATCAGATATGTTAAAGATAGCTGAGAGTGCTAATTATGGTGGTACTATAAGAACTCTTACTAATGATGGAACTTATGTTTACTGTGGAGGTTATACTGCCACTGTAAATAAAGTTTGGAAGATAGATATATCAGATATGAGTAAAATCTCTGAAATTGATTATGGAGCTCCTATATCGGTTCTTACTTATCCATCTAACAATGGCGACATTGTCCCTCCAACAGTTACCACCCAAGAGGTTACTTCTATAATATCTGATATCACTACAGAACCCACTATTAGCACCGTTGATAATGATTGTAAGGATAGACAATCAACTACTTTAACCGCAACGGGTAAAGTTACAGCCACAGGATTAACAAACACTGCTGTAGGCAATGGCACCATAGAAGATACTGGCGGAGAAAACTGTAGCAAACGAGGGATATGCTATAACACTACAGGGAATCCGACAATAGAAGATAGCAAAGTAGAAGAAACGGGAGATTTTGGAATTGGGGCTTTTACCGAATCCCTAATAGATTTATCCCCTGATACAACCTATTACGTTAAGGCGTATGCTTGCAATTCGGCTGGTTATGGTTACGGTGAAGAAGTAGAATTTATTATTGATACGGCAACCGAAGGATATACTTTTAGGGGATTTGAATATTATGAAAAAGGTACTGGTGAGTATTTAGACAGTATGTATGCAGTAAGAGAAATAGGAGTATTTCCCTCTACTGGTGAGTTTGAGATGACCTTATACGGATTAAAACCCTCTACCTATTATTACATTCGAGCTTTTGCGGGCAATGATATCGGGATAAATTATGGTGATTGGGTTTTATGCTGTACTAAAAAAGTACCTACTTATGATGTATATGAGGAGGAAACCACCCCGACCATCTGTTTTTATGTAAGTGAGGATGGCGGGCATACCTGGTCACTTAAATTCGGACCCTACACTACCGACCAGGCAGATATAGCGATAACCAAGATATTAGTGATGGGTAGTGGTAAGAAACAGATTAAATTTACCACTGATGCATTAACGGGATTATCGGCAAGTGTGATGTGTAAAGTGGACGTGAAAATATAAGATAAAAATATATATAGGGGGACTATCTATGGAATTAAGGAGATGATTACATGGCAAATACATATCAATGGTATAGCACACCCTATGAATGTGCTGCTGACCCTTCAAAATCTCATGGTGTTGGCTGGTATAGTGGGACTACTTTTATTGCCTCAACTTATAAAAACCCTGCTACTGGTTTAGCGTATACTCCTACTGAATTAGCAGGGTTAAGCGGTGGTGGCACTACGGCAGGCGGAACTACTACAGCACCTACTACTACACCCACAAGTCCATCAGGAGTAACTTATGACCCGAATACAGGAATATTAACCAATCCTCAATATGGATTTACCGGAACTTTAGAAGAGTGGCACAAATTTCACCCTGAACCTTTGGAATATGAAGGGATTGCCGGACCTATTGTAAATAGAGAAGGTATAGTTACAGCACCGACCCCCACAGGCACTACACCACCAGCACCGATTACTACCCCTACTATAACAGCCCCCACAGTTACCCCAGCACCCCCTTACGAGATATCACCTGCACAACAAGCCTTTGAGGAGATGTACGGCGGTAAAGTAACCGACTGGGTAGAAGCAGGCGGTTATGGTATCCCCGAAGAAACACAGGCGCAGATGATACAGGCACAGACCGATGTATTGAAGGCAAAGGAAACAGAAGATATTCGGGTCATGCGGAATAATATGGAAAGGCGTGGCATCACCAATTCAGGCTTCGTCTTCTCTAACGAGCAGGCGATTCGTTCTAATACTTCGGTTACCCTTGCCAATAGTATAAGAGATGTCCAGATTAGCAGTGCCTTAATGAAACTGGCAAGTTTCGAGAAGGCTATGGGTGCAGCAGGTCAATTCTTGGGCTATCTATCAGAACAAAGTCAACTTAAATATGTTCCAGAATTTGCTACCTGGCAGGCAGAGCAGATGGCTAAAATGCAGGCTTGGCAGGCACAGATTGATTTACAGAAGATGGCGATTAATCAGGCGTATCAACAGCAAAATATAAACTTACAGGCACAATTAACAAGTCAATTAAGTGCACAGCAACACGGATATGATATTGAACTGGCTGAAATGGAAATAGAGGCTAATCAGAAGGCGGCGAAGGCAGAAGGGGCAGGTAATATATTGGGAATTGTAATAGGTGGAATATTCAGTTGGATAACAGGATGATTACACTATGTAAAAATAGTGATAAATTTTTAAACATATGTGATAAGGTTCAAGAAGTAAAAGGTGCAAGGTTAACAGAAAAAATCTTATATGATTATATGATTGCAGGATTATATGGTAATCAAGTTTTTACCTATATAAGTTATGATGGCGATAAAATGAATGGTTGTCTTATTTTGTTTTTAACTAAAGACCAGATTGGCGAATTAACACTCGGTATGCTTTTTACTTGGATTGATGCACATTATCTAAAACTACATAAAGAGTTTATAGAGATAGCAACTCAAAAAGCCAAAGAGTTAGAAGCAAAGAAAATTAGTATTATTACTAATAGAAACGAAAAGATTATTGATAGACGAATAGGTAAATATGGATTCAAGAAAACCTGTTCGATATTTGAAAAGAGGATGTGATATATATGGTTGGTTATGGTGGATCTTTTTTAAAGGGATTAGCAGGCGGTCTGCAGACTGGCATTAATATGGGGACTCAATTACAAGAAATGAGGTGGCAGAAAAAACAGCGAAAACAATTAGAAGAAACACAAACCAGAATGTTGGAAGCAGGTAACCTCTGGAATGCTAAAATAAAAGAAATTTCAGCAGATAATATAATTACAGATGAAGAAATGGCTCAATTAAGCACGGTATTTCTTTCAGGTGGTTATGAATTTATGGAACATTACGGGAGTGCAATGAATTATATAACGGGTATGAAAGATAAGGAATATAAACAAGAACTTGAGTGGATAAATTTATATATAGATGGAATTGCGGGATTATCTCCTGGAGATATTCAAGCAGCATACGATTTTATTGAACCTAAAATTACAAGTGAAAAAGGATTAAATATGCTGGAAGCATATACCAATATGCAAAAGAGAAAACAAGAAGCAATGCAGGCTCAACCCACAGCCGAAGTATTTACTACACTTGAGGCAGCACGGGCAAAATATCCAGAAGCAAAAATTGAATTTAATGCTCAAGCAGGGGGATATGTTGTAGAAGCTGGTGAGGTAAAACCACCAGCAGCACCGCCAACCGAACTTGATATTATGGGTGAAACCCAAAAGAAACTTGACTATGCTTATAATACCGGCAATGCTAATTATTTTAATCAGATAGCGAAGTCTTTAGGTGTAGATACTACTTTCGATACTTATAAGCAGGCATATAAGAAACCAGAGGCGGTTGGGGCAGCTAAAACTAAAGCAGTTGACCCTAATGATATCTTATTTGGCACTAATGGAATAATGAAAAATTACATTAACAGTGGCAGCCAATTAGGCGAGGAACAAAAAACAGAGATTAGAAATAACTATAATTTAATAAAGCCTTCTCTTAGTGCAGATGTGAGAACGCAAGTAGAAGATTATTTAAAGCAGATAGGTATTGATGTAAATGCTGAAATACCAAAAACACCTATAATTACAGAAGAAGAAGAACCTCCACCGAATATATTCCAGAAAGGTATTACTGCGGTCAAAAATTGGTTAAACAGGAAAGGTACTCCACAACAAATCGATTACATTAATATGCCTGAAGATATCTTATTTAAATTAGCCGAAGAAGGCGACCAATTGGCTTATGAAGAAGCTAAAAGGAGAGGATTAATTAAATAATGGATTGGACAAAAATTAAGGCTATATTTGAACCAAAAGAAGAAGAAAAAAAATATGATTGGGGAAGTCTTAAACCTAAATTTGAGCCTGAAACCTCAAAAAATGACTGGGAAAGTTTAAAGGTTAAATTTGAACCTGAAGACGATGTAACCACCCCTGCGCCTGTAACTACACCTATAAAAACTCCATTGGGCATAGGTGCGCAGGCGAAAGGCGGGGCAATTTTACCTGAACCTGAACAAGAACCCTTTGACTGGGTAGAGAGCCAAAGATACCATCCTGAAAAAATAAGTGGTATAGGGAAGGGAATAAGTGTTCTTGGTAGTGCCATTACAAAATTACCAAAACAGATTAAGGCTGCAGCATTAAGCGTATCTCAAGGGGCAAAAGGTGCAAGTGTAGCTAATAAAGACTGGGCTGATGAATATATTGCATCTGCACAAAAAGACCAAGAAGTATTTGTAGATGAAATGATAAGCAAATATGGCGATATATCAGTCTTGCCGGGAATAAAAATATCAGATATTGCACAGATGCCTCAAAGTATGGCTTTTTCAGCAGCTTCAATGGGTGCTGGATTAGCCGTTGGTGTACCTACTGCATTAATACCTTTACCTGGTTCAAGAATATTGGCTTGGGGTTTAGGGACTGTTGCCTCTGGGAAAGCTGCTTATGAGATGTCAGCTTATCAGATTATGCAGACTTATTTAGATGTTAAAAATGAAGAAAAAATGGCTTCAACAGGTCAAGAGTTAACATTAAAGGAAGAGAATAATTTAAAACAGGGATTTAATAATTTAGCTAAACAATACGCATTATGGGAAGCTGTTCCTGAAGCAATAAGTAATCTTTCCTTTGTTGGTGTATTAACTGCACCGCTTACCAAAATGGTAGGAAAAACTATAGCTGGAAGAATAGTAAATAAAGTTGCTGCTATTTATGGGGGAGAGTTGCTCACTGAAACTATAACCGAAATAGGGCAAAAGGGTGTAATGGGTAAAGTTGGCTTACCCGGTGGTGGCGAGGTTGACTGGACATCTCCTACAGAATGGGTAGAAGCATTTAAGGCAGTAGCACCACAGACATTCTTACTAACCACTATTATGGGCGGAACGGGTACACTTGTTATAAATACTAATAAAGTAGTTAAATCGCTTAATAAAGAAGTTAAAGATAGTGTAGTTAAAGAAGAACTTATAAATAAGGTAGAAGATAAAGAAAGTTTGTTGAGTGTCGTAAAAGAAGAAGTAAAAGAACCACCCACCCCCGCAGTTACCGAGAAACCTGCGGTAGTTGAAGCACCTGCACCACCAGTCACAGGCAAAGGCAAAGTAAGTAAAATAGCAGGTAGTATTAACGTAAAGTCTATCGAACAGGGGTTAACCAAAGGCTTTGGTCATTTAGCCGAATATACCCCTATCGTTATTAAAGAACAGGCACAAAAGGCAACTGATTTAATAAACACTAATATTGACGAAGCGAGAAGGGTAATAAGAGGCGAAAAGCCATTACCCGAAGGGTTAAAAGGCACTGCCTTAATTACTGCAATGGAAGAGCGGGTAAAGAAAACCGCAGATGGCGAATTGGCTTCTGAATTGGCAAGCTCTCCGCTTGTTTCGGGAACATCAGCAGCAGCACAGGAATTAAGGTTGGCGGCAGAAAGAGACCCCGAATCACCTGTTAAGGCAATAGCGGATATTAATAAATTATTAGATGAATCTGCTAAAAAAAGGCGACCAGGTAAAATCTTAAATCAGGCAAAAACTAATCTAATTAGCAAAATTAAAAGTGAGATTAAAAATGCAAATACTAATCAATCCTGGCAACAGTTTATAGAATCAATACGTTGTTAATAAGGAAGGTATTATATGTATTGTTTACCTAAACATTTAGCCAATAAATTTATAGACGGATTAAAAGATGGGAGCATTAGCCCCAGTACCCTTTCGGAAATGTCATCTCAGGAAAGGCGTGTTTTTTTCCAAACATTCATGGGAGAAATACACGCTAAATATACCAATTCATTATTTGAGAGTAAGTTATTATTAAAGAATCAACAGCAAGGTATGATCACATGGGCTAAAACAGTATCGGGAATGAAGCCTGAAGCACAGAGAGATATTTTATCTAAAGTAAATAAGATGACCGAGATATTAAATCCTGCAACCGAAAAAGCATTTTTAGAGGATTTAGTTGCTCATAAATTAAAAACAAGGGTCACTATAGAGCAGGCGAATAGAATATCTGAACTTGCCAAGCTAACCGCAGATAAAAAAGAGGCAAGGGATAAGGGTGGGGATAGGCTGGAATATGGCAGGGCAGCGGTGGCATTTGGTAATTATGTAAATGGACTAAAAGAAGATGCCAAGAAGATGACCATATCGGAACAGCTTAAACCCGGACAGTGGGTAAAAGGTGCTGTTAATATCGGTGGAATAGCAAGGTCATTAAAGGCTTCTATGGATAATAGTGCATTATTTAGACAGGGTTGGAAAACACTTTGGACTAATCCCGGTATTTGGACAAAAAATGCTATAAAATCATTTGGCGATATTGGAAAAACTATCGGAGGGAAAAATGTAATAAATGAAGTAAAAGCTGATATTGTATCAAGACCGAATTACGACAGAATGAGAAAGTCTAAATTGGCAATCGCAACCATTGAAGAAGAATTTCCAAGTGGACTTCCTGAAAAGATACCTGTTCTTGGCAGGTTATATAAAGCAAGTCAAGATGCTTATACCGGATTTTTATATAAACAAAGAGCTGATATATTCGATAAATATATGGAAATTGCAGAAAGGTCTAATATTGATATAGACGATAAAACACAACTTGAAAGCATAGGTAAATTAGTTAATTCTTTAACAGGTAGGGGAGCATTAGGCGTACTCGAACCTTCTGCAAATATAATTAATAATGTATTCTTTGCTCCAAGATTACTTAAAAGTCATATTGATGTTTTGACTGCACATATAGGTGACCCAAAAGTTAGTGCCTTTGCTAAAAAACAAGCAGCGGTTAACTTAGTAAAAATAGTAAGTGGAACAGCAGCTATACTCGTTATCGCAGGTGCAGCAATGCCCGGTAGCGTTGAGTGGGATCCCCGAAGTGCTGATTTTGGAAAAATTAAGATAGGCAATACTCGTTTTGATGTATCAGGCGGTATGGCCTCAGTAATAACATTAGCTGCTCGCTTGATAACAAATTCTACAAAAAGCAGTACAACGGGTTTAGTAAAGGAATTAGGGACAGGCGAATTTGGAGCATCAACTCGTTTAGATGTTATTTATAACTTCTTTGAGAATAAACTGGCTCCGATGTATTCAGTAATAAAAAGTCTTGCAACAGGAAGAGATTTTGAAGGCAAGAAACCAACGCTTGGAAGCATATTAAGAGATTTATTTGCTCCAATTATAACAACAAACTATCAAGAATTAAAAGATGATCCAGAGTCAGCCGACATGTTATTAGCAATGATGGCTGAAGGTACAGGTATTAGTACAAGTACCTATTCTGGTAATGTAGACTGGTCACAAAATCCCGGTGTAGTATTACAGCAATTTAAAGAGAAGGTAGGAGAGAAAAGATTTAAGTTATTAAATGAAGAATTTAACAATAAGTTTAATTTATGGTTTAAACTTATGCAGACAAATTCAAAATATAAGGCTTTATCAGATGAAGATAAACAGAAAGTAATTACCAAGAAGAAAACAGAAATAAAGAATGATATATTTAAAAAGAATTTCTTCAAGTATAAATCTGTACCAACCAAGAAATTACCTAATCTTTAAAATATTTGGGGTTAGCTACAATAATTATTATACATACCAACATAAACATAAGTAAATTATCTTGAAATACTGTATATAGAACAAAAATAACAAAAAGAAATACAGCCCAATTCCTAATAATTTCTATTATGTCTCTAATATAAGCTTTCATAACACATCCCCTACCATATATATCACCACTGCAATAGCCAATATAACCAACCCGAATAATAAGGTCTTACCGACTTTCCGCATATAGGTTTTCATTTATAAATAATCATTCCTTTAAAAAGAATAGGAGGCCCCTGCGTACCCTCACCGCAAGGGCAAATGTATAGTTTTAGTAATTTCAGTATATCAGGTTTTTTAAGTTTGTCAAATAATTTTCTTTACCCTTCTATTACTTACGTGCGGTTAAAGGTGTAACATATACATCTCCAGTGTTAAAAGCTTTCCCATTAATTGTAAAAAATTCATCACCAACAAAGGAAGCATCACTATCAACGTATGTAACCACTACATAGCCAACTTGAGCAACACCATTTTCAGTTTGTGCTCCACCATCAGGAATATGTATTCCTGATTTAGTAAATAATCCATCGTCTGTATCATTGTCTACCATAGCATAAACATCTGCACTTGTAGTATCTGCCAACTCTGCTTGAATTAAGGTTTGTATCGTTCCAGCATTTGCCTTTACGATAGCATTTTTAGCCTTTTGCTGTTGACCAGTATAGAGTCTTAATCCTAACAACGCTAACACTCCTATAATAGCCACTACGACCATCAATTCAATTAACGTAAAACCTTTTTTACCTTTTAACATATTAAAAACCTCCTTATATTTTTTTAGAGCTTGCTCTATATATATTATTCCCAATATTAGAGGTTTTTAGACATAAATAATAAAAATATAATTAATTTCATTAAAAATAGAAAGGAGAACAATAATGTTTGAAGAAAAAACTAAAATTAGTGATTCGTTCAAAATGTCAGGAACAAAGAAAGCAGAAGAAGGTCTGAAAATCTGCGGTAAGGTAAGGCTTATCGGAAGCAATTATAACAAGGATGGAGTATTAGAACAGGTTTTTGATTTTGAAGTCCCCAACTTAATCACCTATGCAGGATTTGACGCTATTTGTGCTCAGATAGGAAGTACTACACAACCTGATGATTTCCATTGGATGGCAATAGGAGATGGAGAAGTACAAGATATTAACGATACACTTTTAACTCACGAACTTGCAAGGGTAGCTTCTACTTATGCACATACCAATGGACAACTAACCTTTACCGAAACAGGAGTTTTCACTTCTGTAGTAGCTGCGACAAATTATGGATGTTTCAATGTGGTTACTGCAAATACTGCAACGATGCTTAACACTGCTGGGTTCGATGCTATTACCATTGATTCCCTCACCATCGTGGCGACTTTCACTTTATCATAAGGAGTAAATTATGGCGTGGCTTGAAGGCTGGGACAAAAGAAGAATAAAATTTACCGTAGACAAAGATAAAATAGATACTGCTGATTTAACTTGGTTTCGTGTGGTAGTAACATTATCTTCTACTCAAATGGAAAAAGTCTTTGCTGAATTAACCTCTGACGATAACCGATTTAAGATAGCTTTTACTAAAGCAGATGGCACTACAGAACTATACGCAGAAATTGAGAGATGGGATACTGCAAATCAAAAGGTTATAATTCACGTTTCAAAGTATGATTGGGTTATATTTTATACAGAAAATACGATTTTCTACATGTACTACGATAAAGACCACGCAGATAATACAGAATATATAAGCGATACTGGTGGAGTGCCTGCTCAAAAGGTCTGGGATGGCAATAAAAAACTTGTAACCCACATGGTAGATAATACTGTTATAGATATTGATGTAGGAAGTGCGGCAAGTAATAGAAATACTTATTGTTCCGCTGGTTATACTATGGTAGACAAAAACAATCCTGCCAATTTCACGGGAAGGATAACCTCGGTTCAACTTTGGGCTGATACTAATATGAGTGGTGTTATAATAGCCACTTTTTCTGCAAGTGGAAATAACCTCACCGCACGTAGTAGCTATGCTATTGGAAATGTAACTGCTGGGTCTGTACAAACTTTTGCTGTTGACCTTAATGTAACAATAGGAGATTATTTAGGGTTCTACGCTGCTGGGGGAACTTTGGATTTAGCTGTGAGTGCAGATTTTGGTATTTGGTATCATGCGGGAGATATGACTACTACAACAAGTCACGCTTTCACTTTTGACGCTGGCTCATCCTATATAAGTCTTTATGCCACAGGACTTAAAGATATTCTGGACAGTACCTCAAATAATAATTACGGTATAAAAAAAGGCACAGGAGAACCTGCAAGTATAGCAGGTAAAGTAGGATTGGCACAAAATTTTGATGGGGCTAATGATTATATTTTATTCGGGTCTCCTGTTGCCCCTCTTGGGGCAAAAACCTACAGTGTATTGATAAAAGAGGATACGGTTGCCGCATATGAATGTATTCTTGATAGTGGCGGTGCTTCGTCAGCACAGCGTGGAGACTGGATTGCTGAAATGGCAACTGGAAAAATAACATGGATACATGCAAAAGGAACATCGGGTACTTTTAATTTTGAAGTCACAACAACGAAAACATTAGACGCTAATTGGCATCATCTTGTATTTACTTGGGACGGAACTACTACGGCAAATGCGGTGAAGATATATTGGGATGGAGAACTTGAAGCTCAAGGAACAGCACTTTCGACTGAAACTGTAGCACAGACAAATGCCCTGCGTATTGGAATGTATTATGTTGGTACTACTTACTATGGAGCTTTTGATGGCATAATAGATGAATCCCACGTTTCAAGTGCTGTTCGCACTGCTGCTTGGATAAAAGCAGAATATAATAGTTTGTTTGATACTTTGATTGCTTATGGGAGTGAGGAAACAGAAGGAATAATACTTGAATTTTTTGAAACCCTTTCCATTGTGGACACAAAGGCAACATCAGGGACACTCGCAAAAGCGGAGACCTTATCTATTGTAGATACCAAAATTACGTCTGGTTCATTAGGATTTATTGAGACCCTTAGTATTGTTGATAGTTGGGGTGGTTTGCTTACTTTCTTCGAGACCTTATCGATAGCAGATAGTAAATTTCTAACTGGAACATTAGAGTTAGATGAAACCTTAGAGATAGTGGATTCCGCTACTTATCAATGTATCAAAACTTTTTATGAAACCTTATCTATAATTGATACCAGCACTACGTCTGGTTCATTAAATCTTGCCGAAACCCTTAGTATCGTAGATAGTTGGACTGTCTTAAAGACTTTCTTTGAGACCTTATCAATAACGGACACTGTTGCTATGGGCGGGAGTCTAAATGTTTCTGAAATTATTTCAATAATAGATTCCTTTATCCGGTGGATAGAACACCCCATTTATACAGAAGAAATCAAAAGCGATGTTTCTTGGATAAAGGAAGTTAAACCTACTACAAACTGGGATAAAGAAATAAAGGTAGAAGTTGGCTGGACAAAAGAAACTAAGCCAACAACAGATTGGGAAAAAGAAACCAAACCTACGACAGATTGGGAAGAGGAAACAAAGAAGATAAAACTTGATTAAGTAGAAGGAGATGATTGAATGGAAAAAACTAACAAAGAACGGTTAGCGGCAATAGAGACAAGTATTACTCATATTGATAAAAATATAGATTTAATTGCCAAAAATAATATCAATCAATGGAAACAGATTAATAAAAATGCTCAAAGTATAGCGGGAATAAAGGGGACTGCTTTTGGGATTAGCGGTTGTGTTTCATTTATTGTTTCCGTAGCTGTTATGTTGTGGTCTATGTTTAAGGCAAAGTCATCATGATTAATGATTACCTTACACAGCATAATTTTTTAGTTAGACGAATAATGACGGCGGTAATGTTTACCTTGTGGTGCCTGGTTAGTATTATGGCAGGGTGGCGGTTACTTATTAATCAAGTTGCATTACCAGAGGGCTTTCGGGATTTTTACTATTCTTTTACAGGGGCGGTAACCATAGCAATAGGATTTTATTATAAAGGTCGTAATGGTGTGATTAAGGAGAAAAAAGAAAAAATAGAAGATGAACAATTATAATATAGAATTTGAAAAAGCAATTAAATTTGTACTGAAATGGGAAGGCGGATATAGTAATGACCCTAATGATTCAGGTGGGGAAACTAAATATGGAATCTCTAAAAAGTCTTATCCCAACGAAGATATAAAAAATATGACCATAGAAAGGGCTAAAGAAATCTATTATCAAAATTATTGGTTGAAAACCAATTGTAATCAATTATCTTCTCCATTTAATTTAATAGTCTTTGATACTGCGGTTAATTGCGGTAGAAATAGAGCAAATAAATTTCTAATTTCTTCGCTTGGATGGCAAGATTATCTATTTAAGAGAATAGAATTTTATGCAGGTTTAGAAAATGCTAAATATTATTTGAGGGGCTGGGTTAATAGAGTAATTGATTTATATAATTTAATAAAAAAATAAGAAAGGAGAAAATAATATGAATTACTTAAAATTAGCTTATAACATTATTTCTGTAATCTGTATCGTATTCTTTATTTTTCATCCCAAAGATGTATTAGGTTTTTGGGTGGTAAGTATAAAGAAAATATGTATAGGAATATATAGGTTAATTAAAGGACTGATAAAAAAATGAAAACCTTTGGTGTAATCCTATTAATAATAGCATTGATAATCGGTGGCTACTTCAGCTATCAATACTATCAGAAATGGCAGAATAATCAAAAAAGCAATGAACTAAAGATAATGGAAATTCTTCGGGATAATCAAGGAATAATAATTAAATTAACTACTGAATTAGCAGAGATACAAAAGAAGGTAGTAGGGGATACCCTGAAAGAGACTGTAGTAATAAAAGAAGAAGCCCCAACCTATGAATCAAAAAAAGAAGAATTAATTGAATTGAGGAAAGACCCTGTAGTTAATGAAGAAAAGATAAAAGTTGCAAGGATTGTATTTGAAGATAGGATAGACGAGTTTCAGGCAAGTCCCGATAAGATATTAATTAATTTGGGTGAAGGAGAAGAAAAGATAGTTATCTATGAAGATAAAGATGGTAATCTTGTTTCTTTAGAAAGTGGAATTACTATCACTCGACATAGAAAATTGTCAGAATTTATACCATTACCAATAGAAGAAGTTAAACTTGATAAGGCAAATTGGAACATCAAGGCCGGCGGTTATTACTCGTTTGATAATTCATACGGGATTATCCTTTCCAAAGGAATATTGAATATCAAAAGCTACAGCCTTAATGTATCACTTTTGGTACAAGACTTCGAGGATTTTAGGTTTGTAGTTGGCGGGGACGTTGGCTATATGATAAGGGATAATATCGAATTGGCCTTCGGATACAATACGGATAAGGAATTTTACGGGGCGTTAAGGTGGTCATTTTAAGGAGGAAAAATGAATAAGTATATTAAATATCTTAATTACGTTATAAGGCATAAATGGTATGTATTTTTAGAATGTTGGAAAGTGGGGATAATTTGGCAAGGAATAACACACGATTTTAGTAAACTTTTACCATCTGAATTTTTTCCTTATAGCATATATTTTTATGGCAATGGTAAGAATGATAAAGAATTTGATAATGCTTGGTTATTACATCAAAAAAGAAATCCTCATCATTGGCAATATTGGTTATTGTATGAAGATGAAGGAGCATTAAAAACATTAGATATGCCTTTAGAATATCGAAAAGAGATGCTTTGTGATTGGCGAGGGGCTGGTAAAGCGATAACTGGAAAAGATAATACAGAAAAATGGTATGAAATTAATAAAAATAAAATGCTATTACATAGAGATACAAGAAATTGGGTTGAAAAGAATATTTAAAAAGGGTAATCATGAAAATGCTAAAAGTTTTAATAATCTATATCTTAATAGCGGTTATATCATTTATAGCAGGAAAAAATATATGGGTCAATCATAACAAGCATAAGGTAGATACAAAGATAGATTGCGAAAGTGGGATTTGCCCACCACCGGAGGAATATAAAGATGTTAGAGACAAATGATGATAAATATTTTGAGTTTGAGAATTAAGGAGGAATTATTGTAGATAAAAAAAAGATAGCTAAAAAAGTTAAATGTCCTATACACAGGTTGAAGAAGAAAGAGATACTTTGGTTATTCTCACATAAGTGTAAACACGGACATAATTATTTGGAGCATTATAATTGTTATTTACAAGAACATCCTGAAATTGACGAGAAGGTTGGTTTTTTAGATATAGAAACTTCTAACCTTGACGCTAACTGGGGGATAATACTTTCTTACTGTATCAAGCCACGAGGCGGGGCAGGAATACTTAAAGGAGTTATTACCAAAGAAGATATAAAGAAATATCCTCATGACCAGACGGATAAAAGAATAGTCAAAGACTTAATAGCAGATATGTTGAAGTTTGACAGATTAGTAGCCCACTACGGAAGGAAATTTGATTTACCTTATATAAGGACAAGAGCTTTAATAATGGGATTAGACTTCCCACACTTCGGGTCAATACAGAATGACGATACTTGGTGTATAGCAAAAAGGAAATTGAAACTTAATTCCAACAGGTTAGACACAATAGACAGGGCTTTAAATGGCGAGAGCATTAAAACACATCTAAAACCTAAATACTGGATTGCCGGTGCGAGAGGGGATAAGCGAGCCCTTGCCTATATATTAGACCATAACGAAAGAGATGTTATCGCTTTAGAGGATATATGGCTAAAGCTGAATAAATTTGTCAGTAAAACGAATTGCAGTATTTAACATGGGGGTGCTATTCTACCGATAAAGTGCCGGTTAGCTCTATTCGGAAACGTGGGGGAAACCCCACCACCTCCACCATAACCTGGGTGTTCTTCTTGCCGTAGTGGTAAGTTGAGGGAAGCCTCTCGCGAGGGCGACGCAGTTGGTGGGGACTGCTATGTTATCAACTAACTATAGAATTGATATAAGCAATTGTAAAGGAGATATTTTTATTGATAAATAAACAAAACGAAAAAGATAAAATGTTAGAATACCAAAAAAAGTATCTATTAACAGAGAAAGGTAGAGCTTGCAGACAAAGAAGTGATTGTAAAAGACGAACTAAAGGAAAAGAAATTACTAATACTTTAACTTCTGATGAATGGTTCGATATATTAGAAAAATATAATTATAGGTGTGTTCATTGTGGTGTAGAGTTTGATTGCGAAAATTTACCTACACGAGACCATATTATTCCAATAAGTAAAGGTGGGAATAATATCAAAGAAAATATCGTGCCTGCTTGTAGAAGTTGTAATTCTAAAAAATTATCTTTTTCTTTCGTTGAGGGCTTTGGCTAAAGACGGGCTGTATATACTCGTTACGCCTCTTAACAATGCGCACCCTGACGGGTCTTTGACCTGTAACAAAAGGAATAATAGGTTATGGGGAGACGTCACCATAACTACCACAAAAAGCAGGCAAATTTGTTATATCGAAAGTGCTGGGATATTAATGCAGTAGAATATATTGCATTCCTGATAAGACAACTTATCACTATACATTGCAAACCTAACAAGGCAACTATCAGTTATGGACACAAGTGATAACAGTTGTTAATAAGTGTAGACAGTTAAGGACAGGAGGTTATTATGAGTAAATTTGAAAAATTTATTATCTGGGTTTTTGGTATATCTTTAATTTACTGGGTAGTATGGATGTCATTTAGAAATTTATTCCATTAAAGATAAGGATAGTAGATTAATGGAAATATATATTCTTGATATTTGGCTCGAAAAAATCAGGCGGGGCTGGAAGATTGAAGACGCGCCGAATGAGGAGATTAGAGAAGCGTTAAAGAAAAGATTAATATATTTATGATTATAATACTTAGGAGTATATAAAATGGATATTTTATCAGAAATAATTACTAATTTTCATCATTGGTTAAACACAAGTAATCCTAAAACAGTACAAGAAATAAAAGATTATTGGGAAAAGCTTCGGAAAGAATATTTTAAAAAGAATGATGCGGAATTAACATTGCTTGGGCGACTATTATATTTTGAAGGAGATTGAATTAATATGCTTATAAACGAACTATTTGATAAGAAATTAAAAAAACCATTAGAAGTAAAAATAGAAAAACTTTACATCGTAGAAAATGAAGATTTAGAAATATACGGCGAGGGCGATACAGAAGAAAAAGCACTTGAAGATTTTAAATATGCTTGTCTGGATTTATATGAAAATTTTTTGATAGACGAACCATATACCGATGGCGGGGATGAATATAAAGATAAATTTTTAGCGTATTTTCAATTAGACGATCATCCAAAATAATAGTTTCAGCAAACACTAAAAGAGGCTTATAGACTGAAAGTGCTATTTATAGCATTCAGGAGAAATAGTTGCAGGATATGATAATAACAGATTATGTTATTGCTCTTTTTTATAGTAAGTGATAGTAACGATACAGTAACGAAAAGGTAACGATACAGTAATGGATTAGTATTGTTTTATACCAATTTCCGATATCATAACGAATTGACTACAAAAGTGTCGATTTAGACTACACGAAATTAATCATGATTAAATCGGGGTTGAGTCGGATTAAGCCTTATCCCGGCCAGGCGGGTTTTACCCTGGATTCATTTTTTCCTCCGCAGAGAATGTCAGTGTAAAAGCTGGCATTTTCTGTTTTCAGAGATATATACCCCCACAGGGTATAATTTACCCCATATTTTGCATAAATATTCGTTAATATTCATATCTTAACGCTATAATCTATGCAAAAGGCACAATTTGCCACCAGCGAAGTCGTAGACCCCTAAAATGCGAAATGGGTCTTTTTACATAAATATAAATCTTTATGTAGGTAATATCTTGCTATTTTTAGGTAATATCTTGCTTTTCTTCATTTATTATTAAAATAAATTTGACAAGTATATTTTCTTATGGTAAAATTAGGCATGATAAAAAACATAAGAATACAAAAGTTAATAGAAATCAGTATTAGGAAGAACTTCAACTACGTAACGATGTGTCATAAATTAGGTATCGGCACGACCACCTGGTATCGTTGGATCAATGGATCATGTGAGCCGACTAATAAAAACATCATCGAAAAGATAGATAAGGTTATAATCGAAAATCAACAATAATACTGGGGGATAAAATGAAAAAATTGCTGAAATTCCCATATTAGATACAATCGAATAGGTGGGGATTTTCAAGGCTTTTTCTTTTTTGCCTTTACTATACATAAGATATATTATGGTAACCTAACGGTAACCATAAGGTAAACAAATAAAATAGAATAGCCAAGTAATTAAGCCTTGAGAATCGCAAGATTTTCAGGGCTTTTTTATTTGGCTTTTTTTATTTTAAGCTAAGGAGGAAATCGAAATGAAATTTAGAGTACATTTTATAGCTACCTTAAGAGATTCTATTATTGTGGATGCAAAGAATGAAAAAGAAGCAGAAGAAAAGGCAGATAGCGAAATATATAGTATGAAGGTTGCAGATTTAACAGAACGAAACATCGAGTCTCATGAAATTGAATGGGCAGAAAAAAAATAACCATTATTTTAGGTCCTAAAATTTTGGGTCCCAAAATATAAGAGGTATCTTACATGAAAATAGTAAAAATTGATACGGTAACTGGTAAGAGAAATATAATCAATTTTGACGAGGTTTGCAGAATATTTAGCAGTGATAAACCCAATAGCGATATTAGAAAATGTATCAATTACATATTGTTAGATAATCGAGTTCTTAAAGATGGTAATTATGAATATAGAAAAGAGATAAGTTAAGGAGGCTTTTTTTATTTTAAATTGAGGAGGTCTTAAAATGTTTTCACAAAAGAATTTTTTAAAGTATAAGGAATGGAAAGGTTATCACCCCATAGATACTATGAGCAGAATATTTTATTTCAAAAAAGGCGTAAGATTCATCTTGGCTTTTAAGGAAAATAGAAATTTTAAATGTGAATGTAGTAGAAAAAATAGAGACAAAATATTGGGTATTTTTTAATCATGCCTGCCCTGTGGCGTTCTGGCGAAAACGAGGGCTATGGAGTTTGGTGGTATAGGCACGTCACAACTTTAAACCTAATGTCCCCTATACAAAAACAGGTTCGAATCCTGTCAGGGCAGGCAGAAAAGGAGGTCAACCATGACAAGATTCAATCTTAACGCAAACATTATCGCAGGCTTGCTTATATTAGCTTTGGCGGTATTTTTCGTAATCAAGCTGATGAGCTTAGTTAGGTTGCTGGGATAGGAAAAATGATATATTTTGATGATTTTATTAATCAAATAAAATTTGCTCCAAAATATGTAAAAGATTGCATTGATGCATTGCAAAAATATCCTGAACAAAGCAATAGAGATTATGCTTTAAATACAATTAAAGGATATCTTGAACATAATAAAGATGCTTATATTGAATATAAAAATAAAATGAGTGATTTTCCAGAATTAAAAGATTTTGTTGATGAGTATAAGGCAATTAAAAACTTTTATAACCAAGTTACCAGAATTATTATTTTAAAAGGAGGTGAAAAATGAAATTCAAGTGAGGAAGTGAAGAGTCAAGGTATTTTAGCAATCCCATCAAAACAGCAGAACGGTATAGCGACTGGGGCTGGTGGATTGTAATGGCGGTATGTGTGCTAACTATAATCTGGGTGGGATTTAAGCTATACCAACTCTATCTGATTCATGTATGGGTAAGTTCGATTTAGGAAGATTAAGTAAGGGGGAAAAATGATAAACATAAAACAATTAACAGAAAAGGATATTGGACGTAGAGTTAAATGTAGTACGCATAAGGGAATAGAAGATTTTGGAAAAATTAAAACTTGGGATGATAAATTTATATATGTAATTTTTGAGAATTGGGTTTGTGGTAAGGGATTTATTTCAGAACCTGTATACCCCCAATATCTTACTTTTAAGAAAGGAGGTTAAATTATGGAACTTAAAGAAATTGAAGAAATTGTTGGATTGGCAATAGGCGAAGGCAGTATGTGTTGGAGTGAAACACCAAAAGGAATATTTGATAGTGAAAATGCAAAGAGAATTACTGAAGAAACTGCTTTAAAAATCCTCAATTTGAAAGGTTGATTATGTCATAGGTAATAAATATTAATTAAGGGAGGAAATGAAAATGACATCTCAAGAGGCAATTAAGTTTTGTAAAGACGAAATAAATTGGATAAAAGAAGAAATATATAATTATCCAAGAAATAGAGAATATGCGGTGGTGCAGTTTAATAAAATCATCACCTTACTCAAAACCAAACAAGAAATGGTTACTAAATTTTCAAGTGAGGGCGAGGAACAACAGAAAAATTTAGACCAAATAGATTTATGGGCAATGGAGATACAAGGATTAATTAAAAAAATTAGGTCAAAAATATAAGGGGGAAAATAAGATGAAAGAATTAACTCCAGAACAGGAAGATTTAATCGGTGATGATGTATACCATGAGAAAAAAATAATAGAAGAGCTTTTAAAAGAGACAAAATACAAGGTTATCCCGATTAACCCTGCCCGCTTCGATCAGATACTCAAGGGGATAGGCAGGCGTAAGCTGGGTAAGACAATCATCAAGGTAAAGGGGGGGCTATGATATGACGGCAAACCAATTAGCCCGTAAGTTGGCCAAGGGCAACGGCAAGACTGTAGATGAGTTGGAGGCAATCATAAGGCAGAGGAACAAGGATATCGAGACAGGCGGGTTTGCCCGTGCCTTCGGGGTAAAGGTAACAAGTTACGAAAAGTATGAATGGGAAAAAAATAATGGAAGATTAGGAGGGAAATGGTGAGATGAAAAAAGAAAGTTTTCATACAGAAGAAACAAAAAAGAAAATGAGCGAATCTCATAAAGGTAAACATCACTCAAAAGAAACCATAGAAAAAATGAGTAAAGGGCTAATGGGAAACATTAATGGTTTAGGTAAATACCGAGAAAAAAGCAATAGTTGGAAAGGTGGATTTGTGAATGGTGGGGGAGGTTATATATCGTTTAAAGCCCCAGAAGGTTGCAGATTCTCCTGTATGAAAAATAATGATGGATATATTTATTTACATAGATTAGTGATGGCAGAATACTTAAATAGACCACTGGACAATAAAGAAGTTATCCACCATAAAAACGAAATTAGAAATGACAATAGAATAGAAAATTTAGAATTATTTGAAAATGTTACCGAACATTTTACATATCATAAAAAAATAAAGGAAGGAGGAAAATTTTAATGAAGATCAAGGGAATTGATAATCTTGATGTAGGTATGAGTAATATTGAAATCGAGGGCGAGGTCACTTACACAATGGCGCCTCGCTTCGTGGAGGGCGATAACGACAGAGGACACTATGAATTTTACAGCCAATTTGTGGTTATCAAAGATGAGACCGGGGAGATAGGTTGCAGTATCACCATAGAGAAAGAAGAACATAAATTAGTGAAAGGGGTTGTCGCCAGAGTTAAGGGGAAACTGGAAGAGTATAAAAATAAAAAGGGGGAGATGGTAAAGAAGATACAAGGTAAGTTAATTGCCATATCGAAGGGCGACAGGGTGACTGATGTACAGCAGGAAGTAGCCGAAGAATATTTTGAGGAAAAGGCGAAAGAGGAAAAGAAAGTTTGTCCTTCGGTGGTCGGGCAAAAAGTTCAAGAAGTAATATTAAGCCGAGTAGCAGAAAAGCCGATAGATAAAAACGATATCTGGGAAGCGAAAGACCTGCGGATAGCGAGGGAATGTGCGGTAAAGGCAGTTACCGAATTAGCCGTAGCCAAATTATTGCCGGGCAAAGAATACTTTTCCTTCGCTAATACTATCGTTAAATACATTTATAACGGCAAAGTGGTGAATGGTATTTTACGTAATAACCGAGAGCCGCTGGAAATCATTGATGAAGATGCCGCCTTTCCTGATGAAGTGAGAAAAGAAATAGAGAAGGCCGTTGATAAGACAGAAGAAGAAGAGCAGGGAAATAGTTACAATAACGCCCTTCCGTTTACCGGCAAGAAAAAAGCATTAAAGACTATAAGTAAAGCGGAGGATTTTATACCACCTGACAAAATGCCCGACTAACCACCTCCACAAAGCCGGGTAGCATATTCCCGGCTCGCAATTATTCATTTTTATTTAGTTAGTAAAAAAATTAAGGGGGCAAAGATTATGTCATTTAAAGAGAATGATTACACCTGCGGAACGTGTAAGTATTGCGGTTATTGTGATAAACAAGACGAACTTGATATCTACGATTTGAATGTCTGTGACGACTGGGAAGAGGACAAGGACGAGCTGACCGAAGATGAACGTTATGACGGTGGTGTTATGAGTAACTTTGATAATGAAAATCCAAAAGAAGTAGAGGACTATATAAGTGAGGGGAGGGAGATATTATGAAGATTAGCAAAGCTCTAACTTGGGACGATTTGGCAAATGAATATAAAAAAGATACTGGCAATACTGCTCATACACAACCTATGGAAGCAATCTTTGATTGGGCTGAAAGACAAGATGATAAGTTTTTTGTTGACCCTGATAAAAAAACTATTCACAAGATTAAAAAGAATAGAGTGACACTCGAAGATTACAAGGAGGCCGACCATGAAAAACCTTGCTAACCTTGCCGAAACAATAATTATAGTCTGCCTTGCCATCATTATCGTAACGCCTGAAATAGTATACAGCTTGGTACTTAGGGCGAGGGATAAGGTTGTTGATATGGTGGGGGAACTATAAAAGTTCTATAAAAAATATCGTTAGTTCTATAAAAAACTATAAAAAAGGAGGAAATTATGAATAAGGTTAAATATAATAAACTTGCAAAATATGAGAATTTTGTAGAAGACCTTAAAAAATTTATTAAGAAAGAAAAGTATGGTTATCAACAATTACAGAAAGGTTATACAAATATAACTTTTAGAGAGATTTTTTCTACAATAGATTTTATAGAAAAAAAGATAGAGAATTTTGAGAAGGAGGTGAATTTATGACTTACACTCAATTAGCACTTCTTAGGCACGTCTTAGAGCAGGTGAAGGGTGGCAAGCTACCCGAAATCACCAATGCGGAGAAAGTAGATTGCGATTACATGGCGAACTACTATAATAACTTGATTTTGGATATCGAGAGAGAAAAAAAGAAAAATAGCAAGGCAGAATTGCAGAGTTTTGTAATGGTTG
>Ga0307379_10002474_pt1 | contig 27387 bp, 19 predicted proteins | sample UN2MG_FD_202237 | JGI IMG/M metagenome (GOLD analysis project Ga0307379, IMG submission 202237) | Soil microbial communities from Risofladan, Vaasa, Finland - UN-2 | ecosystem: Environmental > Terrestrial > Soil > Coastal area > Acid sulfate soil | place: Finland: Risofladan, Vaasa | collected...
ATACACTCAAGACCCCATATTTCTTCAAATTATTTTATATTTTTTCGTCCCTGTCATCGTTTCAAGTCCTTACTGTTGCAATGCGCAGACCGTATCACAATCACGGTTGAAATCGGAAAGCCGCTTTGGCGAGATTAAAAAACTTCGATAAAAAAGGGGCTTATGCCGAAATCAATCGGTATAAGCCCCATAATAAATTTAATCCGCAGCTCTATGGTCTGTTATTGCAAGGGCTGAAGAAAAAAGCCGTTGCAAAATCGACTTATTAGAGCCTTTCCTGCAATCCCGGTTACCACTCGGGCCAAATCGATTGCTGGAGCCACTCATCCGCCAGGATTGCGAAGTCCCTGAAGTTGACTTTCTTCGAGTTTGCCGGCTCTTCATCTGAAATATTAGCCGGTGACGTTAATGGAACATACAACTCGCTTTGACCCACAAGGTCCAGTATCTCGGACAGGGATAGAGCATAATCATAGATCCGCACATCGTCGATCAAGCCATTCCACTCACGGGACGTTTGTTGCGCGTTTCCGCCAATCATAACCGGATAGACGCCTACGTCGATCGATCCCGAAGCGTCCTGCGAATTGTCCAGCATGCCGTCCACATACAGGTACATCTTTGAGCTATCGTAAATTCCAGCGACATGATGCCACTGGCCGTCGCCGATCCCTATGTCGGTGCTATGGGCCCTCAGCGACCCGCCTGTGACCCCATTGCAGTTCCAGCTAAGGCTGTTGTTGTCACCCCACCTGTGCAGCCTCCAGGAGTCGTCTCCCTTGGTGACAATAGCCTGCCACGTTTTGTCAAATACGGCGACTTTTATCCAGGCCGCGACCGTGATCTGCTCAGTGATCTCAAAGGCTGCATCATTTGGACAGCTAACATAGTCGCCCGTACCGTCGAGTTCGATTGCCCCGCTACCCACCATGCCAGCTACATAAGTTGGGTTGCCATATAACTGCCCGTGGTGGCCACCAATGCTGTCGTTGGCGTTGTTATCAAACTTCCACCAGGCAATAGCAGGTTGCGGAGTTTCCGCATAAACGGTGTAATCGCCGTCGAGCCAGTCATTAACCATTATCTCAAGATCATCAAAATCAACAACGCCGTCACCCGTAAAGTCGGATTTAAACGGCGTCACCTTGTCGGGAACATATCTCGGCTTATACAACCCAATGTCGTCAAAGTACATTTTGCCCGATCCGCCGGGCTGTAGATTGTTCTTATCACCGATGCCAACCGTAATGCTGTTGACATCGCTCAGGTCAACGCCCTGATCTTGAAAATCTTTAAGGTCGATGTTCCATTCCGTCCAGGTGTCCATAAGCGTCGCATTAGGGTCCTCATGGTAGACTATACCGGTTGTTCCGTTCTTGTTTGAGATAACTACGTACATCGGCTCGGCCTCGTTGCTGGTTAGGCCGATATCCTGGTTGACCCACTGGCCCGTACCATTGCTGGTGACGTTGGAGAATACGGCCTCACAGGCTACGCCGGAGCTGTGGCTGGTTAGTGCTAAACCGATATACATAGGCGTGTTCATTATGACCGGCACAGGAGAGCCCAAAGGTGTCCACGTGCTGCCGTCGGCCGAATAAGACGCCCTGACAAGCCCGCCTATCGAACGCTCTATTTTTACCCACTGGGGTGCGGTAATATCGGCTTGAGCGTCGCTGGCGTTACCGGCCGCCGTGCGGCGTCCGAACCAAACTCCGCTGCCCGGCGTGACAGCCACCATTGCGAACACCGAGTCCGGATCGAGCGAATCGCGAATCATAATGCCGGCCTTGGCCCAGTCGTTCGTGTTCTCCACGCTCTCAACCTTCGCTACAATCGTCCCGGAGCCGGATAGTTCCTGCCAGGCGAAATGGAACTGGTCGGAAGCACCCCAGATATCGGCGCCTTCGGCGCTCATCGTATAGGTGCCGGCCGGAGCTTCTGTGAAGCCGCCGAGATAGGCCGGATAGCCTCTGAACCACAGCGACAGCGCCTTGACGCCCTGTTCGGTCCAATCCCTGCCGCCGGTCAATGTCTTTGTCGCTTCTGAATACTTCATGTAGCCTTGTTTATTGTTGTTGTACCAATATGGCATCGACTGACTGCCGCTGTGAACGATAGTCTCCTCGGTGAAGGAATTCGTGGTTTCATCGCCTACTGCGGCGCCGGTGCCGTTGCCGGCAAAGTATGGCGGAACGGCCGGCTCGCCGTAGCCCAGCCCGTCATGCCATGCGTACCATATCTGATTATCGGCGGTATTATAGTCCTCAAAATCGTCCACGAGAATATAGTCTAAAATCGAAAAGCTCCAGATGTTGCCGGTGTGTATCGTAGTTCCGTCGGCCTCGACCTCATCGATTCGCCAGTAATAAGTCCCGCCGAATTTGAGAGCTTCGGCCGGGGTGAAAATGACAAGATTCTGCCGGTCTCGATATATGCCTGTCGTATCGGAAGTATCGGCGTTATTTACATCCTCGAAATCGGTTCCGAAGTACACATCGTGCCGGGCCGCCGTCTCTCCCGCCGCCCAGCTAAGCGGGGTTGCCTTTGCCATGTCCACTGTTGTCCCATTATCCGGTTTCGGATTCCGGGCCGCTTCAGGATCGAGTATACCCAGCATATCATTGATTATATTTGTCAATAAAGCTTTATAATCATCGGTGATATAATGTTCAAACTCACTGTAAGTCCCGTCTGGACCATCAACATCAGTGTCGTAGCCCCAATGACCGAGGAAAGCACGCCGTTCACCTGTAACGTCTCCGTTGGCGAAGGTCGTGCCGGCAGGAATATCAGCCAGCATAGGTCTGCCATCGAAACGGCCAATTAATACTGCGCCTTCTACAAAATCATCGTTGGGCAGGTACACCCCCTTCGGGCACTGTCCCCCCGGACTGGTAGACCAGTCAAAAGCCGCGATGGGACCGGTTAAACCGGTGAGAAAGGGATGGCCTTCCTGGTCAGGTTCGATTTCGATATCGGTTACATCGAGACCGGCGTCGCCGGAACCGCCGGGAGTCCAATTCCACCTGTTGTCGCCCCCGCCACGAGTCAGGTAAGCGCTCATCAGCAGAAGTGGAGTTTCCAATGTATTCCAGTTTGTTCGGTTGTCGTCGTAGCTGCCGCTGTCGGTTCTACGACTGACGATAACCAGGTCGGCATCCTCCAGGGCCGCCGATTTCACCGGATCATTGAATGGATCTTGGCCGTCTCGATACATATCATTCATTCCGCTCGTATCCACTGTGTGGCCGAGGTTTTCGAGGAATGCGACTAACGAATCGTCGTGATAGTCACCTCCTCCTGGTTCGTCGGAATCGCTTATCAATATGATTTTCGCTGCCTGAGCCACTCCTGTTAGACAAAAGGCCAACACCAAAGCCACAAGTACCAATTTTTTGGACATAATAATCATCCTTCTAAAATTGTAGAATAACAACCGTTCTTTAATTTATATGCAATTTAAACGACCGATAACAATCTGTGCTATTCGATAAATGATATATTATTTTTACATAAGATGATTTCTTTAGGATCTTTCGTTACCTCCTGCCAGTAAAAATCATAGAATTCGCTTTATAGATAAATTCGCGATGCCCGGTTGGCTTAACTCGGTGCAGGCTCTATGAGGGCATAAGCTTCATCTTATTATTTTATACCAAATATGCCGGCTTCGGGTCAAGAAAAATTTCAGGTTCGGCGTGCGTGCCGTTGTGCAGCAAAGCTAAAGCAGGCACCGATTCTCCGGCTTCCTGCATTTATTGCTGGATTGACTCGATTGTCGGGAAAGTCCGGATTATTTTTCTTCAGGTTCGGCCAATTTCTGGATCAGCACTTCACGGATACTGAACTGGCCGGATTTGGAGGCGGGGTGCTTTTCGATGTATAATCCGATCTTACCTTTTGCCGGAGCGATTCCGCGGACGGACCCGATTTCCTCGCCGTTGAGCCAGACCTGGACTTTGTCGCCTTCGACCCTTGCCGAGATGGTGTTCCAGCTTTCGCGGTCCACGAGGTCCTCGCGGATGTTGGTCAGGGCCAGCCCTTTTTCGGGTATCAGGATGCTGCCGGTAAAGGCCGGCCTGGAATCGAATATCTCGATGCGCGGGCCGCTTTTGGATTCGGTGCCGCGCAGCCAGATGCCGGCGTGAACCGGCCACGTCGCCCGGAAAGTTATCGCCAGCAGGTAGTTCTCGTATATCGCTTCGGTCCGGAGAGTGCTGCTTTTATCGCTCGTTCCGGCGGTTCCAACGATCCGGCCGGATTGAATCTTCCAGTTGGCGGCGTCCGAAGTCTGCCAGCCCGCCAGGTCGCGGCCGTTGAAGGCGGCGACCCACTCGAGCTGCTGCTGGTCGCCGGAATTTGTTTCGAGCGGTTTGCTGATATTGTGAGTGCCGTGGCAGTCCGTGCAGACCGAATTGTGCGCGACGGCCCGGCCGTTCGGGCGCATCCGGCCGGTCCATTTTTCGAAAAATGTTTCCACCGCAGCGGGATTCTTATGGTCCTGGCGCCCGTAAATTTCGCGACCGTCGCCGGGCTTGTGGCACGTCGGATTCGAACACATCCTCTCGACCTCCGACCGGCCGAACAAAAGGTCGGGCTTGGTCATCAGCATCTCATCGTGCATGTGCTCGGTCGAAGGGCCGTGACATTCGTCGCACGAGACGCCCATTTCGACGTGGATTGTAGAAATCTCCTCGGTTTTCATGCCGGGATGGCAAACGTGGCATTTGCTGTTCTCGTTCGGCTTTTCAGCCTGCGATTCTTCCGCCGAACTGATTGCCAGCACGCCGGCGAAACCTGCAATGACAATTGCCGCCGCGATTAGATACGATATTTTTCGAATATACGAGCGCACTTCTCTCTCCTTGTATTGGACCGAAATTCAAGTGATTCGGTGCCCGACCAAGCCCCAAAATAGCGAACAGTCTCCCGCCGCCTTCTGTATTCTGTGTCCTGTATTCTGTTTTTACACAACTTCCCAGTCGCGCAGCCACTCATATTCCTGCGGCAGATTTGCCCACTGCTGATCGGTGATTTCCGTCAGCCACTGCTTATCCGCGGCGGTCATTCCGAGCGGACGGGTATAAGAAGCACGTGCTGCGTTCTCCGCTTCGTAAGGAGTCGACAGCCCCGGCACCGTCGCCGTGATGGCCGGGTTGGCCAGAATGCACTGCAGCGTCAGCCTCGCCAGATCGTTTTCCGTCTTACTGCCCACGCCCATGACGGGGAACTTGACTTTGCCGTAGCTTTCGAACAGGCTGCCGCCGAAGTAGGGCTTAATCGTAACGATTCCAACGTCCTGCTTAACAACCGTATCGAAGATACTCGTCGTCTGGTCCGAGCCGTGACCCGGATTGACCTCTTCGACGTTACCTGCTACCGGAGGCCCGTTCTTGGCCTTCGTCTTCGAGCTGCACGGGAAAATTATCATCTCGAACTCGGGATACTTATTGAGCACGAGTTCGAACCAGGGCCGGCAGTGACATGACATGCCGAGATGACGTACCTTGCCTTGCTTTTTCAGCTTCTGGAAGGTCTCGATCAAAGATTCCACTTCTTCGTTCGTATTGAGCTGGTCGGTGTCGAGTTTTCCCGCCATCTTGGCCTGCGGCCGCCAGATATCGAGATAATCGGTCTTCAGCAGTCTAAGGCACGTCTCGACGTTGAAGGTCTGATCTTTTACGTTACAGAGATGAGACCCGCGCGGGCCGAGGTTGTGAATATCGGCGCCGACGTGCATCTTGTCCCTGCGGCCTTTAATGGCTACGCCGTAGCAGAGGCACTCGGCCGCGGTGGTAATATCCAGGTAATTGATGCCGGAATCGATACAGGCGCTGACCACGTCCGTGCGGTTCCTGGCGACGTCCGCGGGAACTTCCTCGTTGGAGAAGCTGTCCCAGTACCGGCCGGCGCTGCGGTTCTTCCAGTGGCCGCCCAGGCTGACCTCGGAGATCATCAGGTTCGACTTGCCCATCCGGCGGTAGTTCATCTTTTCGTGGAAGTTCATAATCTTCGACGTATTTACGGGTCCGGCTGCCTGCGTATTGCCCGCCAGCGCCCCGGCGATGGTCCCCGCTGCCACTACGGAGGTGTTCCGCATGAAATCTCTTCGTGAAAGCTCATCGTTCTTCATTGGTCTTCTCCTTCTCGATTCGAACTGGTTTTGGCTGTCATAATTTAAAACGAACCTGCATTTACCGGCAAGCCGCTCTTAAACTCTATTCAAAATCAGAATCCAGACATGATTGCACAATCGAGGCCAAATGTCAAATACTTTCTCGAATCGATTGCCGCGGTACAAAACGGCCGAAAACAGCACCCAAGATTGAAATATGCAATTTATTAAAGCTTTTCTAAAGAGCGTAACAGATGACCTTAATTCCTTTTGTCATGTCGAGCGCAGCCGAGACATCTTGCCGGAGACTTTAAATGGTCTATACTTATAGCCGGATCCCTCCATTTCAGTCGGGATGACAAAAAACATTGGGTGTGCCGTACGCAATACCAACAAGGCTTATTCGCCCAAGAACACAGAGAATAGCGGTAGAGTGCGATGAAATCGCACCGATTACGAAGTGAAAGTACCGCACAACTTTAATTCCCCTATATACAAACTTTTCCAAATACCAACTCCCCGATATACCAAATCACCCATATACCGACTCCCCGATATACAAGCTGACCCATATACCGACTCCCCGATATACAAGCTGACCCATATACCGACTCCCCGACATACGAGTTGACCCATATACCAACTCCCCGATATACAAGCTGATCCATATACCAACTCCCCGATATACGAGTTGACCCATATACCAACTCCCCGACATACGAGCTGACCCATATACCGACTCCCCGACATACGAGCTGACCCATATACCAACTCCCCGACATACGAGCTGACCCATATACCAACTCCCCGACATACGAGCTGACCCATATACCGACTGACCCAAATACCCCCGGCCAGACCTTCCGATTGCCACAAGGCTCATAGTCCTTTTGACTAATCAAAAGGACTACGAGCATGTCAAGCAAAAAGCTATCGGGGTGACTATTGGAACGGCGAAAAACTGCGTTGAGTACCGTGGCGGCGGGGCGGTATGCTTGCTGACCACCGGCGGTTTATCACAAGGCTCATAGTCCTTTTGACTAATCAAAAGGACTACGCGCATGTCAAGCAAAAAGGTGTCAGGGTGACTATTGGAAGGGCGAAAAACTGCGTTGAGTACTGTGGCGGCGGGGCGGTATGCTTGCTGACCACCGGCGGTCTAAATTTTGGCTCTTTGCAGGACAGCGACAAATTCGAGAATCAGGGCCGCTTTGCCCCTGACGCCGACCTTGCGAAACATGTTGCCCAGATGGGCGCGGACGGTATTATATGCAATGTGCAGCTTGCGCCTGATCTGCTCGTTATCGAGGCCTTCGCATACCAGTTTCGCGACTTGTACCTCTCTCGGCGTCAAATGCCAGCATTTACTAAGATAGTCCCATTGTTTAGACTTCAAAACCATAGCTCGTCTCCCTCAATGCTCAAATACCTATAATCAATTATCTACACCTAATATCTATACCTAATACCTATAATCAAATACACGTGGTCTGACAACTCCACGAAGCTCGTAGTCCTTTTGACTAATCAAAAGGACTACGAGCATTATACCGCCGAAGGATCTGGTTGCAAGCTTTTCTTATCTTAAAAATACATGTTATCCGATTATCCGACATGGTCGTCTCGGCGGGGGAGGTAAAAGCGCCAATGGGAAGCTTGTCGCAGCGCAAAGGGACTTGTTTGCCGGGTTGTACGTCGTTCCAGGGGGAATGCTGTTAATGTAACGTGAGCCGAACCGCTGTTCAAAAACAGACTTCATGTATGATTACACAATCGAGGCCAAATGTCAAATACTTTCTCGAATCGATTGCCGTTATAAAAAACAGCCGAAAACAGCGAACATGCTGAAAATCCTTAATAAATTCAGATCATCGAATGTCCAAAGCTCCCCAAATGCAGGCAGGTTAACTTTCGCAAGGAGCCCAACTCACAAGGACAATGGTTCCCAAGTAGGTCTTTTCACAGCACTCTCTCTGAATTTACGTAAGCTTTTTTGGCCATATGTTTGGATTTTTATTTTATCATTATTTAACTCTATATATCTGCCGATAGTAATTATGAGCCTCCAGATATCACACCTGGGATTTAATTATTGTATGAACAGATTACCATTAGTTACCATACGAAATGTACAAGATAGGGGGACAATATTATGGACAATTCTACGATTTGTTACAACGCTATCCAGCGTCATTATCGGAACGCCATGGTAGACCTTATTCGACAAAACTTGATTCAAGAGTACGGGCCATCAGCCGTCTCGGAGCTAAAGCAGCTCTTCTCGAAGAAAGACGTGCAGACTGGAATGACATTGTGGGATAAGGTCAAGAGAGCTGCGACCGAACGACGTTCTGATGGCACGGAGGAGGTGGACGTGCCGATTCAGGATGATTTCGATCTTCTCGGCGTGGAGTATTTCTATAATGTCTTTGAGAAATTCTTTGATATTCTATGTCCCAAACATACTGCGCCACCGAAGGAAAAGAACCAAGCCAAAACAACCCTTCTGAACTGGATTCGTACAATCAAGAATTTTCGGGATCCGTTATCTCACCCGACAACTGCGGACTTTGGCTTTGATGACTCTGCAAACGTCTTGTACTGCGCGCGCAAGGTCCTCGACTTCTGTGAGCTCGCCGAACCAGCGGGTCAAATATTGAAGTTGGAACGCAGACTATTAGGAGGCATTCACTTAGCTGAAGACCAAATATACACGTATCTTCCTCTCGAAGATGAAGTTGTAAGAGATTTCGTAGGGCGCCAGCAAGAACTTAGTAAACTGAATGAGTGGTTTGAGAATCCTCATGCAAAACGTTGGGCTTTATCTGGCGAAGGTGGAAAGGGAAAGTCAGCGATTGCTTATGCTTTTGCGAGATCTCTCGCCTCCAGAGCAGACACCGGAATTGACGCCGTACTTTGGATATCTGGCAAGAGACGTAGGTTCATCGAGGGACAAACAAAGGATGTGAATCGCCCAGACTTTCACGACTTGAGCACGGCAATTCAAAGTATTATCGAAGCATATGGATTTGCCTCTGAAATTTCAGGAGAACCACAATCAGACAAAGAGCTCTGTATCCAATTACTGACCGACAATCCTTCACTTCTGATAGTTGACGATATTGATACTCTAGTTAACGAGGCTGAAAAAGCAATCGAATTCCTGCTAATGGATATACCTGTTAGTACCAAATCACGTATTTTAGTAACGTCTCGATGTGCTCTCATTGGAATACAAAGTTCAACAACTCAAGTAACTGGGCTCTCCATTAATGACGCAGAAGAATTCATAAGATCGCGTTGCGATTTGATGGGAATTCCTACAAGCTCAGTGTTGCGCCTGAAAGACAGAGTCCTTGAGGCAACTGATTCATCTCCTCTTTTCATTGAAGACTTACTGCGATTAACTCAGGCAGGACTTGATATCGAGAGGGCGATCGGTCTCTGGTCAGAACGAAGGGGAGAAAAAGCCAGACGATACGCCATGGAACGCGAATACGAAAGACTAGAGGCAGATGCGAAACAACTTTTGCTTGCTCTTAGCCTTCAGGATTATTGCACTGTTGACCATTTGACGAATGGGCTCGATTGGGATTTAAGTCGGGTCACGCACGCCCTGGAGCAATTGAAATTGATGTTCCTTGTCCCATCAAGAAAGCAGGTTGAAGATGACAGGCAGTTGGCCTTGAATCAGAACACGAAAAAATTGGTTCAGGAGGTCTTTGATGACACGGACTCATATAGACGGGTCCAGCGTCAGATGCAAGCGGCGATGGGCCAGCTTGCCACTGAGAGACAAGAAAAACAACACGTTTCACAAACCCTTCGAAAGGCGCGACTATTAGCAAACCAGTGCCAGCCCAAAGAGGCAGAGCGACTGCTGCGAAATCTTCTCGTCGAGTATCCGGGCCGAGCTGACATCCACGCAAACCTTGGGTGGGTATATAAGAAACAAGGCAACGTCACTGATGCGAGAGAGGAATTCAGGCGCGCCCATCAGTTGCGATGCAGAGACCGAGACGCATATTGGCATTGGTCAGGCTTGGAGGCGGGAGCAGAAGAGTGGACAGCATCAGAGGAAAAGGCTGACTTCGGCCTGAAAGTGTTTCCTTGCGACCAGGGGCTGCTTTTTCGAAAGGGCTATGCGCTGCATCGTCGTGCTAAAGAGGAACATTATCAAGGAACAGAAGAAAAAGCCAAAAAGTTGTGCGAAATAGCGATTTCGATTCTGGAGGATTCGCTCAAGGCGCGGAATGCAGAGGAAAAGAATAGCAGTATCCTTGCTCAGACCTACCGCGCACTCATGCTAACCGCAGAGATTCTTAAAGATGGACGGCGCGTCCAAAAGTATTTGGCAGAATGGAACCATCAGTGCCCAAGCGACGACAACTATCGAAGCGAATATGATCGTCTGAGGTCTAAGTTTCCCGACCATCTCCCGCCGTTAGACGACTCTCTATGCTTATCTATAGCAAGAGTTGGGAATTAAAGGGCTGAGATACTTTTCGTTCTCGTTTCAGACACAGATTTACTCAGATTTTAATCCTTTTTTCTTTGATCTATGTTAATCAGCGGCCCTTGCCATTGACTATTTACTATCCATTTGACCTTGCTCAGGACAGCGTCTGTGCCAGAACAAAGAACGCCGTCTCACGGAGATTTTTCTGGAATATTGCCGACATTTTGCATAATGGTTCGTATAATACTTAACGAAATCGTATATCGTATATCGTATTTCGTATGTCGTATGTAGTATGTCGTAAGGTAAAAGGCAAAAATAAGGTAAATCCGGAGTTTCTCCGGAGGGCGATTTGAAAAAACAAAACCAAAACCGGCTTTTGGCCGGAAATCCGAAATACTAAACACGAAATCCGAATGAATTGAAAGGGTCTATTTGAAAAAACAAAGCCAATGTTAATATGGGCAATATTGCGTTAATTCAGTAATAGTAATTGTTTATGGAGATTTTGGTGCTATCTTGCGATTTTGGTCAGCGAAAAACAAAGCCAAACAAAGCCAATCGCCGACCTTCGGTCGGAAATCAGGAACTCGAATTTCGAAATCCTAAACAATAGGATTGGTTGCTTGTTGTGGGGATTTTGGTTTGTTATACTCTTGCCGGCATTAAATAGGGATAGACGAATATGGGCAAGTCAAGGAGCTTTCTTTCGATAGCCGTACCGAGCGGAACGGTGTTTCTGTCGAGTTTCTGCATTATGGTGCTGGAATTAGTGGCAGCACGCCTTATTGCCAGGCACTTAGGCTCTTCCCTGTACACCTGGACGGCGGTAATCGGAGTCGTCCTGGCGGGAATTACGATAGGCAATTACTTAGGCGGGCGGATCGCGGATAAGTTCGCAGCCAGAAAAACCTTAGCGGTCCTCTTTGCCTTAGCCTCGGCGTCGTGCATCCTCACGGTCATTGCGAACAATCTTGTCGGCGGGTGGATATGGCTGTGGCGATTTGGCTGGCCGATGCGGGTGTTCAGCCACGTATCGTTGGTATTTTTGCTGCCGTCTGTATTATTAGGGACGATCAGCCCGGTAGTAGCGAAGATGGCCCTCGAACAGGGCCTGCCGACCGGAAGGACCGTGGGTGATATATATGCCTGGGGTGCAGCAGGCAGTATCGCGGGGACCTTTGCGACCGGATATTACCTGATCGGCGCAATAGGGACGGCCGCGATTATCTGGGCGGTGGGGGGCGTTTTGCTGCTGCTTGCCATCTGCTATTGGGCCAGGCTCTGGGTGCTGTATATTTGGGCGGCAATCTTTATTGCCCTGATGGCTTTGGGATTAGTGCCGGCCGGCTGGGCCAATGAAACCGGTGCCGGTCTGGCTTTGAGAGAAAAAGCCAATCCGGACATTATTTACGAAGATGAAAGCCAATATTGCTACATCGCCGTCAAGCGAATCTCCGAAAATCCCGACAGGCGAGCTTTCATGCAGGACAAACTAAAGCACAGCGACGTTGTGATGGACGACATACTCGATTTGAAATACTCGTACGAGCGGATTCACGCCGCGGCGACGCATCTGTTGAGCTGGGGCATGGATAAGCTCTCGGTCCTGGTAATCGGAGGGGGAGGGTATATCTTCCCGCGATATGTCGAGCGGGTATGGCCGGGGAGCAGGGTCGACGTTGTCGAGATTGACCCGGGAGTAACCGCCGCGGCGATGGAAGCATTCGGACTGGAGCGGGACAGCCCGATTAGAACGTTCACAATGGATGCCCGCAACTATGTCAATCAACTGCTCGAACAGAGACGGGCAGGGGGGCAGGCAGCGCAGTATGATTTCATCTATGAAGATGCCCTGAATGATTATTCTGTGCCGTACCAGCTCACGACGAAGGAATTCAACGACAAAATCGCCCGGATATTAGCCGACCGCGGCGTTTATATGATCGAGCTGATAGATATTTACGACAGCGGGCTGTTTGTCGGGGCTTTCGTCAATACGTTAGAGCAGACATTTGCTTACGTTTATGTCATTGCCGAGAACGAGCCCCGTTCGGTGCGAAATACGTTTGTGGTTATCGCCGGCAAGCACGAGATTAATCTCGAAAATCTCACTCTCGAAAAACAGGTTAGAAATCTGGATTTGTGGATGTTGAGCGATTCCGAGATAGATGCTCTGCGGCAAAAAGCCCGCGGAATTGTATTAACGGATGACTATGCTCCCGTCGAGAATCTTCTGGCGCCGGTTGTGCTTGCAAGCGCTATGGATTTGTTAGCGGAGGAATATCTCGCCCAGGCCGAGCAGCTCAAGGCAAAAGAAAAATGGGACGAATGCATCCTGAAATTCGAGGATATTATCAGCGTCGATCCGGGGCTGTCGATAAAGGCGTATAATGAAATAGGGATGATTCAGGCAGGGCGGGGCAGGCTCGCCGAGGCGATCGAGGCTTTCAAGAGCGCGCTTGAATATAACGAAAAGGCCGAAGTCCGGCAGAGCATGTCCAATATCCACTACAATATCGGGATAGCGCTGCAGAGACTGGGTGACAACGACGAGGCATCGAAGCATTTGCACAATGCGGTTCGGGGCTATCGGGAGGACTTTGCCAAAGAACCCGGTTCGGCGAAAATAGCCGGCCGGCTGGGCAATGCCCTGGCGACGGTCGGCAATTTTACTGAAGCGGCTGAATATTTCCGGCAGGCCGTGAATCTGGATCCGCTCGATATCGGGAACCATTCGATGCTGGTGCAGGCAATGGCGATTGAAGGGCGTTACGATGAGGCGATTGCGGAGCTGCAAAAAGCGATTGCCTTTATGTCACAAACCGGCAACAAAGAGGCGGCGGGGGAATTGAAAAAGCTTCTTGAGTTCGTCAAGCTCAGGAAATCGAATCAGAAAAAATAGTTTACTTCGATTCCGGGACCTTCTGGAAGAGCAGGCTCTCGCGAGGATTGTCTTTAGGGTCGAAGGGGAGTTTGTAGTTATGATATTTCTCGGTATCGACGACATATTCGGGGAAGCTGAGCCGGTCGGCCCACCAGGACTTGCCGTCTTCGGAAACCGAGCCTACGAAAAAGTCGCGGGTCCGGCCTTCGATGACATTGTCGCCGAGTTCGATGCGAAAGTGGTCTATCGCTATTTCGACGATAAGCTCTCGCTGCTGGTGGGAGTATTGAACCGTCCACAGGCCGGGTTTGTAAACTCCTTTGCCGCCCATTTGCATGGGCACGGTGGTTTTCCGGCCCGGTTGGAGTTTTGCCCTGCCTATACTGACTGTCGCGGAGGAAATTTTGCCGTCCGGCTCGAAGACGAATTCCCAGCCGCCTTCGTTTGCTTTCCATGTGCCGATGAGAAAATCCGGGAATTGCCCGTCGCCGTCGACGGTGACCTCGACGCCGTCTCTACTGCCGGCGGAACTCCGGCAGCCGGTAAGGACAGCAGCGAGGAAAATATAAACCAGCAAGAGCGAGAATCGTTTCATAAATCGAATTTTAGGAGACCTCGATATAAGCCGCAAGACAAAAAAAAGAGGCAAGCCTTTCGACTTGCCTCCTGGCTAACTAATTTGTTGGCCTTGGCCAAGGCAAACATTTTACCTGCGTCGACGCAGGAACAGACCACCAAGACCGAGCAATATAACAGTCATTGGCTCAGGAACAACCGTAACAGTAACTGAAGCGACAGGTGTAGTGTACTCAGGATCAAGGAAGAGTGAAATCGTAGCAGTGTCACCCACTGCGCCGACGTAGTCGAGGTTGAACTGAGAGCCTGCGGCTATAGGAGGATCTCCTGCCGGGCCCATTGATGGAGAAAGTTGAAAACCGGTGCCCCAGCCGGCTTCTGTGTAAGCTTCAGCGGCACCAAGGTCTCCTGCAGCGTCCAGTACGACGACGTTTTCCAATGATCCGGCGCCGCCTTCTTCAACGATAATATAACCCAACCAACTGGAGGCGTCCTCGCTTACTACGGTAATTGTGGTCGTTAAATCAACTTCAAAAGATTCCCCTTCCTGGCCATCGACTGTGATAAGCATTGCATTCGCAGCCGATGCCAGTCCAAGAACCAAAATCAATACTAATATTTTTCTCATCATCTTCTCCTTTCATTTCGTAGAAAAGATATAGTCTATTGAAATATCCAAGTCTCTTACTTCAAATTTGCCGATTACTTCGGCTCCGAGTCCCAGGCCTGTTACGGACAATCAGGAGCCGGACTATCGGCAGCTTGCCAGTTGGCGATCAGGATGTCCAGATCATTTGTCGAGACACGATATTTCTGCTTACCCTGGGGCAGATGATCGAAATCAGCACAAATCAGAGGAACACCACCAACCGTTTGGCCATCAATCTCGGCAAAGCTTTTATTCCATGCTGCAATGAGAATGTCCAGATCGTTGGTTGATACCCAGTATTTCTGCTTACCCTGAGACGTACCATCGGCGTCGCCATTGCACTGCCTTGCGTTAATACTGGCTATCCAGCAGTCGGGATTTCCTACGGCCAGCCATTCATCAGGTTGTGGACCCGTGTAGCCGCCAACACCTCCGATTTGAACATCTGTTGCGCCGGCCAAATCCACAGTTGCTTCCGAAGCATCTTCCAGCACCACATTGCCGCGTGTAGCATTAGTTGTCACAGTTACTTTGCAAGCCTCACTGCATGTGATGACGCAAAGCCTGCCCTCAAGAGCCGGGGCTTTGGTGTCATAGAGCGAACCCATTTCAATAGTAATGCCGTTTGTGCCGAGACCGCCCAGTGCGCCTGGATCGTCAGCGGCGGCTACGGGTGTGTAACCCTCTACTGCCCAATCACTGACTTCACCGGTTGTTGCATCGACGGTAATGTGCCGACTGAAGTTGGCCGGGAATATACCGTAGCCGTTGTTGTCATCCCCAACCGCGAAATCGCTGATTGCATCGATAGTTCCGGCATCGACCGTGATGTCAAGGGCGAAAGCCCTGACCAACTCGGTCCCCGAGTAGTCAATGGCGGCTTTTCCGTCACCTATATCTGTTACGGTGACGGCAACGCTTGCCCAGGCCGGTGTAGCTAATAAGACCACAACCAAAGCAAGAATAATCTTTTTCATAATACAACTCCTTCCTTTTCTTCTTCTTCTCTTCTTCTTCGCAGAACTATGCTCTGCAGTATCCTGGTTTTGTTTCCTGTCTGACAAAACATTATATTCGCTTGTTCAATTTATGATAAATAGTGCTTTGAAGCCATTGAACACAGCGTTCCGGCCGACAGGAGCTGCCGGAAATAAGTAAACTTAATTTCTGCCCTTGCCCACTCCTTTCTCGCCTACTGGCGGAACATGTGTGCCAAAATTACAGCACAGGTTTATGTTGGTGAAGATCAAATTCATCGTAACACAAGTTTCCCCTTACTTCAAGCAGAAAATGCTAAAAAACAAGTTTTTTTTGTGATTTTAGAGTTCGTATATGCAAATTCAGCGTCTCTATGGTAATGTTTAGTTCATGTATAACTTTCTGAAAGGACGACTACTATTTGTAAGACTGTGTCTCCTGACGGCGGTCTTAATCCTGATTGGCATTGGGATAGCCACTATTTACTCTGTTGGTAATCCCGCAGAGCACAGCCCTGACAGCAATGCCGAGGATTTGAGTCAAAAATGGGAAAGACAGGTCCTGTACGCCATAGTCGGATTAGCCGGCTTTATAGTGATTAACTCAATCAATTACAGACGTTTAGGCTCGATAAGCTACTGGATTTTCGCCGGCATACTCATACTGCTGGCTATACTGCTTGTTAGCAAATATGTCGTTGTTTTGCCTTTTGCAAAACCGATACATGGTACGTACCGTTGGATATCGTTCACTGTTGGAGGGCGGACGCTTCCATCTATTCAGCCTTCGGAGTTTTGCAAGCTGGCGTATATTCTGGCCCTGGCATGGTACTTGAGATATCGCAGCAACTATCGGAACTTCAAGGCCCTTATCGGACCATTTGCCCTGACGCTATTACCGATGGTACTTATTCTGCCCGAGCCGGATCTTGGAACCGTGCTGTTAATGATGCCGATTTTGTTCACAATGCTGTTTATAGCCGGGGCTAAGGTTAAGCATTTGCTGATTATTATATTTATGGCTGTTATGGTCAGCCCGTTTCTGTGGTTCAAAATGGAAGATTATCAGCGGGCCAGAATAAGCAGTGTACTTTTGCAGAACGCCTGGATTCGCGAGAAAGCCGAGCAGCGACCGATCCTGGGCAGGATTCTCGTGGGCACCAAATTCAGCACGAAAAAATGGAAGAATGGCTGGGGCTACCATCTTATCCGTTCGAAATATGCTATCGCCTCCGGTGGGACAAACAGCGCCAAAGGATACGGCTTCAGACGAGGGCCTTTCATTAAATACAATTTCCTGCCCGAAAGGCACAACGATTTCATCTTTGCCATAATCGCCCATCAATGGGGTTTCTGGGGCTGTCTGGGTTTGCTTGGGCTTTATGTTATTATTGTAAGCTGCGGACTTGAAATCGCGGCGAATAATACCGATCCGTTCGGCAGATTGCTTGCCATCGGTATTGTCGCAATGTTCGTAGTTGAGGTTATCATAAATGTTGGCATGACCGTCGGTCTTATGCCGATCACAGGCTTGACTTTGCCATTCGTAAGCTACGGCGGCTCAAGTCTGTTGGTTAGCATGACTTCTGTGGGGTTATTGAATAATATTGGGCGGTGCAGGCCGTTCAGCGTGGCACGCAAAGCGTAGTGCAAAACCTCCCAGCCGTGACTGGTGAATCGAGCAGCCGGAAATGATAAAAGGTTTTAGACAAATTGCGGGTCTTACGACGATCAGCAGAGTTTTCGGCATGCTGCGTGACATGGCGTTCGCCTATTTCCTCGGTGCCGCCGGTCTGATGGACGGCTGGGTGATAGCATTCAAAATACCCAACCTGGCAAGGCGCCTTTTCGGAGAAGGAGCGGCATCCTCATCGCTGATACCGGTATACAGCGAACAACTGCAGAGCGACCCCGAAGCGGCAAAGAAACTGGCCTGTACCGTGGTTACGGTAATCTTCATACTCCTGGCCGGGATCGTTCTGCTTGGCGAGGGGATTATCTGGGGCTATTACAGGTTTTTCAGCATCCATCCGAGCACGGACCTGAAGCTGACGCTCAGCGGAATAATGCTGCCATATACGATTTTGATTTGTGTCGTAGCTATTTTGGCCGGGATACTCAATGCGCACAGGCACTTCGCTATGCCGGCGGCCGCACCGATTGTGCTGAACATTTTTATCATCGGCTCGCTCTGCATCGGCGGATGGGGCTTCGGGATACAACCGGGCAGTCTGGTCTTTGTAGTTGCCGCAGCGGTCCTTGTTGCCGGGCTTGTTCAGCTATTTATGCAGCTTCGGCCGCTGCGGACAAGGGGAGTCTATATTCATCCGGCCTGGCAGGTCAGGTCGGAGGCGTTCAAGAAGATTATTTTCCTTATGGGGCCGATGATTCTTGGTTTGACGGTTACACAAATAAACACACTGGCCGACGATTTTATCGCTTTGTGGTTTTCAGGTTCACAGGAAAAAGGCGAAATCTTCTCACTGTTCAGCAGAGAAATCAGGTATCCGATGTGGGAAGGGGCAGTCTCTCAGCTTTTTTATTCGCAGCGGCTTTATCAGTTTCCGTTGGGAGTCCTGGGTATATCTCTGGCCACTGCGATTTTCCCTGTGATGAGTTCGGAAGCTGCAAGAAAGGATTTCGACGCCCTGGTCAAGACCATTTCACGCGGCATCCGAGGCGCTGTTTTTGTCGCGCTGCCCGCGACCGCAGGATTATTGCTGGTGCGCAACCTGGTGGTTTCGGTTATTTTTGAACGAGGACGGTTCACGGGTAGTGACACAACGCTTACGGCAGGGGTGCTCTTGTTCTATTCGCTGGGGTTATGCGGCTTCTTTATGCAGCAGGTCGTCACCAGGGCCTTCTATTCGATGCAGGATTCCAAAATGCCCGCCCGAAGCGCCCTGGTGGCAGTGTGTGTAAATATTGTTCTTAACCTGACACTGATATGGTTTATGGGGACGGCCGGGTTGGCGCTTTCAACGGCGCTGTGTTCGTATTTGCAGGTTGTGATTCTTGTTCTTGCGCTTCGCAGAAGGTTCGGCTCTTCGATATTGGATGGTATGTTGACTACGCTGATCAAAACAATTACGGCAACAATTCTTATGTGGATGGCTGGACAATGCTTTTTGTATCTGTGTCGAGAGCTGCCTGACGGCACGGGTTTTGATGTTTTGAGGCTTGCTGTAGTTGTGCCGACGGCGGCGGCTGTTTATACGGTGGCCGCAAAGCTGCTCCATATCGAGATGCTTTCTTTATTTGCGGGCAAAAAACCTCAATTTTGATACAAATGCAACTTGACATATGAAGGGTTTAAGATATATATCAATTTCATTACATAGAATTACTGTTTTGCCATTATATCTAAGGCTGAAAGGGCGGGGATGCCGAACTATGCTGATGCGAAATACTGTTTCTTTTGCATTTTCACGGGAGAAACAAATGCTTAAGAGAACACCTATCCTGGTGCTTTCGATACTTCTTTTTTGTCCTTTATCAGTCCGGGCTCAAGGATCAACCGTACGAGATATAGAGAAATCAGCGGCGGAACCGGGACAGTTGTATTCGCCATCTATCAGCCGAAAATTTTATGAGATAGCTTATGAACTGGCTAACTCCAAAGATGTCAGAGGACCTGAAATCGAACAGGCGATGGCATTCTTAACTGCCGCGATGAAACTCGATAGTAGCGCCAAGAGTGTGCGGTCCCTATTGATTGAGTTTGCCTGTCGGGAAACGGGATGGGATTATTCCAGTCTGGTGTATGATTTACTTGTTGATTATGTAGATGAGTCCGCCGACCTTGAGGTGGCAAAAAAGGCAGTCCGGTATTTGCTTGAACGGATGAATTCCCGTGAGGGGCGGGAGAAACTTCTTGAACAGATGTTGGGCGCTCTGGGCAGCAAGAACAAAATCCTGGGCTCTGAATTGGCTACTATGCTTGGTATAATAAAAGCTGAAAAGGCGGATTTGGAAGCTGCTGAGTTTTACCTTATGCAGGCCTATAAGAACAATAGATATAACTGGCTGGCCTTTGCAAAGCTGGCTGAGATCAAGCCCGATCGGATCGGCCCGGCAATTTATCTTGAACGTTTAAGATTAGCGATACGTGAGAATCCGTCGGAAATCGACGCTGCCATTGCTTTTGCACAACAGGCCGAACGCCTGCAGCTTTACGAGGCATCTGCAGCGGCTTATAAATATTGTGCCGACTTGTTTGATTATCTTTACCCGTCTGAAGCATTGCCGGCTCGCATCTATCTGCCCTGGGCCATCAGCAGCTACAATTCGAGGCAAAATCAATCCCAATGCCTGGAAATTGCCAGGCGTGTCCGGCAGGAAGGCGGATTTGACCTGCGTCTGGAGTCTATTGCGGGCAAAGCGGCAATTAAAATGGGTGACACTGAACTGGCAGCCCTGATATTCCGGGCTATCGAAGAAAAAACACAACGGCTCCTGGCGCTGCAAGGTTCAAATATAAATACAACTCAATCAGATAGTCCGGATGGTGAGTATTTACAGCAGGATTATAACAAACAATTGGCCTGGTTTTATTCCTTTGTCCTGCCGATGCCGCTCAAAGCAGTGAAGTGGGCTAACGTCGCCTATAAGGCTGACGATTCGCCCGTGACAGCCGCTGTTTTGGCGTATGCGCTTGTGATGAATAAAGATATGGAGTGGGCTAAGCCCCTCGTTAATAATTACGAGCGTAATCAAATTGCGGATTTGGCGCTGGCTATGATTCAACTGGCGGAAGGGCAAAATGATCTGGCAATTGAGACTCTTAATTTGGCAATTGCCAGGGATCCCGGATCGTTCGCGGCCGAGCGCGCAAAAGAAATTATGACTCAGCAGGGCAAAGAATATGTCCCGCCGGTTGAACCTAATACTGTGTTACCTGCATTACAAAATGTATTCGGCCAATCTCTCGTTCCTGTATTTACTCCTCCGGAGCAGATGGTCAGGGCCCAGCTTCAAATTCAGGGAAGTGTGTTTCCATACGGCAGCGAATTCAGTGGAGTTGCAGCAATAACAAATCTCTCTTCCGAGCCTCTTGTAATCAGTGATAATAGTTTGTTTAGAGGTAATATCAGAGTTGATGCCGATATTAGTGGAGATATCAGTAAAAATATACCGAATTTAGTGTTCACCAAGAAGCGGACGGCCTTCCTTATTGAACCTGGCCGCAGTATTCTTATTCCTATGCGACTTTTTACCGGCGAACTCAGAAAGACGCTCCTTACATACCCACAGGCATCTCTGGATATAGAATTTACTCTTTATATTGATCCGGTAATCACGAATGAGGGCAAAATTGCCAACAGGCTGATTTATATCGAGCCGATCAGGGTGAGCATAAAACGTCCGGGCATCGAGCTTAACGGCAAATATCTTCGAAACGAGTTTAATTCAATCTCAACAGCTCCTGTTGACCAAAAAATAAGTACCGCACAGCTTTTCACCGGGCTTTTGATGGAACAACATGCAATGTCTAATCGTAATCCGCTTTACAGATTTATGTATGCCGAGTGGATGAGGCCTCTATTGAGATCTGCATTATTGCACGAATCCGGACTGCTGCGTAATAGTGCTGAAGATGAGTGGGTCGTTAAGGTGCATACTATGGCTGATATGCTTTCTTTGCCTCTGGATCACGAACTAATAAGTGCTGTGGCGGAGAATTTGAATAATACTAAATGGCCGGTTCGTATGATGTCTATTTATCTGCTGACCAAAATCCCGGACAACAAATTCAATAACGTTCTGGACTGGACTGCAAAAAATGATCCGATCAAGGCTGTTCGTGATATGGCAATTGTCTTAGCCAGGGACCTGTCAGAACAGCAAGAACAATTATAAGAGGGCTTGGGGGAGAGAAGTCGGGATTTGAACCAATCAAGTGGGTTCCTCGTAGAATCTGATTATATACTATAAATTTCTTCGAAAAATAGGTTGTAATATCCTGATAATTTTGTAACATTCCGTCTTTCATTGGTAACTGAGATTTTGGAACAGCAGTTATAAGCTCTGTTTTTTTTGAAAGGATTACGTAGATGCCAGCTAAAGTAGATGAAGAGAAATGCACTGGTTGTGAAACCTGTGTAGCAGAGTGTCCAAGCGAAGCTATCAAGATGGTCGAAGAGAAGGCCGTCGTCGATGATGAAGCCTGCATTGATTGCGGAGTTTGCGTTGACGCCTGCCCGGAGGAAGCAATTACTATGGAGTAAATCAGGTTGGCCCCATCGTCTAGGTAGGCCTAGGACACCGGGTTTTCAACCCGGCAACAGGGGTTCGAATCCCCTTGGGGCTATTCGTTGAGCGGCCAGGAATGCGGTTTTTAGCGCGTCTTGGCCGTTTTTATGTCTCTGATTATCTACTGAAATCTCCTGTTTTCTGCGGTTACTGTCCAAGCAGGGCGACAAGACAAAATCCCCGAAGTTCGGCAATTGGCTTTGTTTGGCTCCATTCGACGCTGCTCAGAGCCTGCCCTGAACGTAGTTGAAGGGACAAGCTTGAATTGGCTTTGTTTTCTCGCTGCTTTCGTATCCTAAAATCTCCATAATCCTTTGCTATTACTGATTTAACAATAATTTGTCCATTTTAAAATTGGCTTTGTTTTTTCAACCCCCAGAACAGGTCTGGGGGCTAACTGAGATTGGCTTTGAATTGGCTTTGAATTGGCTTTGTTTGGGTTTGTTTTCACCAAGTGTCCAATCCAATTTATTTCTCGTATCCCCTTGTTGTAATTGACTTTACGCTCATTTTGCCCTTTCAAAAATTGGCTTTGTTTTTTCAACTTAAGCTCAATTTTTCGTCGTTTTCTACTCTTTTTCACCTGTTTTTTTCATTATTCTGCCTTTTTTCGACTATATTTCTCAATTCTACATTCTAAATTCACCATCCTGTTATCCTGTCTACTATATTCATTTTGTTACATATTATACGAAATCGCACACGAAAAGGTCGAATAAAATCCCAAATAATCTCCGTGAGACGCCGTTCTTAATATTTGCCACAGAGGACACAGACGCCGTCCTGAGCGAAGTCGAAGGAGAGCACAGAGAATGAATATTTTTAAGAAAGGGGAAAAATAAGAATTTTTTGACAGGATAACAGGATGCACTTGATAATTTATTGGGAATCCTTTTGTTAATCCTGTTATCCTGTCTATATCTCTTTTTCTGTGTAAATCTTGTAAATCCTGTCGAAGAAATATAAAAAACTTGTCTTTTTACTCGTTTATGGGCATTATATTACAAAAGGCGTGATTCACCACAGAGCGCAAACCTTCCTCGAATCGCCTGATTTTCACGCCGTACCTGTTTAGCCGTATTTAGTTGTTAGTCGTTATTTTTGGGCTTTCTTGTGCCCTTATGAGTGAAGAGGCGTTAGCTGCCGGCCGAAGGCCACGACATACGACATACGACATACAACATACGATATACGATATACGATATACGACATATGTGTCTTGTCCTGTGATAGGTTGTCAGATAAATGATATGATAACTTATTGCAGGAGTGTAGAATGGATCAGAGAATCATTGTTCGTTACAGTATGAGTTTTAAGCAGCAGGTTGTTGAAGAGTTAGAGTCGGGTCGGTTTTCGAGCATTTCGGAAGCTAACGAGCACTATGGCATCGCAGGAGCCGGAACAGTTCGAAGCTGGCTTGTTAAGTACGGAAGGAATCATTTGTGTGCAAAGGTGGTACGCGTGGAAAAACCTAACGAGAAAGACAAAATACTGGAATTAAAAAAGCAAATCAGGCAGCTCAAAGAGGCCCTGGGGCAAACACAGGCCGAGAATGTCATCAATCAGGAATTTCTCAAGATAGCCTGTGAAGAAATGGGCAAGGATGTCGAGAGTTTCAAAAAAAAAGTCGGCACCGAGCTGTTCACCAAGCCGGACAATTCTCTCAGACAGGCGTAGGACGGCTTTGCAAGGTGGTAAATATGAGCCGGCAGAATTACTATAAGCACCGTTACCGACGTCAGAGACAGCATGTTGACGAGGCGTTTATTCTGTCGCTTGTGCGACGCGAGAGGGCCGTTCAGCCTCGGCTGGGAGGCCGTAAGCTTCTTCATATATTGCGTGCTGAATTTGAGCTTGGTGGCGTTTCTATTGGCCGGGACCGCTTCTTTTCGTTGCTTGCCGGAGAGGATATGTTGATAAAACGGCGTACAAAACATTGCAGGACGACCAACAGCAGGCATTTTTTCAGGGTATACGGCAATCTTCTTAAAGATTCTTGTCTTAGCGGCCCTTGCGAGGCGGTGGTCAGTGATATCACTTATATTCGTACGGATGAAGGGTTTATGTATCTGTCGTTGATAATGGATTCATACAGCCGTGCGATTCTGGGCTACGATTGCAGTGACAGTCTGGAAGCAGAAGGAGCGTTGCGTTCTTTGTCGATGGCTTCGAGGCAACTCAAAGATTGTTCCGGGGTGATTCATCATTCCGATCGTGGCATCCAGTATTGCAGTACAGCGTATGTTGAAAAACTCAAACGCGGCGGATTTCGGATCAGTATGACCGAAATAAATCACTGTTATGAGAACAGCAAGGCGGAGCGTTTGAACGGTATTCTCAAGGATGAATATGGCCTTGGAGGACGGTTTTTGAGCAAGTCTGATGCTCGTAGAGCGGTTCGTGAGGCTGTGATGCTGTACAACTACCGTCGTCCGCATCAAGAATTGGGGTATCGGTACCCAATGGAGGTTCATTCGGCGGCTTGAACCTGGCCTCCTTCGCTACGCTCAGTCGGCCAGGTTCAAGCCAAAGATCAATAAAGATATGGAAACAAAAGTGACAACTTTTAATCAGGACTTGACATGAAATACGATATACGGATTTATATGGGAAGGCTTTCGAGGATGAGAATTTTAATTAGACAGTGTTACTTAAATTTTAATAGGTGAGTGTTAGTTTTCTCATGGTTGAAAAGACGGATGCAATCGCGTTGTTAGGAAGGAATCTCAATAGGACAGACATGCTGATCGAGGCCATGACGAAGATTAAGGCGTATAATCGACTATACCAAATGGAGCATGCGCATGATCGAGAGTATTTAGAGGTGGTGAAGAGTGTCCAAAATAAGCAGTTGGAGGAAATTGAACAGTCCTGTGCAGAACACGCCATAGTTTCCTTGGCTACAGCTTTCGAAACGTACTACAAGGAATTACTACAGCAAATGCTTTCCGAGTACCCAGACTACTTCCTCTCAAGGGACACCAAGTACTCTGACAGAGTAAAGAGGCTAATTAAAGATAGCCAACCAGTGACGTATGAGGAAATCGGGCAGGCACTAAACTTAGGAAGCCGCTTCGATTACTATGAGTTCTTAAAAGCCTACGCAATCCCATTCCTTTCATCGGATAAAGAGGACTTCATTGAATACGTATACCTGCTACGAAATATTTACGTTCACAATGCTGGAAGGCCGGATGCGAGAACGAGGAAAAACTAGGGACAGCCACCTATTAATGGCTGGGGACAGTACACATAAAACGGTGACTGTCCCTAATAATAATAAGTAGTTAGCCCTATAAATATTTATGAAGCTCCCAAAAAGATTAGATACTCATATTAAAGAGTCAGCCTCCTGGAAAATATTAGAGAATAAAGTTCCAGCGGAGTGGGTTATCCGAGAAGTTTCCGAACGTGATTATGGTATTGACTGCTATATTGAACTGGTGAACAAAGATAATGAAATTACCGGCGATCTCTTATCAGGACAGCTTAAGGGAACTGAAAAAATTAAGTGGAAGGCAAAACGAAATGAAGTTAGAGAAGCAACATTTTCAGGTATTAAAATAGAGACCATTCATTACTGGATGAATCTACCCGTGCCAGTTTTCTTACTAGTGGCGGATTTAACAGATACTAAATTATATTTTGCCTCCGTCAAGCAACAAGTTCGATCTCAATATAAAAAATACCTAAAACAAAAAAGCCTGAGTTTTACACTCACCAACATCTTTCAGTTGGGAACAGATATAGGCTATGTTGTTTTCATGGCCTTATATATTAAGGAAAAATTTCACAAGGAGTTTGCATCAAACCTACGTACACTATTTGTCCAGTGGCAGAATTATCTAGACTTCATGCATGAACATCAACATTTGGATTGTTTTCTGGAAGCCGAGCCTGATGAAGAATTGCTTTTTATCCATATTTACCTAACATTATATGCTCTCAGTAAACAACTTGCTTTGGATTGGGATATAGAAACTTTAATCGACATCATAAGAAAAGACCAAGAAACCTGGAAGGATTCTTATGGTTTATTTCACTATCAAACATTCACAAATATACTTCCTTCATTAGAAAGAAAGTTTTTTGAAATTATTGAAAAAGCAAGAGACAGAGTGACTAAAAAAGAAAGAGAATACTGGGAACGGACAGATTTAATTTTATATCGTATGGCCCACAAGCTTGACTACCTTAAACCAGGGTATACATCATATTAGCTGAGAATTAATTGAATTAATTAGGGACGCATCATTTTATGAAAACGAAATGGTACCAATAATAGGGTTCGTCCCTATTATCACTCCGAGAGAATTAACCCAACTTTCGCAGTTAGGCACCTAAATCGGCACTTTTGATAGCGGCAGCGGAGAATTAAAGGTGTCCGGTACATTTTTCGATGTGGGGGTACATTTTTCGATGAGTTGTGCTTGCTAATGATAGTAGCGTATGGTGGGGTTTGCCCCACCTTCAAGAATGTCACGTGCTTTGTTCGGTGGGCTAAAGCCCACCCTACATTACGGCGGAGTTTTGGGCCGCAGAGATCGGCTTGAATTAAGTCGTTAGAATTTTTGTGTTTTTAACCCTCGGGAGATTGCGTTTTTCTTCTGAGGGTCTATATTTTATAATCCAGCCGGGCTTAAAATAATCTGGTCAATGTATATATGGTCTCTGTCTTCGCCGCCCTGAGCGGAAACGGTGCCGTCGCCTAAGCCGATAGTGATTTTATTTACAGAGGTCAAATCTACGCCGCCGTCACTGAACAGCCCAAGGGCAATGTTCCACTGACGCCATGAATCAGACTGACACGCATGGGTGAATGTCTCGACCCTGAAGCTTTGGCCGGATGCATCCTCCAGCGTCAAATACATCAGATGCTCGGTGTTTTCTTTTTCACCAACGAATGACAGCGACAACTCCTCGACAGATTGAGCCGTCCAATCCTGCGGACTATCAAATGTCCTCGTGGCCTCGGTAAAGTAGGGTGGATACTGGTTCTGGAATTCGAACCGCATGGAGTTGTTCTCGCCCGACGCCAGAAAGACATATTCGACCCCAGCTTCTTCAATGTTGTTGACCCATGCGCTCCTTATGTCAACATCATTGGTGTATGATTCAAAATCATCCACGATCAGATAATCCGCTACCGTAAAGGTCCAGGTGTGGCCTGTCACCGTGCCGGAGGGGCCGACTTGATCGATCCTCCACTCGTACGTCTGGCCGATTTCAAGATTCACGGGTGTATATGTGGTTCCTGCCGGTGCAGGATCAACCTTTTCCATCGCTCCGGCCTTGCCGATCCACAGCTCGCGGCCTGTCGCAAACTCCGCCTCGATCCAGTTCAGGGCCGTATCGACGGGCACATCAATCGTGCCATCGTCGGGACTTGGAATAACCGCTGCCGGACCATCCGAGGCAGATGAGACGCTGTCAAATGAGCCATGGTAGCCGACCGGTTGGGGAGCTAC
>Ga0307379_10002476_pt1 | contig 27380 bp, 28 predicted proteins | sample UN2MG_FD_202237 | JGI IMG/M metagenome (GOLD analysis project Ga0307379, IMG submission 202237) | Soil microbial communities from Risofladan, Vaasa, Finland - UN-2 | ecosystem: Environmental > Terrestrial > Soil > Coastal area > Acid sulfate soil | place: Finland: Risofladan, Vaasa | collected...
GACGCGCCTCTATGCATTCAACCCGCGGTATCCTTTTCTGCGGGAGTTGGAGGCCCTGCTCGACAAGGCCCTGTCCTTCTATCCCGAATCGGATCGCGGGGCGCTTCTGATGAATCGCCGGCGACCGAGGAGGGCCGGAAAACCGCATGAAGCCGATTAGCGAGATGTCGGCAGGCGAGTTGGCGGCGTATGTGGCCAGTCACCTCAAGGGGCGCGGCATCGAAGTCGTGCTCTCCGGCGGAGCCTGTGTGACGATCTGGAGCGAGGGACGCTATGTGTCCGCCGACGTGGACCTCATCGGCGGCGGGATGACGCCCCGGTTGAGCCTGCGAAAGGCGCTGGCCGAAATCGGTTTCGTGGAGCAGGGGAGGCAGTTCGTCCATCAGGACGCTCGGTTTTTCGTGGATTGCCCGTCGGGCCCGGTCGCTTTGGGGCGCGAGGCTCCGAAGGAAATCCGCACGATGCAGTTTGCGACCGGCAGCCTGCGCCTCCTCTCGCCGACCGATTGCGTGAAGGACCGGTTGCTCGCGTGGTATCACTGGCAGGATCGCCAATCGCTGGAACAGGCGGCGCTCGTGGCGGAGCGGAACCCCGTGGACCTGGACGAACTCGGCGAGTGGTCGAAGCGCGAGGGGAAAGCCGGCGCCTTCGAGGAGATTAAGGGGCGTCTCTCGCCGTCGCGCTGACAACAGGTGGGCTTTGCGATTGACTCTCCCGGTGCGCGTTCCTAGCATCAGGTGCGGCTCGTGGCCATTTTATCCGGCTGGTGGGGGATCATATGAATTACTTCCTTGTCGCAGCCACTGTCTTGGGGATGGCGGGTTCTTTGGCCGTTGCCGCCACGCCGAATGAGACCGCGAAGGCCTGGCAGGTCTTCGATTCCATCTACGGGGCGGACCTGGCGCGGGTCAAGGCAACGCCGCACACCGCCGATGACCTGGCCTTGGCCGCCAAACTCCTGGACGACGCCAAGGTTCTGACGGCCCATCCGGCCCTTCTCGAGTGCTTGTGCGAGAAGGCGTTCGACCTGGGCGCCCCGGCGCCGGCGGGTTACGAGACGGCCCTCGGGGCCATGACGCTCTTGAAGGAGCGGATACCCGAGAGGCGGCCCGCGTGCGACGAAAAGGCGCTGGTCATCCGCCAGCGGCAATACACGGCGGCGCGGACGCCTGCCGACCGCCAGCAGGCGGGGGAGGCGTTGCTCGAGGCGCTGCTGGCAGTCGCCGATGCCCGCATCGAGGCGGATGAGATCCAGGCTGCCGCAGACCTGCTTCAACAGGCCGAGTCCGTCGCCCGCGCGATCGGGTCCGAACGCCTGGAACCTGTCCGGGCCCGGGGGCGCTGGTTGGCGATCCAGCGCCGGGCGGCCCAGGAAATGGACCGGCTGAAGCAGGCGCTTCTGTCGAACCCGGCGGACGCGGCCGCGCGCGAGAGATTGATCCTCATCCTTCTGCTGGACTTCGACGATCCCGTGAAAGCCGTCAAGTGGCTCACCGAAGATTGCGACGCGGATCTTCGCAAGCATGTGCTGGCGGCGGCGAATCCTCTGGACGAAACCCCCGAACTGGCCGCCCTGGAAATGGGCGAGTGGTACCGCGGCTTGGCGGAGGGGGCGGCCAAGGAGTCGCCGTCGGCGGCGTATGCACGCGCCAAGGCGTACTACGAGCGGTTCCTCGCCCTCCATGCAGCGGACGACCTCGTGCGGGCCCAGGGTCTGCTGGCGCTCAAGCGCGTGGACGAGGCGCTAGACAGGCTCGGCGCGCCTCAGGCCGCTCCCGCCGTCCGGCCGGGCTGGATGAATCTCCTCACCGTTACCGATGTTGACAAGGACCGTGTGGAGGGCGAATGGGTCAAGACGGCGGAAGGCCTCCGAGGGCGGGGGGGGTATGCTTCGCGCATTGTCTTCCCCGTCGCGCTGGAAGGCGATTACGAACTGGAACTCAAGTGCGTGTGCAAATCCGGCGAGAGTGTCAAAATTATCCTTCCAGTGGGCAGCACGTTGGTTACGGTGGGCGCGGAAACTGGGTACATCGGACTGGGCCGGGTTGACGAGCGAGTTTCCAACCCCAAAGAGCATCCGAGATCCAGTTCCGAAGGCCTCCCCGGCGAAGGAGTTCCCTGGACGATGCTCATCCAGGTGACGACCAAGGGAGACGGTGCCGGCATCAGCGTGGCTCTGAACGGCAAAGTGCTCATCAACTGGCAAGGTCCGCAGGCGGCTCTTTCGAATACCGTCTGGCGCCTTCCACAAACTTCTTGCGCGGGGGTCGGGCTTCACGAGACCGAGGCGGTTTTCACATCGGTCCAGGTGCGAATGCTCACAGGCAAGGCCAGGCTCCTGAGATAGTCCTCCTGCTGCAAGGTGTCATCTTGCCGCGTGTCCTTTGCGCTTGACTCTTCCTGTGGGCGTTTTTAGCATCATGCGACGCTCGGCGGTCGGCACGCTGCCGAGCGTTGACCGTCAAAAGGAGCGGCCGCTTGTCCGCGTCGCCATCCCCATCCCGACCGCCTGCCGTCACCGCCCTGGTGCTGAACTGGAACGGCGCCCGGGTGGTCGGCGACTGCGTCCGCTCGCTCCAGGTCCAGGAGTATCCGGCCCTGGAGGTGCTTGTCGTGGACAATGCCTCGATGGACGGGTCGGCGGAGATGCTCGAGCGCGAGTTTCCCCGCGTCCGCATTCACCACAATACGGCGAACCTCGGCTTCGGCGGAGGCAATAATAGCGGCATCAACCGCATCCGGACGCCCTACATCCTCATGTGCAATAACGATATTCGCCTGCAGCCCGACTGCGTCCACCGCCTCGTGGAGTGCCTGGAGGCGAACCCGGAGGCGGGGGCGGCGGCACCGATGATCGTGCTGGCGGCGAGCGGCCTGGTGGATGCCGCAGGGATCGTCGTTTGCCCGGACGGCCTGGCGCTGGGCGGCGGCCGGGCCCGGCCGCCCGACGCGCTGCGCCAAGGCGGCGAAGTTTTTTACGTCTCCGACTGCTGTTGCCTTTATCGTCGGGCGATGCTTGAGGACCTGCGCCTGCCGTCGGGCGAAATCTACGACGAAGACTTCTTCGCCTACGCCGACGAGACGGACATGGGTTGGCGGGCGCAGCGGCGGGGGTGGAAAAGCCTGTATGTGCCGGAGGCCCTCGTGTATCATCATCACGCGGCCTCGAGCGGGTCGGTCTCGCCGCTCCTGGCGCGCCTGGTCGAGCGGAACCGCATCTGGGTGGCGGTGAAGAATTTCCCGACGTGGCTCGTGCTGGCCGGCCTGGCGTGGAGCGGCTACCGGTACTTCTGGCAGGTGTGGGGCGCGATCGCCGGCAAAGGCCGCGCGGGGGCCATGGCCTCCGAGCGATCCAAGGGCGAGATGGCCCACCTCCTGTGGCAGGCGTGGCGCGAGGCCTGGGCGGGACTCACCAAAATGCTCCGCAAGCGGGCCTGGATTTTGCGAAGCGGGCCGATGGGGCCCGGTCGGCTGCGGGAGATTTTCCGGCGGTTCGGCATCGGGGCCCGCGACATCGCTTTGCGAGACTAGCGGCGCGCGTTTAGCCGCAACCCCGAAGGGGTGCGGGTGGAGTTGAATGGGACGGAGATGCGAGCATGACGATACCGGTGTTTCGCCCGAGTTACGGCGAGGAGGAGTTCGAGGCCGTCCGGGCGGTGATGGCGTCGGGGTGGGTCGGCCTCGGGCCGAAGACCGCCGAGTTCGAAAAAAGGTTCGCCGAGTACCTCGGCGTCAAGCATGCTGTCGCCCTGAACAGCGGGACGGCGGCGCTGCACCTGGCGATGATCGCCGCCGAGGTTGAAGGCCGCGAGGTTATTACGACGCCCTTGACGTTCGTCTCGACGAACCACGCCATCCTCTACGCCGGCGGCAGGCCCGTCTTCGCCGACGTCGAGGAGGCCAGCGGCAACATAGACCCCGAGTCGGTCCGTAAACTCGTCACGAAGAAGACGCGGGCGATCGTGTGCGTTCATTACGGCGGCCGGCCGTGCAAAATGGAGCCGCTCCTGGAGATTGCGAAGAAGCATAAACTTATCTTGATTGAAGATACGGCCCACGGCTGCGGGGGCGAGTGGCGGGGACGCAAACTCGGCGCGATCGGCGACCTGGGGTGCTTCTCGTTCCATGCCGTCAAGAACCTCGCCACGGGCGAGGGCGGCATGCTGGTCACGAACGACGCGGAGACCGACCGCCGCCTGCGGCGCCTGCGGTGGTGCGGCATCACGAAAGACACCTGGAGCCGAGAGGCCAAGGGCGACCACCAGTACTCGTGGTACTACGACGTGGTCGAACTGGGCTACAAATGCCACATGAACGACATCCCGGCGGCGATCGGGCTGGTGCAACTGGCGCGCCTGGATGAGATGAACGCCCGCCGCGCCGCCTGGGCGAAGCGCTACGACGAAGCCCTGGCCGACCTGGATTGGATTCAGCGCCCCGTTGCCGAGCCCGACACCAGGCCCGCCTGGCACAACTATGCCGTCCAGACCGACCACCGCGACGGGTTGAACGCCTACTTGGCCGAGCGAGACATATCCACGGGCGTCCATTACATTCCGAACAACCATTACGCGCTGTACAAGAAGTGCCGCGGCAAGACGCCCGTCTGCGAGCGGATCTGGAAACGGCTGCTGACGCTGCCGCTGTACCCGGACCTGACGGAGGAGAATTTCGGGCGGGTCGTCGAGGGCATCCGCACTTTCGGCCGGTCCAAGAAGTTGAACGCGTGACGTGGTGGTGCTTCGAGCCCCGACCTTTGGTCGGGGTCATTTCACCCGGCGATGTGTGCATCGTTGCGGGGCGAGCATGGAAGAAGCGAATTGCATCCTGTGCGGCCAGGCAGGCGAGCGGCGATTTGAGAAGGCCGACAAGTTCCCGCCTCACGAGCGGTTTCGCGTCGTGCGGTGCGCCTCGTGCGGGCTGGGGTGGGTGAGCCCGCGCCCGTCGCCGGCCGAGATCGGCCGGTACTATCCCGACACCTACAGTTGGAAGCCCGAGACCGACGGGACCGAGGGCCTCGTCCACCGCCTGGAGCGTGCGTATCGGTTTCACCTGCTGCGGTTCGAGACGCGCTTGCTCCTTCGCCGCACCGACCTTGGGCCGGGCGACAAGGTGCTGGACGTCGGATGCGGGAGCGGCGACCGGCTGCTCGTGATGAAGGAGGCGAATCTAGCGCCGGCGGGCGTCGAACTCACCGCCGCCGCCGACTACGCCCGCGAGCGCCTCGGCCTGGACGTCCGCCGCGGCACGCTCGAGCAGGCGGCCTTCGAGGCCGGCGCGTTCCGCGCGCTGACGCTTCACAATGTCCTCGAGCATGTGCACGATCCGCGGTCGGTCCTGGCGGAGGCGCGGCGGGTGGTCGCTCGCGAAGGGTGGCTCGTCATCCAGGTGCCGAACGCGCAGAGCGTGCAGGCGCGGCTGTTCGGTCGGCGGTGGGCGGCGCTGGACGCCCCGCGCGACCTTTACTATTACACGCCGGCGGCGCTGGGTCGGCTGCTGGAGTCGGAAGGCTTTGCCGTCCAAAGCGTCGCGCATCGGACGAGTTTTCTCCATCCACCGACGGCCGTCATCAGCCTCCTGCCGTGGACGGACCCGCAGCGGTTCTGGGCGGCGGAGGAGCAGGGCAGCCGGGCGGGAGCGCTCGTGCGGCGATTGGTGTGGGCGGCGACGACGCTGGCCGTCGCACCGGCCGTCTGGACCGAATCGGTCCTCGGCTCGAGCGCCATTCCGACCGTGTTCGCGCGGAAGAAGGCGTAAGCCTCGCGCCGCGTTTCCGGCCCAGGCCGATAGGGGCTGGACATTTCGCCTTCCGGCCGATAGACTCCTCTCCAGGCGTTTGGCGAAAAGATTTGCACGTTTTCGGCTGGATTAACAGGTGCTGTGCTGGGTAAATGAACCATGCCACGAGAGCCGAATAGCGGCCGGGGAAGCCGCGACGTGGACCTGGGAGACCGCCGCGCCCTGACCATCATCCCTGCCTACAACGAGGCGGATTGCATCCAGCGAGTCATCCGGGACCTCCGGGAGCGGGCGCCGTGGACGGACGTCCTGGTCGTAAACGACGGCTCGCGCGACGCGACCGCTCAGCGGGCCCGCGAGGCGGGGGCACGCGTCATTGACCTGCCGGTGAATCTGGGCATCGGCGGGGCGGTCCAGACCGGCTACCGCTACGCCTGGCAGGAAGGCTACGATGTGGCGTTTCAGTTTGACGGCGACGGCCAGCACCGGGCGAGCCGGCTGGCGGACCTGGTTCGGCCGATCCTGGCGGGCGAGGCCGACCTGGTCATCGGTTCGCGGTTCCTGGAGTCGCGCGGCCTGAGGGCGACCGGCATGCGCTGGGTGGGCATCAAGATTCTGTCGGTGGTGCTCTCGCTTTCGCTGCGGCAGCGGGTGACGGATCCGACGTCGGGGTTTCGTGCGGCCGGTCGGCGGGGCATTCGACTTTTTGCGCGCGAGTATCCGCAGGATTATCCCGAGCCGGAGTCCCTCGTGCTCCTCCACAAGCAGGGCCTCCGGGTTTGCGAGGTGCCGGCCACGATGCGTCGGCGGCGCGAGGGAACCAGTTCCATCCGTCCGCTCCACAGCGCCCATTACATGTCGAAGGTGCTCCTGGCCGTCGTCATGGATCTTTTCAAGGCGCCGGTGCACCTGGGCGAGGAGGTGGCCTAGTGTACTTCTTTCGATGGGAACATCGGGTCGCGCTGATCCTGGCGGGCGGCGTGCTGCTCCTGACGACGCTCGAACTCATTCGCAAGCGCCGACTGCGCGAAGAGTATTCCGTCCTGTGGGTCCTGACGGCCGTGGGCATCCTCATCTCCGGAATCTATCCGAGGGTCCTGGAATGGGTGGCGATGCGGATCACCCTGCACCCGTCCGTCCTGATGACGTTCCTGTGCGTCCTGTTTCTGATGGCGATTCTGCTGCACTACTCGGTGGTCATCTCGAAACACTCGGAGCGCGAGAAGGGCCTGGCGCAGGAGGCGGCGCTCCTGAAAGACGAGATCGCACGCCTCCGCGAGGAAGTCAAAGAAGTGAAGAAACAGCCCCCCGAACCGAAACCTCGCCCGCCCGCGCTGCGGACCTAGAGCGTGGTTCGCCCCTAGGGCGTCCCGGCCGGGTTTTCCGTTGACTTGGCGGCCACCCGGCCGATATACTGCTTCCGACAACTGAATACTGGCGCATCTTATCCAGAGTGGCTGAGGGAAGGGCCCAACGACGCCACAGCAACCGATCCACCGACGTCCCGCAACGTTCGGGACAAAGGCGGATGGCAGGTGCTAACTCCCGCCCTGATTTTGGGGAAGATAAGAGAGCCGCGCGAGTCCAAACGCACGCCTCTTCTTATCCGGTCCGAACGGACCCGAATAGGGAAGAGGCGGTTTGTGTTTCCGGCCCGGCCCATCTGCCCGCAGAAAGGAAAACCATGACCGAGCCGACGTTCCACGGATTCGACACCCGGGCGCTCCATGCCGGACATAAGCCCGACTCTCAGACCGGCGCCCGCGCGGTCCCCATCTGGCAGACCACCAGTTACGTCTTCCGCGACACAGCCCACGCGGCGCGCCTGTTCGCGCTGGAAGAGTTCGGCAACATCTACACGCGGATCATGAACCCGACGACCGACGTTCTGGAACAGCGCGTCGCTGCGCTCGAGGGCGGGGCCGCGGGCCTGGCGTTCTCGAGCGGCATGGCGGCCATCAGCGCCGTCATCCTCACCCTCGCGAAACAGGGCGATGAAATCCTCTCCACGACGCGCCTGTACGGCGGCACGGTGACGCTCTTTTCGACGACGCTCCCGCGCATGGGCATTCGCGTCGAGTATGTGGACAGCGACGAGGCCGACGCCTTTGCCTCGCGCATCACCGACCGCACCAAGGCCGTTTACCTGGAGACGATCGGCAACCCGAAACTCACCGTGCCCGCGCTGTCGGCCATTGCGGAGGCGGCTCATGCGCGCGGCGTGCCGGTCATCGTGGACAGTACGACCGCCACCCCGGCCCTCTGCCGGCCCATCGAGTACGGCTGCGACATCGTCGTCCATAGCCTGACGAAGTATCTGGGCGGCCACGGCAACTCGATCGGCGGTCTGGTGGTGGACAGCGGACGGTTCCCGTGGGACAGCGGGCGGTTCCCTGAGTTCGTCGAGCCGGACCCGAGTTATCACGGCCTCGAGTTTTACGAGACGTTCGGCGAGGCGACCTTTGCCGTCCGCACGCGCGTCCGGACGCTGCGCGACCTGGGCGGGTGCATCAGCCCGTTCAACTCGTTCCTCATCCTGCAGGGCATCGAAACGCTCGGGCTTCGGATGGCGCGGCACTCGGCCAGCGCCCTGGCGGTGGCCAAGTTCCTCGCAAAGCACAAGAAGGTCGCCTGGGTTCTCTATCCGGGCCTGGAGAACCACCCATCGCACGCGCGGGCGGGGCGATATCTCCCCGACGGGGCGAGCGGACTCGTGGGGTTCGGCGTCAAAGGGGGACTGGAGGCCGGCAAGCGGTTCATCGAATCCTTGCGGCTCTTCAGCCACTTGGCGAACATCGGCGACACCCGCAGCCTGGCCATTCATCCGGCCTCGACGACGCACCAGCAACTTTCCGAGGAGGAACAGCGGCAGGCGGGCGTCACGCCGGACTTCGTCCGCCTCTCGGTGGGTCTGGAGACGCTCGACGATATCCTGGCGGACCTGGAGCAGGCCCTCGCCAAAGCATAAATGCGCGTTTAGCCGCCGCGCCCGCCACGGCGGGTAAACTTGCGCGGCGCGCTGTTGTCAGGGAGCACAGACTTGGCCACCGATGACGACATCCCGGTCGCCGACGACAGCCGACTCGGCGGCGTGCACAGCGTCGGCCTGGTCCGGACGCAGTCGTTCACCTTCGCTGAGCCGCCGGACGAATTGGAATTGGAGTGCGGCCAGCGTCTCGGCCCGATTACGCTGGCCTATGAGACGTACGGCGAACTCGCTCCCGCGAAGGACAACGCCGTTCTGATTCTCCACGCCCTTTCGGGCGACGCCCACCTCGCCGGATACCACGCAAAAGACGACCGCAAGCCCGGATGGTGGGACCTCATGGTCGGCCCGGGCAAACCGTTCGACACAACGAAATACTTTGTAATCTGCGCCAACATCCCCGGCGGGTGCAAGGGCAGCACCGGCCCCTCCAGCCCGAACCCCAAGACCGGCCGGCCCTACGCGATGGATTTCCCGATGGTCACCGTCGGCGACATGGTCCGGGCGCAGGAAAGGCTCATCGACCACCTGGGCATCGAGCGGCTTCTGTCGATGGCGGGCGGGTCGCTGGGCGGCATGCAGGTCCTCGAGTGGGCCGTCCGGTACCCCGAGCGCGTGGCGAGCGCCATGTCCATCGCCGCCACCGCGCGCCTCAGCGCCCAGGGCATCGCCTTCAACGAGGTCGGACGCCAGGCCATCATGACCGACCCGAACTGGCGCGACGGCAACTACTACGGCCACGAACCGCCGCGCGCGGGCCTCGCCATCGCGCGCATGATCGGCCACATCACGTATCTGTCGGACGATCAGATGCACGAGAAGTTCGGCCGGAGGCTCCAGGACCGCGAGACGGTCGGCTACGACTTCAAGGCTGATTTCCAGGTCGAAAGTTACCTCCGGTACCAGGGCGACAGTTTCGTCCGGCGATTCGACGCCAACTCGTATCTCTACATCTCGAAGGCGATGGACTACTTCGACCTGGCCGACAAATACGGGTCGCTCGTCCAGGCGTTCGAGGCCGTCCGGGCCGAGTTCCTCGTCGTCTCCTTCACGAGCGACTGGCTCTTCCCCACGTACCAGTCGAAGGAGATCGTCCGCGCCCTGAAGGCCAACGGCGTGCCGACCACCTTCCTTGAAATCCCGAGCCGCTCCGGCCACGACACGTTTCTCCTGCCGAACCGGCAACTGGCGGAAACCGTCACGGGATTCCTCGCCAACGTCCAGCGCCGCGTCCGGTCGCCGGCGGGGAAGGGGGGGAGGCTATGATCTTCCCGCGACGCGATCGCCCAAAAAAACTCCGCCTCGATTACGAACTCATCGAGTCCCTCGTGCCCGACGGCGCGAAAGTGCTCGACCTGGGGTGCGGCGACGGGCAGTTGCTCTCGGAACTCATCGAGAACAATCGCTGCGTCGGTCGCGGCATCGAAATCGACGAGGAGGCCGCCCTGGCCTGCATCCGGCGCGGCGTCCCGGTGTACCAGGGCGACATGCTCGAGGGGATGGGGTTCTACCGCGACGGCCAGTTCGACGTGGCGATCCTCTCGCAGACGCTCCAGCAGACCTCGAGCCCGCCGGAGGTCATCCGCGAGATGCTCCGAGTCGCCCGGCGCGCGATCATCAGTTTCCCGAACTTCGGCCACTGGGCCGTCCGCCTGCAACTCCTCGGGGGCGGACGCATGCCGCGCAACCCCCTCCTCCCGCACCACTGGTACAACACCCCGAACGTCCACCTCTGCACGGTCAAGGATTTCCGCGAGTTCTGCGACCGCGAGAAGTTGGTGCGCGTCGGGGAAATCTTCCTGACGCCGAGCCAGCGCCGCATCAGCCCGCTCCTGGCCAACTGGCGGGCGGGCCTGGCCATCTTTCAGGTCGAACGCGCCGCCTTGGGCGCTTGATGCGCCGCGCGGGCGCCGAATCGGAGAAATCGCGATATATGGCAAAGAAACCGCTGACCGTCGAATACCTGGTGGTGGCGCCGCATCCGGATGACGCCGAACTGGGGATGGGCGGGACGATTGCCAAACTGGTCCGCGCCGGCCGGCGCGTCGGCATCGTGGACCTGACGAGCGGCGAGCCGACGCCGTTCGGCTCCCCCGCCAAGCGTCGCAAGGAGACCGCCGCCGCGACGAAGGTGCTCGGCCCGGCCTGCCGCGAGAACCTGGGTCTGGCGAACCGGGAACTGGAGGCGACGCTTGCGGCGCGCGTGAAACTTGCCGAGGTGTATCGGCGTCTGCGGCCGAAGGTCGTCTTCGTCCCCTACTGGCGCGACGCCCACCCGGACCACCTGGCGGCATCGCGCCTGGCGACGGAGGCGCGGTTCCACGCGAAACTCTCGAAGACGCGCATGGCCGGCGAGCCGCACTATCCGCCGCGCCTCCTCTACTATTACTGCACGCACCTCCGGAGCCACGCCGACGTCGCGTTCGTCGTGGACATATCCAAGGAGTTCGAAACGAAGGTCGAGGCGGTGTCGTGCTACCGGAGCCAGTTCTTCGAGGGCCGGGGGCGCCAGATCGGCGCCGTCGTCGAATACGTCGGCGACACGTGTCGTTATTGGGGCAGGATGATCGGGCGCGACTACGGCGAGCCGTTCGCCGTCCAGGAGACGCTCGGCCTGGAGGACTTGGACGCCGTTCTATGATGGGCCGGTCGGGGGCGAGCCATGCAACTCTGTCCGGCGTGCAACATTCCGCTCTGCCGCGTTGATTACGAGGATGTGACGGTCCATCTCTGTCCCGATTGCCGGGGTGCGCTGGTCGAGGCGCTGCGGGTGGGGACGATCAAGCGTCGGCGTGTGCGGCGCTGGTCGGCCCAGGAGCGAAGCGCTGCGGCATCGCGGGCGCTCCAGAGCGACCGGGCCGAAACGGTCCGCTGCCCGAAGTGCCTGGTGCGGATGGCGAAGGAAGCGGTGCGCCTCGGCGACGGTGCGTTCCACGTGGACCGGTGCGACGCCTGTCGCCTCGTCTGGTTCGACGCGGGGGAACTGGAACTGGTGCAGATACTTTATGAGAAAGAGCAGGACAGCCGCACGCCGGAGGAATGGGATCGCCTGGAGCGTGCGGCTGTTGCGCGGATGTATCTGGAGGCCGACAAAGAGCCGCCGCTTCCCGATAAGCCGTGGTACTTGCGCAGGGTCCGCGGCGGGGGTCTGAATGTGCCTTTGCTTTCGGCCGCGTTTTTCAGCAGCCTGGCGGCGGCTCTGGTGGCGTGTGAGTGGCACGACCTTTCGGGCCAGTCGGATTTTCACCGTCGGCGGGCGCTGTTTCGGATCGCCTTGGCCCTGGCGGTTATGGGGGCGGTGGCCGCAGCGACCTGGCTCCTCTTGCGATGATTCTGCGGCAAGGTGTTGCCGATTGCCGCCCGAGCGGCGTAGGATGGTCAGGGGCAATGGAAGGGCGCGAACATGAAACACCTGCTTGGTGTGGCGATGGGGTTGGCGGCTGTGGTGGTCGGGTTCGGGACGGCGCAGGCCCAGATGGTCGGCCAGATAGTCGGCAAGGAGGCGCCGGAGATCCAAGCACAGTACTGGCTGAACGCGCCGGCATTGACGCTTGCGGCACTTCGGGGGCGGGTCGTGGTGGTCGAGTTCTGGGCGACGTGGTGTGGGCCGTGCCGCCAGTCCATCCCGCACCTGGTGGAATTGGACAAGCAGTATCGTCCGCGCGGGGTGGTGATCATCGGCCTGACGGACGAACCGAAAGCGACCGTCGAGCCGTTCGCCCGCCAGATGCAGATGACTTACGCTGTGGGCGGAGGGAGTTCTTCCTCGCGGGAGTACGGCGTGAGGGGCATTCCGCGCGTGTTCGTGGTGGACCCGTCGGGCCAAGTCGTGTGGGAAGGCCATCCGATGGGCGGTCTGGACCAAGCGATTGAAGAACAACTGAAGAAGATGCCGCCCGCGGCCGCTGCCGATGAAGCGACGCCCGCGGCCATCCTCGACCGCGTCGGCGAGGAAATCGCGAAGGAGAATTATGCGGCGGCGGCGGAATGGCTCGACAAAGTCCCCGAGACCAACCGCGCCGCGGGCGTTAGGCGGCGGGTGGAGGGGTATCGCGCGGCCCTGGCGAAGGCGGCGGCGAAGAGCCTGGCCCAGGCGGAGCGGCACGTCAAGGACGGGGCTTGGTACGAAGCCAGCGTGGCGCTGGAGACGGCGGCGAGAATCGCGCCGAGGTCGGAGGCCGCCAAGCGAGCGGAAGCGCGGCTGGCGGAACTGATGGCGGACGAGAAAGCGCGTCCGGTGATCGAGCAAGGGCGTGAGGCTGCCGCCGCTACGGCGCTGGCGGACCTGGAGACGAAGCAGGCCGAGATGGCTCCGGCGGATGTTGGGGCGGCGCTGGACGAAATTGCCCGCAAGTGGCCGGATACGAAGGCGGGCCGAGACGCTGCCGCACGGGCCGAGAAGATGCGCGCCGAAGAACCGTGACCGCCGGCCGACGTCCTGCTTCTGCTGGCGGATGAGGGAGCGCGCCGTTTACGGCTGCGGGATTTCCTGCGGCGGGGTGGACGGCCTCGGACGAAATCATCGACCTATTGGTAGTTGACATTTTGGTAGTTGACATTTACTTGGGGGGAGCTTAGGGTAGGCTCATAACTCGCCGGGAAGCGGGTTGGATTGGGCTTCGGGACGGGTCGCGCCGAACCCCAACCTGCGGGCGGGGAGGTTTTCATCCATTTCCGGGACGCGACCATTTTCTCGCGGGGGAGTGAGGAAGCTGATGAAGATGCGGAGGTTCACCTCGCCAGTGCTCATCGGGGTCGGTCTCGCGGGTCTGATGGGCATGGCTGGTCCGTGCGCGGCCGCAGGAGCGGGCACCGACGGCGTTGCCGGCTCGGTCGGCCCCCAGGTTTGTCTCGTGCGGGTGGAGGGCGCGCTCGGTTTGCCAGCGGCATACGCGAGCGGCTTCCTGATGGGCGAGGGCCGGTTCGTGTTGACGGATCTGGCTTCGGTCGCCCAGCCGGGCGTGAAATCCGTGACGGTCATCTTCCAGGACGGCACGGAGGCTGTGGCGAAGACGTTCAGCATGGCCGACCCGGCCATGGGTATTGCAGCCATCGGCGTGGACCTTCCTCCCGACAAGGCCGCCCAAGGTCTGGATCTCTCGAAGGCCGAAGAGCCTAAGGAAGGCGTGCCGGCGGAGGTTGTAGGCTGGCGGGGGGGCAAGGAACTCATCAAAACCGCCGGCAGACTGGCGGGGACCGTCTCGGGGGCCGAATTGGCTACGGCGCTCGGGTTCACGGAACCCGGGCCGGATGTCGAGTTTCTGAAATTCCTGTGCCCGTCTCTGGACATTGCGACCGGCGCCCCTGTCACCGGACCGGACGGTACGGTCCTGGGCATTATGGTCTGCATCTACGGCGCCGACAAACCGCTTGTGGCCCCCTCCCCGTTGGTGCGGAAGGCGCTCTTGGCCGCCGGGCCGCAGACCAAGCCGCTCTCGGCGCTGCCCAGAGTGCTGTGGCCGGTCGCGCTCCAGAAGATGCCCGGCAAGCCGCCGGCGCCGCGGGAATTTGCCGCGGTCTGTCGGTCGGTCAAGATGAGCAGCGTCTGTCCCAAGTGCAAGGGCTCCGGATTCATCGTCGTTCGGGTGCTTGACCACTATGAAGTAGTGGCGACGGGTTTGCGGCGTGCGGTTTATCGTGCGGAAAAGCGAGATTGCGCGGCCTGTCGCACCGAAGGGCTTGTCTGCGGCAAGGGTCTGTACGGCAAGTTCTCGAAGATGGCCGAGGGAGCTACGTGGCTCCTGTGGGCCTCCAACCCGCCGGAGAACGTGCGGAACGCCGCCGCCGAGAACGGCATGGGATTGCTGGGGGCGCTGGGCAAGGTCCCTCCGGGCTACCGCGGCGAGTTGACCGATCAGGCACGGTCCGACATGGACGCGGCGGCCGGAGAGTATCCTCGCGGGGCCGTCCTGTACGCCCAGGTCTGCGAGACCGTCAACATCCGCGGCGACGAATACACCGTGCTCGTCCCGCATAAGTCCGAGTCGGTCCTGATGGTGAACTCCGACACGCTCGTCGGCGCCTACAGCGCGGAAGAGCGCGCCGCGGGTGCGCGGCCGGCCGAAGGCTCCTGGATCATTGTCGGGGGCGTGCTGATCGGGAAGGCGGACATCCAGGGTTCGCATCCCATTTTTATGCAACTGTTCGGATGGGCTTTTGGACCGAATCTTGACCGGCGCGTTCGGCGCCAACCGTTTGCCAGCGAACGTGTCGAGCTGCCGCCTACCGTTATTGAGACTGGCCCGACAATCCCGACGACGGTGACGCCGACAACGCCCGCCGAACCGGTGACGCCCCCCAGGCGGCTGCCGCCCCCGCCCCCGCCGCGGCCGCCGAAGAAGCCGGGCGAGCCGTCGTTCTTCGGGCTGTAGCGACCGATGATCCGGGCGCGATGAAACGGGCCGGCCTCCTGGAGGGCGCCGGCCCGCGTCGTTCTTTTCGGTCGGGGGTGCGTTATTTCTGCTCGACGGCAGGCGGCGGGGCGGTCGGCGGCTGGGTCCAGAGGATATCGCCTTCGGTTTTCAGGGTGTCAATCCACGTGATGATCGTCCGATAGACCGGCTCGCTGCTTGAGCGGATGGGTCGGCTCGGATGCGTCGGCGGGCCGGCGACGGGGACCGTCAGCAGACGGCTTTGATCCGGCTTCTCGCGGTCGCAGTAGGGGTTGATGGCTAGGAAGTTCTGGACGAGGGTCTTGTCGCTCGTGGCGTTCAGGCGGACGACGACGAACGGGGCGTTGGGGTTGCCGACGGAGTGGCATCCGGGGGAGGCGCACAGGCCGAAGAGGACGCCCTGGACCGATCGGAATCCGCGGATGACGTTGGCGCCTTCGTCCGCGAGGACCCTTTGGACCTCGTCGTCGGAGACGGTGGGGGTCTCGGCGGCGTTTTCACCCGCCGCGACTTCACCCTTCAGTTGCCCGGCGTGGGTGATGGTATAGACGAGGAACTTCGGCCGGACGTCGTCGGGGGCCTTGGAGTTGGCCTCGATCGCCAGTTTTATCGCCTCGTCCCGCAGGCTGTTCTGGTAGCTCCACTTCGCCAGTTCATAGACGGCGTCGGGGTCGTTCTTGTCCAACTGGGCCAGGCGCTGCTCGTATTGCCGCAGCGCCGCCTGGGTGCTGAGTTGCGCAAGGGCCAGCGCCCCCGCGAGACAAGAGAGTCCCGCCGCCGCGAGCGTTCCGACCACGAGCCAGTGCCGTTTACGTGTCATCGGGGTCACCGCCTTTCTTGCGACCGCTTTCGGTGACAGGTTAGCGTTCGTGCGGGCGGGACGCAAGCCTATTTGCCGTCTGTTTTTAACCGCAAAGAACGCAAAGAGCGCAGAGGACATCTGAACTTGGGAAACGGCAAAGCGCGATAAGGCAAGCGTGCGCCCTTGCCGTTTGCAGTTTCCCTATTCTGGTCGTCCTTTGCGCTCTTTGCGGTTGAAACACGGCCTATCGAAACAGCGCCGTGCCGACGCGCACGATCGTCGCGCCTTCTTCAATCGCGACCTCGTAATCCTGCGTCATGCCCATCGAGAGTTCCGTCAGGGGGCGCGCGAGGTCCGCCTCGCAGTTGACGCGCGCAAGACACTCGCGCAAGGTCACGAACACCGGCCGGGCCTTTTCCGCCTCGTCGGCGATGGGGGCCATGGTCATCAGGCCCACGAGGTCCACGCCCGGCAGGGCGGCCGCCTGGGAGGCGAGGCGCGGCGCCTCGGACGGTGCGACGCCCCACTTCGCCTCCTCGCCGCTCGCGTTGACCTCCAGAAGGCACGTCGCCCGCGCGCCGGCCGCCTGGGCGCGCTTCGAAATCTCCTCCGCCAGGCGCAGCGAGTCCACGCTGTGAATCATCGCGCAGGCGGCGACGACATACTTCACTTTGTTCCGCTGGAGGTGGCCGATCATATGCCAGCGGACGGCCAGGCCCGCGAGTTCCCGCGCCCGGTCGCGGAGTTGCTGGGCCTGGTTCTCGCCGATGTCCGCCTGGCCCGCCCCCGCCAGGACGCGGATGGTTTCGGTCGGGACGGTCTTGGTGACGGCGACGAGCCGGACGGCATCGGGGCCTCGGCCGGAGCGCCGGGCGGCCTGGGCGATGCGTTCGCGCACCTCGCGGAGGTTCGCTTGCGTGCGTTCGGGAGCGGAATTCATGGCTGCCGTCCAGTGTAGCGGCCGCCGCCGTGGCCGCAAGGGCTGGCGCGAATGTGGTTGACGGTTCGGCGGGCGGCGGCGACAATGGCCGACCGAGACGCCGATGCTCAACCGCAAACTTTTACGCAAAAGGGGAATACCGATGGCTAAGCGCCCATCCGCGAAATCGAGCCCTGCCGAAAAGGTCCTGAAGCGGGCCCGCGACGAGAAAATCCGCTTTATCCGCCTGTGGTTCACGGACCTGCTGGGGAACCTGAAGAGTTTCGCCATCACGGCGGACGAACTGGCGAAGGCCCTGGCGGAAGGGATGGGGTTCGACGGGTCGAGCATCCACGGCTTTGCGCGGATAGACGAGAGCGACATGATCGCCAAGCCCGACCCTTCGACGTACGTCGTCCTGCCGTGGCGGCCGCAGGAGGCTCCGGTGGCGCGGATGTTCTGCGACATCCTGACGCCGGAGGGCGAACCGTACGTCGGATGCCCCCGCAACGCGCTGAAGCGGGCTGTGGCCCGGGCGGCGAAGCACGGCTACACGATGAACGTCGGCCCCGAGGCGGAGTACTTCTACTTTAAGTCCTCCGACTCGACCCAGACGCTGGACTCGGGCGGCTACTTTGATCTGACGCCGCTGGACGTCGCCAGCGACCTCAGGAGCCAGAGCGTCCAAGTCTTGGAGGCGATGGGCATCCCGGTCGAGTACAGCCACCACGAAGTCGCCCCGAGCCAGCACGAGATTGACCTGCGCTACGCCGACGCCCTGACGATGGCCGACGCGATGATGACCTACCGGCTGGTCATCAAGGAGGTGGCCCTCCAGCAGGGCGTGTACGCGACGTTCATGCCGAAGCCGCTCTTCGGCCAGAACGGTTCCGGCATGCACACGCACCAGAGCCTTTTCAAGGGGCCGCGGAACGCCTTCTTCGACCCGAAGGACGAGATGTATCTGTCGAAGGTGGCGCGCGGGTACGTGGCGGGCATCCTCCGCCACGCGCGGGAGATCATCGGCGTCTGCGCCCAGTGGGTGAACTCGTACAAGCGTCTCGTCCCCGGCTACGAGGCGCCGGTCTATATCACGTGGGCGCGGCGGAACCGCAGCGCGATGGTCCGCGTCCCGATGTACAAGCCCGGCAAGGAAGAGGCCACGCGCATCGAGTTCCGCGCCCCGGACCCGGCGTGCAACCCGTACCTGGCGTTCGCGGTGATGCTGCACGCGGGCCTGGAGGGCGTCGAGAAGGGCTACACGCCGCCCGACCCCGTCGAAGCCGACATCTACCAGATGAGCGAGACGGATCGGCACAAGCGGGGCATCGAGAGCCTGCCGGGAAGCCTCTCGGAGGCCATCACCGAGATGGAAAAGAGCGACCTCGTGCGCAAGGCTCTTGGGGACCACATCTTTGAGAAGTTCATCGAGAACAAACGCATCGAGTGGAACGACTACCGCATCCAGGTCCACGACTACGAACTGAAGAAGTACCTGGGCGTGCTGTAGGCCGAGGCTGCCGTTTGGTGAGAAGGAATGCCGTTTGGTGAGAGACAAGGCGCGGCGGGCATTCTTGCCCGCCGCGCCTTCCTTTCGGTCTTCTATCGGCTGTACGTTCCGATAAGGCGCGCCTCGGCGAGGACGCGGCCTTTCATCGCCTTTTGGAGCGCGTCCTTGTTCGCCCCGGGCTTCAGGTCCATCGCCGCGTCCAGGGCGTAGAGGACGAAGTGGTAATGGTGCGTGCCGTGGCCCGGCGGCGGCATCGGCCCGCCGTAGCCGATCTTCGGCCACGAGTTCGAGCCCTGGACCGCGTCGCCGAGGTCGGGCAGGCGTTCGCGGTTCGGCACGCCCTCGGGCAACTTCCGCAGGGCCGCCGGCACGTTCCACAGGACCCAGTGGTCCCATGTGCCGCGCGGAGCGTCCGGGTCGTCGCAAAGGAGGGCCAGCGTCTTCGTTCCCTCCGGCAGGTCCGACCACTCGAGGGGCGGCGAAAGGTCCTGCCCCTCGCCCGTGTGTTTTTTCGGTATGCGCTGGCCGTCCGCAAAGGCAGGGCTCTTCAGGGTCATGGCCATGATACATCTCCCACTAATTGACTATACGTTCCTGTCAAAGCCGCGCGGGCGAGGACGTGGCCTTCCATTTTTGCGAGCAGCGCCGCCTTGGCCGCGCCGGGCGCCAGATCCAGCGCCGCGTCGAGCGCATAGAGCGTGAAGACGTAGCGGTGGACGCCTGTGCCGGGCGGCGGCGTCGGGTCGCCCCAGCCGAGTCGCGGCCAACTGTTGTTGCCCTGGCGTGTGCCGCCGAGGCCGGGGGGCTTGCCGACCTTCGGCACGCCCTCGGCCAGCGCCCGCCGATCGGCCGGCAAATTCCAGAGGACCCAGTGGTTCCACGTGCCGCGCGGAGCGTCGAGGTCGTCGCACACGAGGGCCAGCGTTTTCGTTCCCTCCGGCGCGCCGGACCATTCCAGCGGCGGCGAGAGGTTCGCCCCGTCGCCGGTGTACTTGACCGGCAGGCGCTCGCCGTCGCGGAACGTCGGTGTCAACGCAAAGTAGAAATGTCCTCTTTCCCGCAAAGTAGGAATGTCCGCTTTTTCTGGAAGGGCTGGCGCCAAGGGTGATCGGCCGCGGGACGTCGGGGGGCGGGGGCCGGAGCGACGGGGGGTGGCGTGGAGGCCCCCGCCCCCCGACGCCGTTGGCGCGTCGGCGGGTTCGGCGCCGCCGAGTCGTCCGGCAGGCGGTCGCACGCCCCGACGGCCAGGGCCGCCGCCACCGCAGCCCATGCCAGGGACCTCCGGGCTTTTCGCGGTTGCGAGTTCATGACTGCCCCCTTTCGAGCGGAGCGGGAGAGGTACGCTGCTTCTTTTATCATGCGCGCCGTCCGGCTGCGCCGCAAGGGTGAAAGCGCTTGAGTGTCCCGCCGCCCGTGGCGTAGGATGGCGGCCGTGTCGCAAACCCGAAGGAGGGGGCCGATGGACGCTTCCGAACTCTGGCGCGTGTGGGCCGAATGCTGGAACGCCTACGCGGTGCCCGTGCTGCGCCTCGCCCTGGCGGGCGCGTGCGGGGCGGCCATCGGCTGGCAACGCGAAGCGCACGACAAGGCCGCGGGTCTGCGGACCCACATGCTCCTGGCCCTCGGGGCGTGTCTGTTTACGTTGGTGACGCTCGGTCTGGGGGCGGGCGACCCGATGCGCGTCGTCCAGGGCATGCTCGTCGGCACCGGCTTCATTGCAGGCGGCGTCATCTTCCGCCAGGGGGACCTGGTGCGGGGTCTGACGACGGCCGTCGGACTTTGGGTCATGGGGGCGATCGGCATGGCGGCGGGCCTGGGGCAGTATTTCCTCGCCCTCGTCGCCACCGCCGCCGTCTTCCTCGTCATGGGGGCTCTTCAACAGATGGAATGCCGGCTCGGGCGCCGGCCGCCCGGCGGCGAAGCGGGCACGCCCGGCGAACAGAAATAAACCACCGGCGCGGGGACCGGTACAGACGAGAGGCGTTTGGCGTGGCGACGACCGGACCAGAGTGCATCGGATTGACCCTCGTGCTGGCGGCGATGCTGGCGGCGCCCGCCTCGGCGGACGACTGGCCCCAGTTCCTCGGACCCCACCGCAACGCGACGAGTGCCGAAAAGGGGCTGATGCGCGCCTGGCCCGAGGGCGGGCCGAAGGTCCTTTGGACCGTCCCGGTCGGCCCGGGCTACGGGGGCGCGGCCATCCGCGACGGCAAGGTCTATTGGCTCGACCGTGTGGACAACCAGAAGGAGGTCCTGCGGTGCCTGGACCTCCAGACCGGCGCCGAAGAGTGGACGGTCGGGTACGACGCGCCGGGCACGGTGGACCACAACGGCTCGCGCTCGACGCCCGCGGTCGGCGAGAAGATGGTCGTGACGGTGGGCGTGTACGGCCACGTGGTGGGCGTGGACCGGGCGACGCAGAAGCCCGTTTGGGCGAAGCATCTGCTCCAGGACTACGGCGGGGCGTTGCCCCAGTGGGCGGTCGCCCAGTCGCCGCTCCTCTATAAGAATCTCGTCATCCTCGCCCCGCAGTCGCAGACGGTGGGCCTGGTGGCGCTCGACCAGGCGACGGGCCGGGAGAGGTGGCGCTCCGGCCCCATCGGGGGCATGGCCTATGCTTCGCCGGTGTCGGCGATGGTGGACGGCGTGATGCAGATTGTTCTCGTGACGGCGGACAGGGTGGCCGGCGTCGCGGCGGCCAACGGTAAAGTGCTCTGGACGTATCCCTATAAGTGCTTTTGTCCGATTCCCGGCGCGATGGACCTCGGCGGCGGGCGGTTTTTCCTGACAGGCGGCTACAACGTCGCCTCCGAGATCATCCGCGTCCGCCGCGTCCGCCGCACCGCCGGCGGATTCGCGGCCGAATCTCTCCACCGCTTTCCCGAGATCGGCTCGCACATCCATCAGCCGATCCTCGCCGGCCAGTGCGTCTATGCCCTCTGCAACACCAATGAGAAGGCGAACGGCCTGGTGTGCTTCGGGTCGGACGGGCAAATCAAGTGGCAGACCCGCCACGAGCCCTTCCTCGACAAGGGCGCCTTTCTCCTGACGGGCGACGGCCTGTTCTACAGCATGGACGGCGAGAAGGGCGACCTGCGCATCATCGAGCCCTCGCCCGAAGGGTACAAGGAACTGGCGATCGCCAAGGGCGTCCTCGGAGGCAGGGAAATCTGGGGACCGTTGGCCCTCTCCAACGGCCGCTTGGTCGTCCGCGACCAGCGCCAGATGAAGTGCCTCGACGTCAAAGGGCCGTAAGCGGTCTGTCCGGTGCAGGCCGCTGACGCGCCTATTTAGCCGCCCGCCTGGGCGGGCGCGTGAGGGATCGCCGTGGAAGTCACCTGCGCTTGGGCCGCAGGTTATCTGGGAAATCCCAGCTCGAATGGAACTGGCACTCAGCATCGTGTGGCTTGTAAGCGTCGGAGTCTGGGGCGGGTGTGCTGCCACCAGGCGCATCAGCCTATCCAAGTTGTTTCACATGGCGACCCCGGCGGTCGGCGCACTTCTTGGAGTGCTAGTCGTCTGCAACCTGCTCACGGCGGTCACGTTCGTGGTAGGAGCGGGCGTTCTCCTCAAGTGGTATCAGGTGCGCAACGTGAGTTCTGCTGTTGGCGTTCTCTTGCTGGCATACCTTTGGGTTCGGTTCGTTGTCCTCGCCACGCGTCGGGCGCGCTCAACGGACTCCTAGGTGCCACGATACAGGATAGCTGATGCTCGCCGCCGCCGCGTGCTCCGCCGCAGCCTGGATCGTGCGGTGAATACGAGGCGTGCGGCGGGCGTTTAAGAGGGAAGGGCGGGGCCGGACGCGGCGTTGACGCGCGGGCGCGGGGGCGCTATAATCGGCCCGTCGGCATCCAAGCGAAAGGAGTCTCTCATGGGCACAGGAATCCTCAGCGTCATGGTCCTGGTCGTGCTGCTTGTCCTCGGCGCGATCGTCCTGGGCGTCGTCGTCTGGCTCATCGCGGCGTACAACGGTCTGGTGCGCCTGCGGAACATGGTCAAGAGCGCCTGGAGCCAGATTGACGTCCAACTGAAGCGCCGCTACGACCTCATTCCGAACCTCGTGGAGACGGTCAAGGGCTACGCCGCCCACGAGAAGGGGACGCTGGAGAATGTCATCAAGGCCCGCCAGGCGGGCATCGAGGCCAAGACCGTCGGCGAGCAGGCCCAGGCCGAGAACATGATCACGGGGGCCCTCAGGCAACTCTTCGCCCTGTCGGAAGCGTATCCGAACCTGAAGGCGAACGAGAACTTCCTGGCGCTCCAGGAGGAACTGGCCTCCACCGAGAACAAGATCGGTTTCGCCCGCCAGTACTACAACGAGACGGTCAAGGACTTTAACACGCAGCAGCAGGTGTTCCCGACGAACCTGGTGGCGGGGACGTTCGGATTCAAGGCCGCCGACTTCTTCGAGATCGAGGAACCCGCCGCCCGCGAGACGCCGAAGGTGAAGTTCTAGCGAGCCGCGACCCCCGCAGATCCGGCGCGGCGGGTCTCCGTACCCGCCGCGCATGGCGTGGAACTTGAGCAGCCTTTGTGCGTCCAAATTGTCAGGTTCGGAAGACAAACGACCATGAACAAAGCCAGGGCAGGCGTGTTTGTCGCCGTCGCACTGATGATTTGCTGTGAGGCGATGCGTGCCGGGGATGACTCGGCACCCACGACGGAACCGGCCGCGCCGGTCTCGGTCAATCTGAAACCAGACCGCACGGAAGCATATCCCGGGGAAGGAATCCGCCTCATAGCCGTATTGAAGGTCGAGGGCAAATCGCCTTTGATTGTGCCGACCGGTGGGACGATAGGCGTTCTCCACGTGAAAACCCCCGATGGAGTTCATCTGGTGCTTGGCTACGGCCATCGAGGCCGTGGGCAGGTTGTTCCAGCGGGTTCCGCCATCGTTGTGGGCGAGTATCATCTTTCACTGGTGGATTCGCCTCTTTCATGGAAGACCGCCGGCGGCGAGGCCATCGGGAAGGATGTTTCCTTCCGCAAACCGGGCACGTACGAGTTGTGGTGCGACATCGAACGCGCCGCCGGCTGGCATGAGGAGAGTCCGGTAGCGGGAACAACGGAAACCGGCACGACGGTCGAGGCTTGGAACGGCAAAGTCTCAAGCAAGGTCACGGTCCTGACGGTCAAGGCGTTGACGAAGGATGTGATTCAGGATCAGCCCAGCCCGAAGAATCTCGACGGCCTTCGCATCATCAAGCAAGGAAAAAATCCTATTGAGGATGAGGAGACGAAAGATGCCTATGATCGCATAAGTCAGGAGATGGAACTTGCCCCTAACGATGGATTGGCCAAGGCTGTAGTCGAGCTGCTCCGGGAGGGAACTGCGGAAGCTCGGTCGGATCCGTCGGGCTGGTGGTGGAAACTGGAGGGCATGGCCATCCGGAGGGCCTGGGATGGCTATCGGTTTCGCATGGAGGGCTCCTACCTCCGTCCGCTGGTGGAACTCCAAGTCGATATCCTGAAGGAATGGTACAAGCAGGAACCGCTAAGGGTGTCACGGTACAGCGATGTCGACTACAGTATGATGACACCGGACGCGGCGCTCCTGGTGGCCTACATTCGTGCAAATGATGTCCCGGAGCTGCGCAAATCAGCAGTGAATGTGGCAGAGGCGCACGCCCGTCTGCCCGAAAACCAGTCGGCCAACGACCCGACCATTCACAGGTACTACCACGCTCGGTTGGGTGTCTCGTGGAGCATCCTCATTGGTTTGGACGTGTTGAACGGCATGTCCTTGGAAGAAACTAAAGCCATTCTTGGCGAACCAACCCGAACCTATGGCGACACCGTCGAATGGTATTACTCTTCGCAGATGCACGTCAATCCGGGCTTGCGCGTTCAACTCAAGGAGGGTAAGGCCGTCGAGGCGAAGGGGTTCCGCGGGTGACCCCCAGATACCAGTGAGAATCAAGTCTGTTGCGGCGTACCTAGCGCCGCCATGACAAAGCGATGTACGACCTCACGGTTTGGTTTGAGTAGATGCAAGGAAGGCATAGCGGGGATTGACGCATGGCCCGATTCGAATCGCTGATCGCCTCGAACAAACGCAACAGCGTCCTGCTGGTGGTCCTCTTTGTTCTCTTTATCTGCGTCCTCGGGGCGCTTCTTGGATGGGCGCTCTTCCGCGACGTGCGCGCCGCCATCCCCAGCATCATGCTCGCGCTGACGGTGGCGATGGTCATGGCCCTCGTCGGCTACTACTCAGGTCCGGGCGCGGTCCTCGCGATGAGCGGCGCGAGGCCGATCGCCAAGGCGGACGACCCGCAACTGTATAACATCGTCGAGGAACTCGCCATCGCCTCCGGCCTGCCCATACCCAAACTCTACCTCATCGAGACGCCTGCCATGAACGCCTTTGCCACGGGGCGCGATCCGCAGCACGCGGCGGTGGCCGTCACGCGCGGCCTGCGCGAGCGCCTCGGGCGCGACGAACTGCAGGGCGTCCTCGCCCACGAACTCTCGCACGTCCGAAACTTCGACATCCGCTTCATGACCCTCATGGCCGTCCTTGTCGGGACGGTGGTGCTCTTGGCCGACATCGGCCTGCGGTCGCTTTTCTGGGGCGGCCGGGGTCGGCGGCGTTCGAGTGGCCGGGGCGGCGGCGGGATCGTGATGCTGGTGATTCTCCTGGTGGCCATTCTCCTGGCGATCATCGCGCCGGTGCTTGCGCAACTGATTCAACTGGCCTCGTCGCGCCAGCGCGAGTTCCTGGCCGACGCCTCGGCCGCTCGCATGACGCGCTATCCGGAAGGCTTGGCCCGGGCGCTGGAGGCGCTGGGGGCCGACAGAGAGCCGATGCCCCAGGCCAGCCGGGCCACCGCCCACATGTTCATCGTCCAGCCGATGATGGCTTCCGGTCGGCGTCGCACGCGGAGCAACCTTTGGTCGAGCCACCCCCCGATTGAGGAGCGGGTCGCCCGCCTGCGGAGCATCGGAAACACGCAAGCCTGACCGCCGCGCTCGCCGACATTTTTGTGCTGTGTTCTTCAACGCAGAGAGCGCCGAGAACGCAGAGAACGGCCTTTGTCGGGTCAAGAAGAAAAGACAGCCTGAAATTAGGGCTGTGAAACGGCGCTCGGCCAAGGCCGGGCCGTGCGTGTAGGTTGTTGTGAAAAAATCTTCTCTCTGCGCTCTCCGCGATCTCTGCGTTGAGATAGCGTTGTAGAATTGGGCGAGAGCGACGTTTGCATCCTCCGGCGGAGGCGTTGAAAGTGCTGCGGCATCTGGCGCTGGTGTTCATCGTGGTGATGGCGGCGGTGCTTTTCGCGGCCGTCGTCTGGCTTCTGGCCGGCGGCCTGGCCGAATCCCAGCGCGCCGGGAGTGCGCCGCCCTTGCGCCTGACGGCGCTGGACGCCATGGCGACGCCGAGCCCCGGCCGGGTCCGAGGCGCGGCCGTTCTCGAAGATGTCGCCCGCGGCCGGCGCGTGCGCCGGGTCGCGCTCTACTTTCGCTTCGACGACGGCTACGTGGGGGCCGGCTGGGTGAATGCCGAAGGCGTGGTGGCTTGCCTGCGTCGCGGCGGCCAGAGCGAAGGACGTCACCCGTACGAGGTTTTCGTTTCGGAACTCTCGCCCGAGGTGGGCTTGTGTGCGTCGGCCACGGTGTGGGTCGTGGCGCCCGAGACGGCGGTCCTGTGGGTGGATGCGGCGGCGGTTGCGGCCCCTCGACAGGCTGCTCGGGGCGGTGAGCAAGGTCGAACCGCGGTCGGCGGGCGCGCGTCGGCCGAGACGCCGCCCGACACGCTGAGGGCGCTCCAGACCCTTGCGTCCGGCCGGCAACTTGTCTATCTTGTGGTCGCCGACCTCGGATCGTACGCCGAGGCGCGCGAGCGCCTGACCGATGGAGGCGTCCCGGCCGGGCCTGCCGTCTGGATCGAGCCCGGGACGGAGCAGAAGTCGCTCGGGGGACTTGCACGCACCTGGCCGAACATTGCCGGCGCCGTCGTTTGCAGCGAGGGCTTGGCGGAGGCGGTGAAGGCGGTCGGTCCGGAGGCGTTCCTGGTGTGTCCGGCGGCGGGCGCGGGCGCCGCGCCGAAGGGGCCAGTGGGGTCATGGGACGATGTGGCGCGGCGTCTGGGGGCGAGCGGCGCGGGCGGTTGAGAGGGAAGATAGCGTGAGAGGGGCTGGCGGCACTTACCTCGCGGCGCTGGCGGCGGCGCTCGCGTTTTTCCTGGCCGGCTGCACGCCCGGTTCGAGCCGACTCGACGGGACGCCTGCGATTCCGCGGCGCGACCCGTTCCGCTACCGGGCCCTGGAGGCGCAGACAAAGGCGCGCACCGCTCAGCAGGCGCCGCGCCGGGCTGAACCGCCGCGGCGAGCGGTCGAGGTCCCTCCGCCGGCCGAGCCCGGCTGGATGCCTACCGTTCCCGAGCGTCCGTGGCAGTGGATTGTCATCCACCACAGCGCCACGGCATACGGGTCGGCGGCCATCTTCGACGATTGGCACCGCAACGGTCGGCACTGGGACGAGTTGGGGTATCACTTTGTCATCGGCAACGGCACCAACAGCGGCGACGGGGCGGTCGAGATCGGTCCGCGATGGGTCAAACAGAAATACGGCGCCCACACGAAAGTCTGGAACCGCGAGGAGTATAACCAGGTGGGCATCGGCATCTGCCTGGTGGGCAACTTCGACAAGTCGGCTCCGACGCCCGCCCAGAGGGACGCGCTCGTGCGCCTGGCGGACTGGCTTGCGACGCGGTACCGGATCGGGGAGGACCACATCATCGGCCACGGGGATGTGGCGGACACGCATTGCCCGGGCCGGTACTTCCCGCGCGCGGAGTTTTTCCAGCAATTACAGGCCAAGCGCGCGGCGCGCCAGCGCTGAGGCTCCCGTCATGCGGTGCGCCACGGCGCCCCCGGTGTGTTCACCGGCCAAGGCCACGGTGCCCCCGGTGTATTCCAGGATTTTGCATCTACGCGGCCTTAGCATCATGAATCAGTGTCCGAATCATGTTGAGGATGATCTTGCCTTGGACCCACAGGCGAACCCGGGGAAGGGTGCGGACCCAATTGGGCAAC